>ENA-ORBV01007758-ORBV01007758.1-microbial-mat-metagenome-genome-assembly--contig:-NODE-7758-length-18331-cov-6.478470_pt1 | contig 18331 bp, 16 predicted proteins | sample MGYA00237777_ERZ505514 | MGnify/ENA primary metagenome ERZ505514 (study PRJEB26160, sample SAMN06269048) | microbial mat metagenome | isolation source: Oligotrophic lake microbial mat | place...
CCCTGTGGCTCGAAGACGCGCAGCCGGAGCACCTGGCCGATGTCGAGGCCGCCTACGAGGCCAATGTCATGGACCGTGCGCACCTGGACGGCATCCGCAGCCGCAGCCTGCGCAACATCTCCAGCATCGCGTTCACCGGCACCGACCGGCGTACCGCCGTGCTCGGTTGCCTGCTCGGGGACACGCTGCGCACCCTGCGCCTGCCGGTGGCCGGCGTCACGCCGATCCACTGGAGTTACCCATGACGCCCCATTCCAATGTTCCGGGTGTCTCGCTGGTGGAGGCTGCCTACGAGCAGATCCGCCGGCGCATCCTGGACAACGTCTGGCCACCCGGCCACCGCGCGCTTGAGCAGGAAGTGGCGCTCGAACTGGGCATGAGCCGCACGCCGGTGCGCGAAGCACTGCTCCAACTGCAGAACGAAGGCCTGGTCGAGGTCATTCCGCGCCATGGCGTGCGGGTGTTGCCGGTGTCGCCCAGCGACATGCGCGAGATCTACGAAATTCTGACCGCGCTCGAATGTATGGCCGCAGAACTGCTGGCGCGGCGCCAGCCCAGCGACGCGCAGTTGCAACCACTGGTCGATGCCACCAATGCCATGGACGCAGCGCTCAAGGCGGACGACCTGGACGCCTGGGCGCGCGCCGACGAGAGTTTCCACTCGCAACTGCTCGAACTGGCCGGCAACCGCCAGTTGCAGGCGACCGTTTTCAACTACTGGGACCGCGCCCACCGCGCCCGCATGTTCAGCCTGCGGCTGCGCCCGGCTCCCCTCAACTCCACACTCGAACACATGCAACTCGTCGAACGCCTGCGTGCGGGCGACCCGCAAGGCGCGGCCAGCGTCAACCGGGCCCACCGCGAGCGCGCCAACCGTGAGCTGCTGGCGATCTTCGAGCGTTTCAAGCTGGCACAGATGTAGACACACCATGCAGAAAAACACCTATTCGATCGCCGTATTGCCGGGAGACGGCATTGGACGTGAGGTGATGGCCGCCTCGTTGACCGTGCTCCAGGCCCTGGAACCACGTATCGGACGCAGTTTCGCCACCACCGAACATCCGGCTGGCGCCCAGCATTACCTCGACAGTGGCGACTCCTTGCCCGAAACCACGCTGGCGGCCTGCCGCGCGGCCGATGCCATCCTGTTCGGTGCGATGGGCCTGCCCCATGTACGCAACACGGATGGCACCGAGATCATCCCGCAGCTCGACATCCGGTTTGCGCTCGACCTGTATGCCGGCGTGCGGCCGATCCGCAGCTGGCCCGGCCTGCCCAGCCCGCTGTCGGATCCACGCGCCGGCGAAATCGACCTGGTGCTGGTGCGCGAGAGCACCGAGGGCTTGTTCTACGCGCGCGGTCGCGGCATCGTCGAAGCGGACGCGGCGTACGACACGATGAAGATCACCCGCGCCGGCACCGCGCGTGTCTGCGCCTTCGCGTTCAAGTTGGCGCAACAACGCAAGGCCCTGGGCAAACGCGGCCATGTGACCAACGTCGACAAGGCCAATGTATTCAGTTCGATGGCGTTCTGGCGCCAGGTGTTCGAACACAGCGCCAAGGCATTCCCGGACATCACGACCGAGCATGCCTATGTGGATGCCATGGCGCTGAACCTGGTCATGAAGCCGTGGGAATACGACGTGCTGGTGACCGAAAACATGTTCGGCGACATCCTGTCGGACCTGATCGCCGCGCTGGTCGGTGGCATGGGCATGGCGCCCTCGGCCGACATCGGCGACCACTATGCCTTGTTCCAGCCGGCCCACGGAACCGCGCCGGACATTGCCGGCAAAGGCATCGCCAACCCGTCGGCAATGATTCTGTCGGTGGCGATGATGCTCGACTGGCTGGCGGTGCGCGACGGCGACCGCGCGTTGGACGACGGCGCGCGCGCCATCGAGTCTGCCCTGCAGCGCAGCTTCACCGATGGCGCGGTCAGGCCGCGCGATTTTGGTGGTGCCAGCGGCACCGCGGACGTCGTGCGTGCGGTGGTTGAGCGCCTGTGATGCAGCCACGGCTCGCCATGGTCGGCGCCGGCTATTTCGCCCAGTTCCAGCTCGAAGGCTGGCGCGACTGCGGCGTGCCGGTGCTGGCGCTGTGCGACACCGACCGCGCGCGCGCCGACGCCCTGGGCGCTCGATTCCAGGTGCAGGATATCTACACCAGCGCGGTCGCGATGATGGATGCCGTACGCCCGACGCTCCTCGACGTGGTGCTGCCACCTGCGGCCCAGGCCGATGTGGTGCACGCGGCGCTTGAACGCGGCATCGCGACGATCTGCCAGAAACCTTTCGGCACCGATCTGCAGCAAGCCAGCGCGATGGCGGCCAAGGCCACGCAATGTGCGACGACGCTGGTCATACACGAGAACTTCCGCTTCACGCCCTGGTTTCGGGAGTGCAAGCGCCTGATCGACGCAGGATTTTTCGGTCGCGTGTTCGGCATCACCTTCCGGCTGCGTCCGGGCGACGGCCAGGGCCCACGCGCCTACCTGGACCGGCAGCCCTATTTCCAGACCATGCCCCAACTGCTGGTGCGCGAGACCGCAGTGCATTTCATCGACACCTTCCGCTACCTGCTCGGCGAGGTGCGCGCGGTGACGGCGCGGCTGCGTCGGCTCAATCCGGTGATCGCCGCAGAAGACGCCGGCCTGATCCTGTTCGAGTTCGATGACGACGGCTGCGGCCTGTTCGACGGCAACCGGTTGAGCGACCATGCGGCCGACAACCCGCGCCTGACGATGGGCGAGATGTGGCTCGAAGGCGAACGCGGCGTGATGCGACTGGATGGCAACGCAGGCCTGTGGTGGAAGCCGCACCAAGAGCCGGAACATGAACACATTTACCCGCACAACGCACCCGGCGCATTCGGCGGCGCCTGCACCGCGTTGCAGGCCCATGTGCTGGCCCACCTGGCGGGCGCAGCGGCGCTGGAGAACAGCGCCCAGGACTACCTGGCCAACCTGCATGTGCAGGCTGCCGTCTACCACTCTCACCAAACCGGGCGCCGGGTACCGATGGCGCAGTTCGACCCTTATTCCAACCCCTGAAGGAGCCTCCCATGAAGCGATTCGCACTTTCCGCCCTGGCCGCAGCAGCCATGGCGGTCGCGCTGCCGGCTGCGGCGCAGACCGTTCTGAAGTTCAGCCACACCGACCAGCAGGCCGGCGCGCGTCAGGCGGCCGCGCAGGTGTTCGCGAAAAAGGTCGAGGAGCTGACCCAGGGCCGCTACAAGGTGCAGGTGTTTTGCTGCAGCCAGCTCGGCAACGACCCGAAGAACATCGAGCAACTGGCGCTGGGGGGCATCGACTTCACGGTGTCGGGCACCGGCTCGTACGCGCCACACGTACCCACGCTGAACCTCACCGCCCTGCCCTACCTGGTCGAGAGCTACCAGCAGGGCTGGAAACTGTATGACGAGAGCAAGTGGCTCAAGGACCAGTTTGCCAAGGCGCCGGAAAAGGGCTTTCGCTTCCTTGCCACCTGGGAGGCAGGTTTTCGCAGCATGACGACCAAGGAGCCGCTGAACACGCCCGACGATGCCAAAGGCCGCAAGCTGCGCACCTTCCCCAACGAGATGATGCGCTGGACGCTCGAGGCAATGGGATTCAACATCCAGATCATGCCGCTGCCCGAGGTCTACCTGGCCATCCAGCAGGGCGCCGTGAGCGGGCAGGAAAACCCGATCGACACCATCTATTCGAACAAGTTCTACGAGGTGGCGCCGAATGTGACGCTGACCAACCACGTCTACAGCCCGATCCCGCTGACCATCTCCGAGAAGACCTGGCAGAAACTCTCGCCGGCTGACCAGAAAGCGGTGACCGAGGCGGCGCAGGTGGCAGGCAAGTTCAGCCGCGACATGATCGCGGGCAATGACGCCAACCAGCTCAAGGAAATGGCCTCCAAGGGCGCCAAGATCAATGACAAGCCCAACCTGGCTGCGTTTCGCACGGCTGTGCAGCCGGTCTACGCGAAGGCGCGTGAGAAATACGGTGCCGACGTCGACGTTTTCCTGAAAGACGCCGAGATGGTGCGCAAGAGCGCCAAATAGGGCCGACCATGGACGAGCGACGCCCCTTGCTGACACCGGTTGCACCGGCACCCGCACCGATCCGCGCGCTGGGCCGGATCGTGGACTGGACGGTGATCGCCATCGGCGCCGTCATGGCCGGCATGGTGTTCGTCAACGTCAGCCTGCACCTGGTCAACAGGGACCTGGCCTGGGTGACCGAGTTCGGGGAGTTGCTGATGGTCTGGGTCACCTTCCTGGGCGGCGCCTGCGCCGCCCAGCGCGGCGCCCATATGACCATCACCGAGTTCATCGACAAGCTCGATGCGCCCAAACGCCGATGGGCCGACGCCGTCATTCAAAGTGCCTGCCTGGTCATGCTGCTGGTGCTCGTACGCTACGGCTGGTCGTTGGTGGACGGCAACTGGGGCAACCAGTTGACCGTGCTGCAGTGGCCGATGGCAGTCCAGTACATGGGCATGGCCGTGGGTTGCTCGCTGATGGCGCTGTTCGTCGCATTCGACCTCTGGCAGATCCTGCGTGGCGTGCCACGCGATGACCGTTACCCTGCGAGCGAGTGATCCCATGCTGGCCCTGACCCTGTTCGGCGTTTTTTTCGTCATCGCGCTGGCTGGCGTGCCGCTGCTGTTCGCGATCCTGATCACGACGGTGGGCATCATCTGGGTGCAGGACCTGGGCCATCCGCTGGAGACCATCTTCCTGTCCTTCATCGGCGGCGTGGAGCCCTTCATCCTGCTGGCGGTGCCGCTGTTCATATTTGCCGGCGAACTGCTGGCTCAGGGCGGCGTCGGCCAGCGTATTGTCGCGTTCGCACGGGTGTTGTTCGGCTGGTTGCCGGGCGGACTGGGCGTGGTCACGGTGATCAGTTGCACCCTGTTCGGCGGCGTATCGGGTTCGGCCATCGCCGACACCGCAGCCATCGGCTCGCTGGTGATTCCGGCCATGGTGGCGCGCGGATATTCGCGCGGTTTCGCTGCGGCGTTGCTGGCGGTGGCCGGCACGATCGCGCTGCTGATGCCGCTGTCGATCCCGTTCCTGATCTATGCCTTCATCTCCGGCGTGTCGATGCGCACCTTGTCGATGGCCGGCCTGCTGCCGGCGCTGGCATCGGCGATCGCGCTGATCATCGTGTGCATGTGGCATGGCAGGAAGACCGGTTGCGACAACGGAGACGACCGCTCGACACTACCCCAAATCTGGGCGGCGACGCGCGACGCCGGCCCGGCGCTGCTGATGCCGGTCATCATCATCGGCGGCATCTGGACCGGCTTGTTCACGCCCAGCGAGTCGGCCGCCATCGCCGTGGTTTACGGCCTGGTGGTGTCCCTGTTTTACTACCGCGACCTGAAATGGCACCGTGTGCCGCAGTTGCTGCTCAACGCCTTCATGACCAGCGCCACCGTGATGCTGGTGATCGGCGCCACCGGCGCCATGGCCTGGCTGATCACGGTCGAGCAGGTCGCGGTGCAGATGGCGGCCTGGATCCAGGTGGTGGCGACCGAACCGTGGATGTTCCTGCTGCTGTTCAACATCTGCCTTCTGCTGCTGGGCATCTTCATCGAGCCGCTGCCCGCCATGTTGCTGTCGGCGCCGCTGTTCCTGCCGCTGGCCAAACACTTCAACATGGACATGGTGCATATCGGCGTGGTGATGACGGCCAATCTGGCCATCGCGCTGTATACGCCACCGGTGGGCGGCACCCTGTTTGTGGCTGCCAAGTTGGCCAAAGTGGGCATCGGCGAGATCACCCGCCACCTGTGGCCACTGATGACCGCCACCTTTACGGTGGTGCTGCTGATCACCTACATTCCCTGGTTGTCGACCTGGTTCCCGCGTTTCATTCAATCCTTGTAGCCCTGCCCCAACCATGCAAGCCCTGATCGTCGAATTCCGAATCAAACCCGCCCACGTCGACGCGTTCGATGCGGCCATCATCGAAAACGCCCGCGCCTCGCGCGACACCGAACCCGGATGCAAGCAGTTCGACGTCTGCCGCGACCCGAACGATACGCAGCTGTTTTTCCTGTACGAGTTGTACGACGACGATGCGGCGATCGACGCCCATCTGCAATCCGACCATTACCAGGCGATGAATGCCGCGACCGCGGACTGGGTCCAGACCAAGGTGGTGCGCAAGTACCGGCGCAGCGCGCCCTGATGGGTTGCTATTGAAGTAGCTCTCGGGTGGCTTGAATTGTTGCTGCCTAGGCTTGCGCGGCCTCAAGCACAAGCCAGCGCTTGTGCACGATCAGGCCGGCACGGCGTACAGCGCGCCAGAGCAGTATCACGCGCCACTGGTCTGCCCTGCGCGCTGCGCCGCAATCGCTTTGGAGCCGATCAGCCGGTCCTTGACCTCGTTGAAGTTGCGCATCGAATACAGGTGCAGATACACCAGTTCGAGTTCGTCCGTCTTGGCCAGCTTGGCCAGTGCCGCGCCATCGAGGGCGCGCAGCTTCTCGCGCGAAACGGCAAGGAAACTGCCGAACGACACGCTCTCGCCCTCGGGCGTCGTCACGTTGGCCTGCATCTGCACCAGCAGATCGAGTTCCTTGAGGTTCTGGCCGAAAACTTTGGTGCGTTCGAACTGGAGCTGGTACTCCTGCAGGAACTTGAGCACGTTCTGCGTGTAGTCTGTCGGCTTGCCATCGTCGGAAAACAGTCGCTGACCCTTGCCTTCGCGGTTGACGCCGGGGTGCGACTCGTCGATACAGAGGGTCAATGTCTTCTGGTCGTCGCTGGCCGAAAACACGAACGGATAACGCCGCATGAAGGCCGGAACATAACTGGCCTTCCAGTGCGCATCGGCGGTCAGGTACAGGTTCTGCTCACCCTTGACGCCGAGCACGGTAGCGGGCAACACGTCGTCACCGGCGGCAGTAAAAACGATCGCGTATTCGGCCGCTGCACGGACGAACTCGACCGCCATCAGGGGAGCCGCGCTGACGCCGGCGCTGAAGGCGTAGTCGTCCCTGGCGTCGAGCGACAGGTTGCCGTGGCGCTCGGCGTTCAAAGCGACAGCGGCTTCGTAGATCAGCAGTTGTTTGGTCATGGGGACAGGTTCTCAGGGTGGATACCGGCCAGAAGCGGCCGGATGGGTCAAGATGCGGCGCGATGCGCAGCCGTGACCAACATGCGCAATATGGAACAGCGCACGCGCCTGTAAGCCAGTGCATTTTAGGACCTGATGCGGCGAATCCTTGGCACTCCTGTGTCAAGAATTGCCCCCAGCTCATCGACCGGGGCCCATCCAGCGGGACGAGGCGCTGTGTCCGGATGATGGGCTTGCCAGTACGGCCCGAGAAAAACCGGTTGCAGCGTCGACGGACGTGGCCGTAATATACGACCCATGTTACGACCCATGCGACCTGCCAATCTGCTGTTTTTCCTGTCCGACAACCATGCGCGCAGTGCGATGGGCTGCTCCGGCAACACGGTGATCCATACACCGACGCTGGACGCGCTGGCGTCACGCGGCACCCGGTTTGCAAATGCGTATACCGCCAGCCCCTTGTGTTGCCCGGCGCGCGCATCGATCGCCACCGGCCGTTTTCCGTACCAGACCGGTTATTGGGACAACGCCATCGTCTACGACGGCCGCGTGCCTAGCTGGATGCACCGGCTGCGCGACGCGGGCAGCGAAGTCGTATCGGTGGGCAAGTTGCACTTTCGCTCCAGCGACGACGACAACGGCTTCTCGGCCGAGCAGGTGCCGATGCACATCCTCAACGCCAAGGGCGGTGTCAGTACGCTGCTGCGCTGGTCGGACGAGGAGCCCGTGAACCGCGGCCAGTGGGAGCTGTACCTGGAGCAGTCGGGTCCGGGCGAAAGCCACTACCAGGAATACGACGCCGAGATCACACGGCTGGCGATCAACTGGCTGCGCAGCCACACGCAGCGCACCGACAAACCCTGGGCTTTGTTCGTGTCCTATGTCAGTCCGCACCCGCCGTTCAGCGTGCCACAGGAATTGCTCGACCTGTACCCGCAACACGCGATGCCGCTGCCGCCGCTGTACGCGCCCGACCAGCGCCCGACCCATCCGGCACTGGAACACCTGCGCCGCATCATGGGCTTTCGGGCGATGGACGATGCCGATGCCTTGCGCCGCATCACCGCGTGTTATTACGCACTGGTGACCCATCTGGACCGACAGATCGGCCTGGTGCTCAAGGCTGCCGGCGAACTCGGCTTGCTCGACGACACGCGCGTCGTCTACACCAGCGACCACGGCGAGGCACTGGGCGCCCATGGCCTGTTCGGCAAGGCCAATCTGCTCGAGCCCGGTGCCGGCGTGCCGCTGCTGATGGCCGGGCCCGACGTGCCCGCCGGTCGTGTCGAGACCACACCGGTGTCGCATGTCGACCTGTATCCGACCATCGTCCAAGGCGCGGGCCTGCCCGGCGCAGCGCACGAGCAAGACCTGCTCGGCTTGAACCTGTTGCTCACACCTGCACGCAGCGCGCCGGTGTTCGCCGAATACCATGCGGCCGGCTCGCGTCGCGGAGCGGCCATGCTGCGCGCGGGCGACTGGAAGTTGATCCACCATGTCGATGCGCCCGCGCAACTGTTCAACCTGGCCGAGGATCCGCACGAGGCACATGACTTGGCGCGATCCGAGCAGGCGCAGTCGGTGCTGGCCGCGCTGGAAAAGCAACTACACGCCATCTGCGACCCCGAGGCGGTGGACCGGCGTGCACGCGCCGACCAGCGCGCAAAGGCCGACTATTGGGGCGGCAACGATGTCATTCGCAAAGAGGGTTTGCTCGTGTACACGCCGCCCCCGGGCGTGCAGCCGAGCATCGCCACTGCAGCGCCCTGATGCCGCCACCCAGCCAGAGATGCGGTCGACCCATGCAGCCTGGCGTGCCATGACCGTGTGATTCCTGTGTTCCCGTTCGCCCTGCGACAGACACGCCGTTGTTGCAGACACTGTTCCTATCCGATGGAGACAAACATGAAGAAATTTCGACAACTGTTCCTGCACCTGACGGCATTGGCCATGATGGCGGCGGCGCCAGCCGCGCTGGCACAGGCCTACCCGAGCAAACCGATCCGCCTGATCGTGCCGGACGCACCGGGTGGATCACCCGATATCCTGGGCCGCATGCTGGCACAAAAGATGTCGGAGAGCATGGGCCAGCAGGTGATCGTCGAGAACAAGCCGGGCGCCGCCGGTCTGCTCGCCGCCGAGGCGGCCGCGCGTACCGCCCCCGATGGCTACAACCTGTTCATGAGCACCACCTCGGTCTGGGCGATCCTGCCCAGCGTCAAGAAGAACCTGCCCTACGATGCAGTCAATGGTTTCATGCCGATCACCCGCATCGCGACGGCCTCCAACGTGCTGGTGATGAACCCCTCGGTTCCGGCCAAGTCGGTGGCGGAACTGGTCAAGCTGATCAAGGCCAATCCGGGCACGATCAACTACGCCTCGGCCGGCATCGCCACGCCGGCCCATCTGGCCGGCGAAATGCTCAACCTGCTGGCCGACGTCAAGATGACCCACGTGCCCTACAAGGGCGCCGGCCCCGCCCTGCTGGACGTGATCGCCGGGCAGGTACAGGTCATCATCACCTCCCCGATCGCAGCCGGCGCCCATATGAAAAGCGGCAAGGTAATCGCGCTGGCCACGACCGGCGCAACACGTAACCCGGGCCTGCCCGATCTACCCACCGTCGCTGAGGCGGTTCCGGGCTACAACATCTCCCAGTCCTGGGGCATCACGGTCCCCGCCGGCACACCTGCTGCAATCATCGCGCAACTCAATGCAGAAATCGTCAAGGCGATCAACCAACCCGATGTGCGCGAACGGATCTCCAACATGGGCGCCGTACCAGTGACCGAGACACCGGGCGCATTCGCCGCGTTCATCACCGACGAGCGCAAGCGTCTGGGCGATGTGATTGCCAAAACCGGGATCGTGCTGGCCGAGTGAGTGGGGGTGAGCGGGGCGTAGGTGCTGCGCCCGACGGTGCGACGTTCCTGGCGGCGCGCACCGCGATTCCATAACCTGCAGACGCGGTGGGTCACGGATTGGTGCTACGCTGCTGGCGAAATCAGGCGCACTTTGAGCCTGAGGCGATCGATCAGTCAAACGATTCGTCACTGCAAAACGGCTTGTTTTGGGCCGTTCAACCCGTTTGGAGTGGGAATGAAGCAAAAGCTGCTCTGGCTCGTGCTTGGCCTGGTGATGGCCGTGCAGGCCGCGACCGTGAACGCGCAGGTTGCCTGCCCGTCCGCAATCAAGCCCGTTGTGCGGGAGGCCAAGGCCGCCCGGCTGGCTGCGGAAGTGCTGACCCGATACCACTACAAGCCGACGCCGCTCGACGATGCATTGTCGAGCCGGATCTTCGAGCAGTATCTGAAGTCGCTCGATCCCGAGAAGCTCTATTTCCTTCAGTCCGATATCGACCGGCTCGGCGTCAGTCGCACCCGGCTCGACGATGCCATATTGACCGAAGACCTGGGCGCGCCGTTTGACATCTTCAACCTGCATGGTTGCCGTGCGGCCGAACGGCTGGCCTATGCCCGCAGTTTGCTGCAAAAAGGTTTCGAATTCCAGCGCGATGAGAGCCTGCTGATCGACCGCAAGGATCAGCCCTGGTCGGCCTCCGAGGTGCAGTTGCATGACCTCTGGCGCAAACGCGTCAAGAACGACTGGCTCCGACTCAGGCTGGCGGGCACGGACGACCAGGCCATCGTCAGGATTCTCGACAAGCGATACGACAACGCGTTCAAGCGCCTGGGCAAGACTACCAGCACCGATGCCTTCCAGGCGTTCATGAATGCCTACACGATGGCAATCGAACCCCATACCAATTACCTGGGACCGCGCGCCGCCGAGGATTTCGATATCGCCATGCGCCTGTCGCTGGTTGGTATCGGCGCCGTGCTCACGGACATCGATGGTTACGCCACCATCCGGGAACTGATTGCCGGCGGTCCTGCCAGTCTGTCGGGACAACTCAAGGCGGGCGACCGCATTGTGGGTGTGGCGCAGGGCGCGTCCGGCCCGATGGAAGATGTGGTTGGCTGGCGCCTGGACGACACGGTGGCACTGATCCGCGGCACGGCGGATTCGACCGTGCGGCTCGACATCCTGCAAGCCGGGAACGGGCCCGATGCGCCGAACAAGACCATCACCCTCGTGCGCAACACGATCGCGATGCAGGATCGGGCGGCCAAGGCCAAGATTTACTCGGTGACGCAGGGGGCCACACAGCGCCGCGTCGGCGTGATCACCCTGCCCTCGTTCTACGAAGACGCAGATGCCAGGCAGAAGGGCGTCAAGGACTACCGCAGCGCGTCACGCGACGTGGCCAGGCTACTCGCCGACATGAAGGCACAGAAGGTGGACAGCCTGCTGGTGGATCTGCGCGACAACGGTGGTGGCTCGCTCAGGGAGGCGGTTGAACTGACAGGCCTGTTTGTCGGCAAGAAGCCTGTGGTGCAGATACGCAATGCGCAAGGCGGCATCACTGTGGAAAAGAATAACAGCGCAGACATGGCATGGGACGGGCCGATCGGCGTACTGATCGGCCGGGCTTCGGCTTCGGCTTCGGAGATCTTCGCGGCTGCCATTCAAGACTATGGCCGCGGCCTGGTCCTCGGTGAGCCCAGCTTTGGCAAGGGTACGGTCCAGACCGTGGCCAGCCTCGACCAGATCGCCAGGAACGCCAAACCGTCGTACGGCGAACTGAAAATGACCATCGCGCAGTTCTTCCGGGTCAATGGCGGCACGACCCAGCTACGCGGTGTGACACCGGACATCGGTTTTCCGGGAACGCGGGATGCCGCCGACTTCGGTGAATCGAGCTTCGACAATGCCTTGCCCTGGACCAGTATCAAGGCCGCCGACTACGCGCCGGTGGGTGACGTGAAGGCGCAGCTTCCCGTGCTGATGGCACTGCACGAGAACCGCGTTCGGCGCGACAAGGAGTTTCAGAACCTCTTGCAAGACATCGCACGAGCGCAGCAATTGCGCAAAAGCAATGTGATTTCTCTGAATGAAGTGGCCAGACGCAAGGAGCGTGAGCAGCAGGAAAAACGGCTGGCCGCCCTGCAGGGCGGGGCGAGCGCCGGCGCGCTGACAGACGATGGCCTGCAGGCGAACGAACGTAAGCTCAGCAAGGATCTCGCCGCAGAAAAAACAAGGGACTCCGTCAAGGACGTCTTGCTCAACGAGGCCATCAGCATACTGGCCGACGCAGTCGCGCTCAAACTGGAGGGCAACGCCCGGTTGGCGATGAATCCCCGCTTGGTGGGCCCCCAGGTGGTCTTGGAGTTGCCAGCGGGCACCCTGAGTCGATAATAAGCGCCGGTCGGGCGGGCACGGGCGGCTGGCGCTGCACTGAGCCAAGGCATAACGACAACACTTGGCGCGGAAATTATCACACCGCGACGGGCTGGAAGATGCGGATCCTTGGCGAAAGCTTGGCTCTGAGCTCCCGATCTGCGACCCGAATGTCGTACTCACACTGCAGGTTCAGCCAGAACCGGGGCTCCATTGCGAAGAACAATCCGAGCCGAAGCGCGGTGTCTGCGGTGACGGGGCGCTGACCATTCACCAGTTCGCTGATCCTGCTCGGCGAGACATCGATGTCCGAGGCGAGCTGGCGGGCGCTGATGCCCATGGGCTTCATGAAATCCTCCAGCAGGATCTCGCCCGGATGAATCTCTTCAAGTAACTTGGCCATGTTCCGCGTTCCTAGTGGTAGTCCACGATCTCGACCCGGTGCGCTCCATCCGACTTCCAGACAAAACAGACTCGCCACTGGTCATTGATGCGAATGCTGTGCTGGCCCTTGCGGTCGGACTTCAACGCCTCGATCTGGTTGCCGGGAGGGACGCGCAGGCTGGCGAGTTCGGTGGCGGCGTGAAGCTGCAGCAATTTGCGCCGCGCGACGCGCTCGATATTGCGGAAGCGGGATACCGCGCGGCTGCAAAACAATGCCTCGGTATCGACGCACGCGAACGAGCGAATCATGCAGCATTGTGATCTTCGCTACAGATTCCGTCAAACAGAATCCCTTTCCAGCAATCGACCTACGTGTTTACCGAATGTTTGCAACGAACTTCACTCCGACGATGCCCCATTTCCACGCATCATTTTCGGGCGCCGCCACTGCGCAAAACGTCCGAAAACGCCGAGAGAGCATCGGCCAGGCGGTTTGCGGTATTGGGGGACGGCATGGGCAGCTTGAGACTGCGTCCACCGGTAGCCGTATCGTGTTCGATCCAGGGGTGGACCGATGCCGGGCTATTGCTCGGTGCGCTCAATGCCGACAGCAGCTGCACACCGACTTGCAGCAACCCCGCCCACGGATCGGGGTTTGCAGCTTGTGCTGCCGAATCGACAGCCGCCGGCTGTGCCTCCGATGCCGCAGCATCATCGTCACCCGTTCGCGCAGTCGCCGCAGTCTCCGGCAGCTCCGCGGGCGCGGCTGCGACATTGGCGGCCTCTTCCGGCGGGGCCATGGCCTCGCCCTCGCCCATGTGGCCAGTCACGTTTTCCACATCTTTCATGAAACGGTTCAGCCGCGTACCGCCGAGAGATATTTCACCGCTGCCGCCATCGAGAATACCGGCCGACAAAGAGCGCTTGAATGCAAGCACCGACAACATGCCTTCCTCTATGGTTCCCTTTGAAACGTAGTTGATGATTTGCACCGGGTGCCGCTGCCCCATGCGGTGAATACGCGAGATGCGTTGTTCGAGTAGCGCCGGGTTCCATGGCAGGTCCATGTTCACCAGAGTCGAGGCGTGCTGCAGGTTGAGCCCGGTGCTGCCGGCATCGGTCGAGAGGAAGACGCGGCAATCCGGGTCGTCGCGGAAGCGCGCGATCAAGTCCGGCCGTTTTTCTGAGGGCACGCCGCCATGGAAGCGAACGTAAGCAATGCCACGTTCGTCCAGCCGGCGCACGACAATGTCCTGCGTTCGCATCCATTGGCTAAATACCACCACTTTCGCGTCCGGTTGCACGAACAGGCCATCTAGCAACGTTGCCAGTTCATCGGCCTTCACGCCATGGTCGGTTTCCTGGTCCAGCAAATACGTGCTGTTGCATGACATGCGCATATTCTGCAAGGCGCAGGTGAGCCGGCGCTGGTCCATGTCCGACAGGTACTTCGTCTTGCGCCAGCGTTGGACGATTCTCGCCACGATGTCCGCGTTGTCCTGGTGGTGAACCATCTGCATTTCGGTCATGGGTACCAGCAGGTTCTGGTCGGTGCGGCTGGGTAGCTGGAGCAGCACCTCGGACTTGCGCCGGCGGATCATGATGGGCGCCAGCGTCTGGCCGATCTTCTCCAGGCCCGTGTAACCGGTGACGCGCCCGACCTCGTCCTTGACCTGGTGCTCGTGCAGCAGCTTCCAGGTGGGGCCGAGGCGATGCTGATCGACGAACTGGACGATGGATATCAGCTCCTCCAGCTTGTTTTCCAGCGGTGTGCCGGTCAGCACGATGGCGAAGGGACTGTCGATGCGCTTGAGCGCCCTGGCCGCGATGGTGTTCCAGTTCTTGACGCGCTGCGCCTCGTCCACGATCACCAGGGACGGTGCCCATGCGGAGATAAGGTCGAGGTCGGACTTGAGTTTCTCGTAGTTGGTGATCTTGCAATAGTCGTCGGCCGCGTATTCTTTTTGCCGCTGGGTACGGCCACCCGCGATGACACGCGACTCGCGCCCGCAGTAGCGCGCGATCTCGCTTTGCCATTGGTACTTGAGTGAAGTCGGGCAGACCACGAGCACTTTGGCCACGCCGAAATGGCGCGCCAGTATCTCAGCCGCAGCCACCGCCTGTATGGTCTTGCCCAGGCCCATCTCGTCGCCGATCAATGCGCGGCCGGCGCGCACGGCGAACAAGGCGCCTTCGGCTTGGTAAGGGTACAGCGGCAGCTTGAGCAGTTTGCGCAAGTGGGAATCCTCGGCGCCGCGCGGGAACCTGCCGTCCAGCGCCACGGCGCGCCGAGCCGCATCGGTGCACCCGGCGACAAAGTCGAGCGCGTCGTCGTAGGCACGCAATTCGTGGCCGGTCTTCGCCACTTTGGTGAGAAAGGGTTCGAGCTCACTGAAGCGCTCCGGCGGCAAGCGCCAATCCAGCAACGCATCGAACAGCAAAGTGGCCGCTTTGGTCACGCCATCCGGACACCCTGTCCCCGCTCGGAAATGAATCGCGCGTTCTCCGTCGTTGCGCAGGTAAAGCTCCGAAAACTCTAGCTGGTAGCCACGGGCAAAAGCCGCTTTGGCACCACGTTTTCCAGCCAGTTTGGCTAGCGTGAATTCGATGTGTTTGCAGGTACCCAACTCGTTCGTCGCATAGTCCTGGCAAGTGCATGCGTTGTCACCCGGCTGCGTCCCGCGTATCAGCACACGGTAAGTGCTCTTGGACTCCGGGTTGCTGACACGGAATTCGGAGAAAAACGGCTCAGTGCCGCAATTGTCCAGCCCGAACGCCTGCTCGCGGCCAAATTGGCGGCGCAAGGAGCGCTGCCATTCAATGGGTGCGAGGTCCAAGGGTGCGTGGGTACGGGAAAGCCTGGGTTCTTTGGGTGGCTTGACGGATTTAAGGATTTTTTTCATCAGAATCGGTTTCCGTTGGCAAAGGATCTTGCAAATGTCGGTTGCGTGAGGTGACTGAACCATCCGCAGCGCGCCAGGGCCATGGGATGCTCTCAGGGACAGTAGTTTATTGTGTCCGCTATTTCAGCAGTCCTCGTTCGCCGATTTCTGATCGGCCGCCATGGCAACCGTTTTGATGCATCACCGGACAAGATCCCAACTTCTGACGTGATGGACCTGAATCGGCGTAGCCCCAGGCAAACTGCCAAACGATCCGTACGCTCCCGCTGCGCCCCGTGATCTGATCGGACTGAGACTTTGGTTCGCGACCGCACAGACTTGCACACCGGCAACCCGTAAGCTCATCACGTACTGGTCGCCGCCTGCGGACTGGGCCCGCTGAGCGTGTTTTGGTTCGACGGCATCCAGTGGGCCCGGCGGCGAAGGGCCCGCAAGCCCCATGGGCCCGGCAACGTCAGCCACATCGTGGCAACCCTAGGCGCGGCGAGACCGGCAACGGCGGCGCGAAACGACTTATGAACGACCATCCCATCAGCGCGTCCCAAAGCCCATCCAGGAGGCGGTTGCTTCTAGCCGCCGCCTGCGCGACGGCCACGCCAACGTTGACGGCTTGCTCTTCAAGCGACACCGAGCAAAGCGCCGCTCGCGCTCTGCGAAGGCCGGGGGTGCAGTCCTTGGGCACGGCTACTTCCCCGATGCACGATCTGGTGCGACAGGCCGTCCTGGCTTCCTCGAGTCACAACACCCAATGCTGGCGCTTTCGCATTGCCGAGAAGTCGATCACCATAGCCCCCGATCTCACGCGCCGCTGCCCTGCCGTCGATCCCGATGACCACCATGTTTTCGTATCGCTCGGTTGCGCGGCCGAGAACATGGTGCATGCAGCGCTGGCCACTGGACTCCATGCCGACCCGCGCTTCGATCCCGGCGGCGACGGGATGATTACTGTGAACCTGGAAGCGACACAGGAGCGGATCTCGCCATTGTTTTCGGCGATCTCCGAGCGGCAATGCACCCGCGGCGACTACGATGGCCAACCAATCTCAGCAGCCGAGCTGAGCCAGCTGGAACAGGCGGGCACAGGAGATGGCATCAGCCTGCGGCTGCTGACCGCGCGCCCGGCCATCGAGAGCGTGCTTGAGTACATCGTCGCAGCCAACACGGTGCAGATGAACGACACCGCGTTCGTCGCAGAGCTCAAGTCATGGATCCGCTTCGGTGCCGATGAAGCGCTTCGCACCGGCGACGGCCTGTTCGCCGGTGCCTCGGGCAACCCGGTGTTGCCCCGTTGGCTCGGTAGTCGGATGATGGGCCTTTTCTTCACACCGAAGTCCGAGAACGAAAAATACGCGCGGCAGATTCGCAATTCAGCCGGTATTGCGGTGTTCGTCTCCGAACGTAGTAACAAGGCACATTGGGTCGAGGCCGGGCGTTGCTACGAGCGTTTCGCGCTGCAGGCCACCGCTTTGGGCATCCGCAATACGTTCCTGAACCAGCCCGTCGAAGTCGGCGCCATCAGGCCACAGTTCGCTGCGTGGTTGGGACTCGCAAGCTACCAACGGCCCGATCTGGTGGTGCGCTTTGGGCGCGGCCCCGCCATGCCGCTGTCGATGCGGCGGCCAGTGCAGGCGGTGCTCGTCTGAAGGCACGAAACGCAAATTACCGGAAAAGCACCATGAACTGGATCGGATGGACGGCTTTGGGCACGGGCCTCTTGGTGGCCGGGGGTGCGGGCCTGGTCGCTTTCGGCAACTCGCGCTGGACCGGCAAGACACAGGCGCAGATAGCACTGCTCGACGCAGCTCGGCGGCCGACGCCTGCGGGCCTGAACAAGGCCTACGACGCACGCGAAATCGACGGCCTGCCCGCGCCGGTGCAGCGCTACTTCCGCGCGGTTTTGAAGGACGGGCAACCGCTCATCGCCGCCGCTACTTTCGAACTCGCCGGCACGATCAACATGTCGGCCACTGGCGAGAACTGGAAACCCTTCACCTCCTGGCAGCGGGCAGTCGTCCACCGCCCGGGGTTTCTTTGGAATGGCCGGGTAGTGATGTTCCCGGGCTTGGGCGCGCTGTCAAGCGCGAATGTGCACGACAGCTATATTGCCGGTGTCGGCACGCTGCACGCAGCGATGCTGGGACTGTTCACGGTGGCCGAGGTGCATGGTGGCGGCGAGATCGCCCGCGGGGAACTGATGCGCTACTTCGCCGAAATGGCGTGGTATCCCACCGCCCTATTGCCCAGCCAGGACGTGCTCTGGGAGGCGGTGGACGACCGTTCGGCCAATGCCACGCTGGCAGACGGCCCGATCAGCCTGACCTTGCTGTTCCAATTCGGTGACGACGGGTTGATCATGTCGATCCACGCCGACGCGCGCGGCTCCGGTGTCGGAAAGGACATGGTCATGCTCCCTTGGGATTGCAGCGTCTCACGCTACCAACTGCGCCACGGGATGATGGTGCCGACCCGCGGCGCCGTCGCCAAAGGCGGCAAGTCGTATTTCGTCGGCGACCTGACGTCACTGGTCTACGAGTTTTCGCCATGAACCTTCTGCCGGCCGGGTCGGTGCCATGACCTGGCTGTACGCGTTCCAGTCGGCAGCGCCGCTGATCCTGATCGGCCGGCTGGCGTGGCTGCCCGCGCGCAGTGGCCTGGGGTTCGTGGTGCAGGTGTTCGGCAGCGTCGCGGCGCTGGCCGTCATGGCGTTGCAGGGCATCTG
>ENA-ORBV01007759-ORBV01007759.1-microbial-mat-metagenome-genome-assembly--contig:-NODE-7759-length-18327-cov-12.601041_pt1 | contig 18327 bp, 21 predicted proteins | sample MGYA00237777_ERZ505514 | MGnify/ENA primary metagenome ERZ505514 (study PRJEB26160, sample SAMN06269048) | microbial mat metagenome | isolation source: Oligotrophic lake microbial mat | place...
GGCGTTTGGGGCGGGCCGGGGCGGATGATCAGCGGTTCTTGGGAAAGGGGCAGGCTGTATGAGCGGCGGCAGACGTAGACCACAACCACCGGGCACGGTGAATGTCGGAAGAAGAACTTCCGGTGGGGTGCAGGCTGGCATGTTCGGCAATCCGTTTGTGGTGAAGTCCTCTCCGGAGTTTCCGGATGCGGAATCGACGCTCCAGCGCTATGAGCAGTGGCTGCGAGAGCGTTTGGAGGACAGCCCGGACTTTGCTGCACACTTTGATGAGCTTGCCGGACAGCGGCTGTGGTGCCCCGGCTGCGGGCTCGACTCGCCGATGTGTCATGCACGAGTGATCGAGCGGGTGCTTGAAGAGCAGGGCAGCAGCGGGACGTCGCGGACTCGATAAGCGGGGGAACGACTACCATTCCCTCAATGTCCCGTCCCCCTTCCAACCTCGCCCGCGTGCTTGTCCTTGGCGCGATCACCTGCGGCCTCGCGGCGTGGGTCGTCTTCGCCAAGAACGGCGTTCGCGATCAACTTGTTCCCCGCAACTTCGGTGTGGTGGAAGAGGGGCACGTATACCGCGCCGCAGCGCTCACGCCGGCCTCGCTGAAGAAGGCCCACGAGCAGCACCAGTTCAAGACCATCATTGATCTGGGCGGGTTCGATGTTGACCCGCTGGCCGACAAGCTCGCGCAGAGTTCCGCCGAGTCCCTGGGCATCACGCGCTATGTCTTCCCGCTCTCGGGCGACGGCACCGGCAACCCTAATGCCTATGTCGCCGCGCTCCGCGTGCTCGCTGATCCGGCGAACCACCCGGTGCTCGTGCATTGCTCCGCCGGTGCGCAGCGCACCAGCGGGTGCATCATCATGTACCGCGACTTCATCCAGGGTGGTGATGACGCCGCGGCACGCACCGAGGCCTTCAGCTTCCGGCACGACCCCAAGGACAACCCCAGGTTGTTTGAGTATCTTGATGTCTGGCAGGATCACATCGAGCGGGCGTTCCGCCAGGGCACGCAGGTTCCTGACCATGCCGAAGTGCCGGTTGTGCCCTTCGCGTCCAAGAGGACGGACCAGCCTTGAGCGGTGTGCCGCACCCGACCGGTGCCTCGGGCAAAGCCGCGCACGCGTCGGTCGTGTTTACTGAACCCGTCCGTTCACTCTGGCGTGACGGCGCGATCGTCCTGTTTGTCTGCGTGCTGGTGTACTGGCTGTTCCTGGGTTCGACGCCGTTCGCGGCGAGCGAGGGGCATCGCGTCGTACCCGGGTGGACGATGCTCGACTCCGGCGACTGGTCGCGCACCGAGATGTTCGGCTTGACCTATGTCCGCAAGCCCCCGGGAATGCCGTGGGCGATCGCCGCATCGTCGGCGATCTTCGGCCAGAACGAGTTTGCCGCGCGTGCCCCTTCCGCGTTGGCCTGCACGCTCATGGCGCTGATGGCCCTGGGCTTCGGGCGTGCATGGTGCGGGCCGAAGGCCGGGCTTGCCACGGGCCTGGCGCAGGCCCTACTGCCCCTCATGTGGGCCGGCGGCGGAGGCGGCGCCGGCGGACCCGGCCGCAGCGCGGAGATCGAGGCGGTCAATACCTTCTTCACGCAACTGGCCGTCCTGCCGCTCATCGCGCTGACTCTGCCGTCGCGCTCGCGCGAACTGGGCTCCGCGCGCAATGCCCGCCGCGCGGCAGGCCTTGCGATCGTCGCCGCTGCCGGAATCCTCGGCTTTGCCCTCACCAAGACCGCCGCCAGCGCACCATGCGTGGCCGGTGCAGTCGTCGGCGTGTGCATCGCCCGCCGCTCGCCGCGGCCACTCGCGTGTGCGTGGATGTGGGGCGCGATCCTGCTCGGCTCGATCGCCGCGTACTTTACACTCCGGCACTTTGCCGACATAAACAACGACCCTGACGCCGTCCGCGAGACGGGCTCGTTTCTCTGGCAAAGCCCATCCCGCGTGTTCACGCTCATTCCCATCGCGTTGCTTGCCGCTCTCCCCTTGTCGCTCGCGCTCTTGATCCCGATCGGCAAGGATGCCCGCGCGGAAGGCAACTCCAACGACGCCGCCTGGTCACGCTGCGTGCTCGCCGGCCGCGCCTGCGCCTTCGCATGGCTCGCGACGTGTTTGCTCTACGCCGCGATCGGAATCGACAACCCGCGCTACCTCGTGCCCGCGTCCGTCTTCCTTGCCCCCATCGTCGGCTACATCATCCGCGGCATGGCGGCGGGCGGAACGGGCCCCTTCGCCCGCGCGGGATTCATGGAGCATCGCCGCGACATCCTCAAGCGAATGTTCTTCCGCGGCCCATCGGCTTGGGGTGGCGCGCTCCTCGGCCTCGCCCTCATCCTCAACACCGGCCGCACCATTGTGCCGCCCGAGACTGGCCAAGCTGTCGGGGCCCGACTCGCCGAAGCACTGCCAGATGGTGCAACCGTCTGGGCCGATGACCTCATCGAAGCGCGTCCAGATATCCTGCTGTATGCCAAGCAGGCCGCGGCCGCTTCGGGCCGCTCCCTCACCTGCGTCTGGGCCAAGCCCCGAATGCACCAGGCAGAGCTCCCCGGGCCATCCGCTGCGGGCAGCTACGTGCTGCTGCGCACGGATGATCAGAGCGGCGAGGGGCCGCGCTACGTCGAAGCGATGGAATCTCAGCGCATCCGCCTTGTGGCGCAAGACAAGCTCGGCGAATACACCTTCGCACTCTTCAGCGTGCACGATGCCGCGGCGGCCGAGACCACTCAGGCGGATCCTGCACCGGGCGGTACCGATCAGGCGAACTGATCACCGCTCGCCAAGCAGCCACGCTTGCTTGGGCTGTTTCGTCCAGCTAAAGCCGAAGTGCCGCTGCACGACGTCGGCGATGCGATCAACCGCTTCTTCTGGAGAATCAGTTACCACCAGCAAGTCAAGATCTCGCGGGTCGATCGTCCGCTCGGTGATCAATCGTTCCCGGAAGAACGCGATCAGCGGCTCCCAATAGTCCTTGTCCATCAGGATGATCGGGAAGTCGCGGATCTTGCCCGTCTGCACAAGCGTTAATGTCTCGAACACTTCATCGAGTGTGCCGAAGCCGCCCGGCATCACCACAAACGCGTACGAGTACTTGACCAGCATGACCTTCCGCACGAAGAAATAGCGGAACTCCACGAAGCTGTCGACGTACGGATTGGGCTTCTGCTCCATCGGCAGCATGATGTTGCAGCCGATCGAGCGCCCGCCGACGTCCTTTGCGCCGCGATTGGCCGCCTCCATCACGCCCGGCCCGCCGCCGGTCATGATCGTGAACCCCATTTTCGCCAGCCGCGCCGAGACATCCCGTGTCAGCGCGTAATAGCGATGGTCTTCCTTGAAGCGTGCGGAGCCAAACACCGTCACGCACGGCCCGACGAAGTGCAGCTTGCGGAAGCCGCGGATGAACTCCATCGCGATCTTGATCACCCGCCACAGTTCAAAGCCGCGGGTGTTGGGCCCCTCCAGGAACTGCCCATCCTCCACGTTGCGCGTCGCCTTGCCCCAGCGTCCGGCCGGTGCGCCATTTGCGTTGGGTGTTTGCTGTTCCCCGTTGCCGATCGGTGATTCGGGCTGGTTGCCGGTCTCGTTCGCTGCCACGTTCTGCGCTCCGTTCCTGCCCCGTCACGTTTCGTTCGCCGCGCCCAGCCGGAATCGCGCGCGTGTCGCACCTCTATCGGCTAAAGGCACCGATTCATCCCGCCTTCGTCCCCTTCATGTCGCTGCCGCGTCGCAAGCCCCTTACAGTTCCCAATACTTCCGACATTCGCGCGGCTGCAACACCGCGAAAGCCCGAACCAGGGACCCCGATGTTCTTTGAATCCGATGAATCCACGGCTGTGCTGGTCACCACGCAAACCGCGTTCGAAGCCGAGACCATCGCCGCCGCTCTGCGCGCCCGTGGCCTCGCCTCGCAGGCCGTGAACACCGCCACCACCCAGCTCTGGGCCGGCGCAGTCGGCGGAGCCAAGGTCCTTGTTTACCAGCGAGAACTCGATGACGCCCGGGCGATGCTCAAAGCCATCCGCGCTGAGGGAGCAGCGGTCGACTGGGATGCGACCGACCTCGGGCCCGAGTTTGATGCCCAGCCGCAATCCAGCCGATCGACGTGGACCATCGTGCTGATCCTGGTGATGATGGGCCTGGGGGTGCTCTCTGTCGGCGTGAAGCGGCACGACCCCGTGCTCCAGGCGCTGGGCGTGTGCGGGCTCATTCTCGCGGCGATCATCGGCCGCGGCGCGTGGGTGGCGGATTCGCGACGGGGGGCGTGGTGAGCATGTCGGCTGCCGCAACGATCAGTTGCCCGGGGGTGTCCACGGGAGATGTTGATCCTCAAGTTGGCAGACTTCGTTGCCAACCACATTCAGGACACATGGTCATGCACTCCCCTGTCGGTACTGTCGGATATGCGCATAGGGGACAGAGGCCTCGCCGACGCCGCACCTTGCCGCGAAAGGCGCGAACCACGTATACGAGCAACCAAACGCCGAGGCCATGCAGTGGACCATCTATGAATATGCCCGGCCAAGGGCAGATCGGTATGGCTCGTCGGAGCGAAGATCGAACGGTGAGCAGCGGATAGGCGGTTCGCCATCCCTTTAGCTCCAACCCCATTTCGAGGTCGTACGATCTGGATGCGATCGTCTGAAACACGCCAACATCTTTGCTGTAAATGATGGCCGCGCTGCCGAGCGGCCAACCGTAGACATCTGCGTAGTAGCGCTTTTCGACCCTGGGTGTTTGATCGATGGCCGGAGGAGTCGGCAACTCTCTTGCGCGGGCGTGCACGATCGAACCGTCAGGCCACGAGGGCAATGCGAGGAGTTTCGGCTCGTTGACTCCGATTCCCGAAATCGACCCATCGGCATTTGTGATCGGGAGTAGCTCCGTCGCGTCAGTGGGATTGGCCGGGCCAAGACGCATACTCACGCCGCCAGGCGTTTGAAGAAACTTGAAGAATGTGTACGGTGTCGGAGCGATCCAACCAACGACGGCAGCCGATGACCACGCCAAGATTGCTCCGAGCAGACTCCAAGCGACGCACCTGCAAAGGAACCGACCAACGTGTCGGAACCTTCCAAGGCGATTGAAACCGCTTGGCACCGGTGGATCCGTCAATGAAACTCGGGGCTCAGCAGCTTTCATAACGATGGCCGACCCATTCTAGCGTCCGCAAAAGAGAGACGCCTGCCGCGCCCAGATGCTGGAATCCTCGGCAGTTACAGAACAGCGCCTAGTTATCGATGTACGTCGGAACACCAGGAGGTGGAGCACCAAGAGGTGGTATTGTGCAGCTTGGCGCGGCGGGACACGCACCGCCAGCAGGATTGAGACAGAGCAGTGATTGACTCCAGCATTCGTTCGCGTTGTCAATGATTGTGCTTGTCGAGCAGTTTGGCCAGACGAATACCCAAGGTGCGAGTCACCGGCCGACAGACTTCTGACGTGTAGTTGCAAGCCGAACAGCCACCAAGAGTTGGTGTGCAAAAGGCAAAGACCCACGGCGCGGCCGCCCATGTGCCCGGGGGGGTAGCTACCCACGCCCCCACCGTTAGATACGGGAAACAAATCGCAGCGCATTTCGTTGCAAGAAAAGCCTGGCCGGCGGCCACCCCATCTGCAACAGTGCTAGTCGCGCTAACTTCGACGCCCTCAATCGTCTTGGCGAAAGACGTCAACACAAATCGTTCTTCGCATTGGCCCACAACAAGTGCCTTCTCCAAGGGAACATCAGCCGACTTGTACCCAAGATTCACAAGGCTCTCGACAAGTTCGTCCCGATCTTCCATCAGGGCGATCATCTCTGCGAGCGGGTCAGTTATGAACACACCCTTGAAGTACTCAACTGGTGAAGGCGGCGCGGACGGTGGCGCAACTGGTTTCGGATCTTTGGTAGGCCAATTCGCATCCCATTCGTCGCCAATCCCCAAGTCCAGCTTTAGCCTATAAACTGCGTCCCACTGGTTCTGGCTATCCCAAGCCATCGCTTGCCATGCACTGTCGTCATCCTGCCCGCGGATGTACCAAATTGACGCGATATTGTTCCCGGTGACTGTTTCTTTGTCGCGCAGCGCAAGAAAGCTGTGAAGACGCGGCTGTACACTTGGAGGCACGGGTGCTGACAAAATCGGGGACAGCACCCAATCCCCCATGTGTATTTGCGTCGCCGAGACTGCCATCTGAGCCGCCGCAATTCTGGAGAACACGCATAGACTCATTGCCACGATCAAGGCTAAGAATCGCATCAGTTCGCCTTCTTGGAATAAAGCCGCAAAGTCCCCAGCCACCAACATGGACGATCGACGTGATCTGTGTGTGACAGGAATCACCGAGATTGCCATCACATTGTCCACTTCGGCATTTAATCGCGACGAGTCAGCCAAACCGACGATCGCCAATCTGCCGCTCTCCCGCGTCCAGCTAGCCGAGTTCCTGATCTGCAACCGCGACCTTGTGCTCGCTCGAATCCGCCGCAAGCTTGGAAGGATCAACTCGGTCCGCGCAGTCAGTGATACCAACGATCTCTTCAGCTCCCTTGCGTTCCGGCCCGACCGACTCGACGAGCGTGATCTGCTCCGCGCAGCGACGGATTCGCAGCTCTGGGCGCTGATTCTCAAGTCGGCGCACAACCTGATGCTGGAGAAGTCGCGCGAGGCGGGCAGTCTGCGCAGATTGGCCGCTGCCTACAGCAACCGCTTGAGCAGGACCGCGAGCGAAATCAATGATTCAATCGACAACGAGGATGCCGCGAACCGCGTTCAGAGTCTGCTGTCGAGGCTGCGTTCTGAAACAGACCGTACCCTGCTGATATTCAAGCTGAACGGCGTACCGAACCGCTCGATCGCGGCCGGGCTCGGGCTCCGCGAAGCAGCGGTTCGGCAGCGATGGTCGAGAATCTGTCGCGGCCTGAGAAAGAGTCGAGCACACTGAGCTGGACCGGCGAATCGGGCAGCGCTCACCAGCATGATCCGCCTCACAATCACACGCCAAATGAACAAGGGCTCGCACACGCGCGCAAGCCCTTGGTGTGATTTCGAGAGGTGAGTCGACGAGTCAATCTGTCCGCTTGCCGAGCAGCCAGCCGATGAGCGATGCCAGCACCAGCAGGCCCACGCCCACTCCTGCCCAGAGCATCGGCTGGCCCATGACCAGTGAAACCACCGGGTTGTCGGCGGTACCAGTGAGGCCGGAAATCGTGGCAACCAGAGCGATCGCCGCGATCACGATGGCCGCGAACGCCGCCCCGCCAACCAGCCCCGAGCCCGAACCGTCGTACGGCTCCGCGGCCATCATCGCCATCGCGGGCACACCGGCGCCCATGCCCGGCGAGACGTCCGATGCCGCGCTTGTGGGTTCGAACAGCCCCGAAGCGCCGGTCGTCTCGGAGCCCACACCATCTTCATCGCTCTTGTACACATCCTCGAGCAGATCGGCACCGAGCGAAGTGTCGTCCCCCTCGCGGGTGAGATCCAGCAGCCCAGAGCCCGAACCCACCGACTCGAGCGAGAGCGGCTCAGCGCCGGAGTGCGGGGTGATGCGTGTCACCGCGGATGGGTCACCTTCATCAGTCGATTCGGTGTCGAAGATCGAGATGCCCGAGCGCTCCTTCGCGCCCTCATCGATCTCGATTCCCGAAGCCGAGCCGGCCTTACCGGGGATGCCGGGGGACGAGTCTTCAAGAGCCAACTCAAGTCCTGAGCCGCCCTTGGAATCAGCAAGCGTGAACTGGTCGGATCCGTGCGCGAGCAGATCGACCTGCTCGACCTTGAACACCAGGCGGTCCCGATCGCGGAACTCCTGGAGCTTGCCCGACGCCGCCAACTCCTTCACTTCCTCGGAACTCTTGCCGAGCTTCGCGGCGGTTTCTTCGATCGAATAGAACATCTTCGCCATGCGGGCTCTCCAAGGCGCAGAACAACTTCCCACCTTCCCCGAACCAACGTCCCCTCGCCGGGGACGACCAGAGTAACGGCCCAGCCGTCTACCTTCAACTACGCACCCTCCGCCCTCCCGGTTGAGGGTCCCCCTTTAGTTCCCTGACCCCGGGCTCGTTCCCCCCGGGGCAGGCGTCCTCACCCCCGCTTCACCGGCCAGCGGACATGCACGGTCCTTTGACGGGGGAACACCGCCACTTCCGATCCGGCCGCGAGCACCACCGAAACAGGCTTGGCCGTGGTCAGTCCTGCCCAGGTGCTGCCGTAGACCGCTCCGAAGTCGAACTGAACATCCGCCTCAACGAGGGGGAAAATGCTCCATATGGGGTGAATGACCTCGTAGACCCATGCCCCTCCGGTAACGCCCGCCCGGCGGGTGAATCCCCATTGGTGCTCCTTGATCCAATGCTCAAGCGATCCCGACTTGGGCCGAAGCGAGGGTTTATCCCCGACGGCGCGGATGCTCTGGATCCCGGAGCCCGGCCAATGCAGGCGATACTCGGCCTGAACGTGCCGTGCCGTCTGGCTGATCCGCGCTTCGATCGGCGCACACACATAGGGCTCGTCATACCACCGCCGCGCGATCGCCGCGATGATCCGTCGGGGCACAATCTCTTTCACGAACATCACCCCCCGGTGGTCCCCCTGCCGGACGTAGAACCGCAGGTTGATCTCCGGGAAGTTCACCAGCGTCGGCCAGCGGATGCCCATGACCCGGGTCGAAAGAAACTCAAACGCCACCAAGGACACCAGCGCGGTGTGCCCCGGCGCAGCGCCCAGCACGCCAAGGTCATCGCGCTCATCCAGCACCAGTTCAGAGCCGGGTGGCAGTAGCGGCGCAAGCAGGGCTGGCGGAACGGCGTAGGTGACGATCGCCAGGTTCGCCCATCGGGCCGTGAGAAACGGTCGCGCCATTGGTGCGAGCATAGCCGCCAGCCACGGACCGCCGATCGCCACCGCGCGCCCCGTACCATGCCGCGTACTCAAATACAGGAGGCCCGATCGCATGAACGCTCTGAAGACCATCCTCGTGGCGGTTGACTTTGGCAAGGCATCCGAAGCCGCGCTCGCCCAGGGCCTGCGCATGTCCGCATGGAACCGCGCGACGGTGCACGCAATCTTCGTCGTCGATACCGGCGTGCTCGTCGAAGCTCAGGAAGCCGTTTCAGGATTCCAGGAGCAGATTCAGAACGCACTGAAAGACGATGCGATGGATCGGTGGAACAAGCTCCTTCCCGGACACCCCGGCCGGAGCGACTGCCAGTTCCACATCGCGGTCGACAGCCCTTCGCGCGCAGTGATTCAGATGGCCGACAAGCTCGGCGCGGACCTGCTGGTGATGGGTGTCCGCGCCGATACCTCCGGCGGCAATGGCCCCGGCCCGCTCGCCACCCACTGCACCGAGAGGGCCAACTGCCCGGTGCTGCTCGCCGCCGACACCCAGCCCGGCGCGTTCAAGCGGATCGTGGCTTGCGTGGATTTTTCTTTGACCTCCGCTCGCGCGCTCAATGCGGCCGCAAGAATCGCCTTGCAGGACTCTTCCGCGCTCCACGTCCTGCACGTGCACCGTGCGACCTGGCGCGAGAGCCGATTGTCTGTCTTCCAGGGCCTCGACCCTGCGCGGCAGGCGGACATCGTCGACGGTCTGCGCCAGAAACTCCAGGCCCAGTGCGATGCCCTTGGTCCGGAGTTCAACTATCTCAAGCCCACCATCGAGGTGGTCGAGCACCAGAGCCACGGCCGCGGCATCGTCGAGTACGCCCGCAAGGTCGATGCCGATCTCATCGCCCTGGGCACCCGCGGCCGCACCAACCTGCGCGATGTGCTGCTCGGCTCCACCGCCCAGCGCGTCATCGGCAGCGGTGGCCGCAGCGTTCTTGCCGTGCGACCGGTCTGACGCCTTGCTCGCGACCTGCGACGACTCCACGACATGAAGCCACTGATCATCCAGACCGAGCACCTCGACCCCGAAGCCGGCGCGTGGCTCGCCGAACGCTGCCGCGTAGAGGTTTGTCCATCCGAAGATTCCCGGTTCAGCAGCCTGCTGCGCGAGGCCGATGGTCTGCTGATCCGCACCTACACGCAGGTGAATGACGCGATGCTCGCCCGTGCGCCGAGGCTGAAGGTGGTGGCGCGGGCGGGGGTGGGGCTTGACAACGTCGACATCGCCGCCTGCACGAAGCGCGGCGTGCGGGTGGTCTCGACACCCGGCGCCAACACGCGCGCCGTGGTGGAACTTGTGTTCGCGATGGTGCTGGATGCCATCCGGCCGCGGGTCTTTCTGACGGAGGCTCTCGATGCGACCCGCTGGAAGGAGCTGCGCAAGGAGCTTCAGGCCCCGCGTCAGCTCGCGGGTATGACCATGGGCATCCTCGGGCTCGGAAAGGTCGGCACAGCGATCGCTCGCATCGCCGCGGCGTTCGAGATGCGGGTGATCTACCACGACCTGCGCGAGATCGCGCCCGAGGGCCGCCTTGGCGCTGCGCCCGTCGTTCGCGATGAGCTGTTCGCGCAGGCGGATGTCCTCAGCCTGCATGTCGATGGCCGCGCCGGGAATCGCGGCATCGTGGGTCCGGCCGAGCTTGCCCGGTGCAGGCCGGATGTCGTGCTCGTCAATACCTCGCGTGGGTTTGTTATGAACAACGCGGCACTGCGGACGTTTCTGCTGGCCAATCCCGGTGCGTGCGCGCTGCTGGATGTCCATGAGCCCGAGCCGATCCCTGCGGATTACCCGCTGCTGGGTGTGCAAAATGCGCACATCTCCCCGCACATCGGCGCGGCGACGGCTTCGGCGAACCGGAACATGTCGTGGGTCGTCCGCGACCTCTGGCGCGTGCTTTCGGGCGAAGAGCCGGAATGGCCGGCAAACGAGCAGGCGAGCTCTTCGCCGCGGAGCGCGTAGCAATCGACTGCTCACAGTTGGCATGATGAGTCCGGTCGCATCCAGTCGCTTGAGGCGTCGCGGAAACCGTCTTACCGCGACGTGCGTACGTTGGGCGGCGTGACATGGGGTCGCTGCGGCATCAAACGAGTCATCATGACCGAATCTGAATCATTATCCCAATCCGTAGGGGAATCCGAGCAGAGTTCCGGGCTTGCACGCGGGCCTGAAGCGCGCGAAGCCGCCGCTCTGCGCTGGGTACAGATGCACGGGGACATCCTTTGGCGGTTTGCGCTGGCTCGCACGCGGTCAAACGAAGCCGCCGAGGAGATCGTGCAGGAGACGGTGCTGGCCGCGCTGCAGGCGTTCGATGCCTTTGCGGGCGGATCATCGGAGCGCACCTGGCTGCTGGGGATTGCCGCGAACAAGATTGCCGACCACTTCCGGCGCGTGCGGCGGGCCAAGTTTCCCGGAGCACGCGCGATCTCACCCGATGCGACCTGCGTGTGCGACACCTGCCGGGGCATGTTCACCGCGAAGGGGATGTGGGCCTGCGTCGCGCGCAAATGGCCCGATCTCACACTGAGCGCAACGGAGAAGCTTGAGCAGGCCGAGGCGCTGCGGGCGTGCATCGATGCTCTGCCCCCGGGACAGAGCGAGGCGGTATGGCTGCGGGACATTCTGGGCATTCCGGCATCGGAAGTGTGCAAGGCCATGAGCCTGACCGATACTAATCTTTGGTCAAGGATGCACCGCGCGCGTGTGGCGCTGCGGTCGTGTCTGGAAACCAAGTTCGGCCTCCGGAAGGAGAAGGGCAAGTGATCCGGTTCGTGCGGGACATGGCGAGGGTGCTGACGATGCCGTGCCGCGAGCACGCGGCCCTCTTCAGCCGCCAGCTCGATGTGCCGCTCTCGCGCGGGGAGGCGTTCGGTTTGCGCCTGCACATCGTGTACTGCGGCGGCTGCCGACGGTTTCGCTCGCACCTCCGGCATCTGCAATCACTGGGCCGGGCGCTGGCCGAGCAGGCCGAGAGCCAGCCGGGCCTTCCGGCGGATGTTCGCGAGCGGATTCACGCCCGCGTGGCACGGGAAACCAAGAAAAACTAGATCGGGCTGCAAGGCGCGGGCCGCGAACGCGACTCACGCATGGGCATCGTGCCGTCCGTCATGGCGGCCCGGGCCGTTCCCGCGCTGTGTTGGCGCGGACGGCGCTTTCCGCCCCGATCCATATTTGTCTTTCTCCAGAGGAGAAGTTCATGGTCATCTCGAATCGATCCAAGGTCATCGCGCTGCTGGGTGCGGCCTCGCTCACCGCCGCCGCGGGTGCCCAGCCTGTCCAGTTGCGCGTCACCATCCAGAACCTCGCGCCGGCCAACAGCATCTCCTTCGCACCGCTGCGCGTCGGCTTCCACAACGGCACCTTCGATGCCTTCAACAACGGACAGACCGCCACCGCACCGATCATTTCGATCGCCGAAGGCGGAAGCGGCATCGACTGGTTCCCCGCCTTCACCGCCGCCGAACCCAACGCCACGCTCGGCACGGTTGTCGGCATGCCCCCGGGCCCGCTCCTTCCCGGCGCAACGGCCATCACCGAGTTCACGGTCGATCCTTCGATCAACCGGTTCTTCACCTTTGGGTCGATGGTGGTGCCCAGCAACGATCACTTCATCGGAAATGACGACCCGACAGAGTACATGCTGTTCGACGCCGCGGGCCAGCTGAACATCAGCAGCATTTCTCAGTTCGGGAGCGAAATCTGGGACAACGGGTCCGAACTCGAAGACCCCGCAAACGCTGCGTTCCTCGTCGGTGGCGTGAACGACCTGCGCACACCACAGAACGGCGTTGTCAACTTCAACTTCTCGCTGCTTGATACGTTCAACGGCCTGACTACCGCGGCGGGATACACCTTTGACCGCCAGATCGGTGCCGACGATGAGGTGTACCGAATCACCTTCGAGATCGTGCCCGCGCCCGGCGCGGCGGTGGTGCTTGGAATGGGGGGGCTGCTCGCGGCTCGGCGGCGACGGGTCTGAGCATCGGATCACTGTCCTGTTCGACCAAAGGCCCCGGCTTGCGCCGGGGTCTTTTTCAATGTGATGCGGCAGCATTCAGTCAGTGGTCAACTGGACTCGCCCGCGGCTTGGAGTCCACCTGCCAGTACCTGTGCGATCCGGGAGTGCAGGCAAGGACCCCTCGCGATGCCTCCAGCTCGCCACCCACCCTCCACACGCGCGCCCCGGCGTGAACGCAACGAGTGGCGCACGCCGCCCTGGTGGCACTGGTTGATCGGGGGTAGGGGTATCGGGCATAGTCGGTCGGCTCCGTTGAGGAGGCGGCGGGCGGCCCGACTGTATCCCTGCGAAAGGCTCCGCGCGTTCGCGACCAACGCCAACAACCCCAACGTGTACGTGCTGGCGCAGATCCCCGCGCCAAATCCTGGGGCGCCCGTGCCGCCGCCCGGGCAGGCGACGGATTTCAAGGTCGAGCTAAACTCGAACGGGTCGATCACGCTCAAATGGAAAGCGAAACACCCCGAGGGCTCCGATCGCGTGGTCTACTTCGTGCAACGCAAGCTCATCTCGGAGACCGCGTTCACACTCGTCGGCGGCAGCGGCGAGAAGAGCTATCAGGATGACACGTTGCCGATTGGCATCGACGGCGCGACGTACATCGTGACGGCTCAGCGCGGCAACGTGCAGGGGCAGTCGTCGCGACAGTTGACGGTGACGTTTGGCTCTGGTGGGCCGGGGGCGATGCGGTTTAGCTTTGCCGAGGCGAACGCGGTGAGTAAGAAGGCCGCGTAAGGACGGCTCGATAGTTCGACTGTGTTCAACGGCCCCGGCACACGCTGGGGCCGTTTTCATCCTATTGAAAGTCGATGTCGTCCTTCGATGTTCCACGAATGACATCCACAATCTCTTTGGCGATTTCCTCCACCGTATGCGTTGCCGTGCTTCGAGCTAGCTTGTCGGCGAGCGAAGGACTGTAGCTGATCACTTCTTGCTTGGTTACGTTGTGCCAGATTGGTAGCAATACCTGTTCACCGGTCACTGCTTTGGTGACAAGTCCATCCAACTCGTAGTTCGTCCAGTTTTTCTTGAAGAATGCCTTGGAGAAAACAACTAAGCCAAACCTGCTTCTCGCCAGACCCATATCGATCTTTCTACGCAAACTATCGCCAATGCGCAACTCAAACTCATCGTACCAGACCTTGAGCCCCGCTGATTGAAGCGCTGTCGCGAGTGGTCGAACAACGTCATTCTTGTCCTCCGAGGCGTGAGAGATGAATACGTCAAACTCACGAGGTTCAGCTTGGCTATCGCTTGGTGCCAGATCCGGCGAGCCTTGCAACAGACTCGGAACGCTCGCAAGCGACGGCTCACGGATGGCAGCCAGCGCTCCAGGGAATACACGGACCCCGGCCCTCACGCGGCCTCGGAATCCGCCAGCATCGATCGCCACATGCCAGTGTCCTGAACGAGGCACCTGTAGACGCACGGGTGAACGTTTTGCTTGACCGCCGATGTATCGGTGTTGACGTCCACTCTTGTACGACGAGAAGTTGCTGCTATCCATGAGGCGGACGTTCACGGCACTCCCTCGGAGAGTGATCTCCACAATCTCCCCGCCACGAAGCGAGCCCAAGTCGGTATGGAGGTAGCCCATGGAACCGAGTGTATCGGGCCTTGGGCCCCACGCGGTACTAGCTCTATATCCCGGTCTGGGCAACAGGTCGCGCTCCGCAAGGCGGCGGGTCGATGTGGGGGGGCAACTACTCGACGCCGTCGGAGTCTCCTGATTCGTCGTACAGCACGTACTCGACCCCGACAAGCACGCCGAGCTTGCCCGCGAGCTATTCGACGACGGGCGATGTGATCTACTCGACCGGGCCGGTGAGGGGGGCGGCACGCCGACGCTGACTTTCTACACCACCGGCGCGTTCACCAGCAACACGCCTGGTACGACGCACACGCCGTCCAGCACGCCGAGCGATACGCCGTCGAGCAGCGGCCAGAGTTCCGCATCGTCAGGCATGAGCAGTTCCGGCGGTGGTAGTTCGTCGGGAGCATCGTCAGGCGCGGCCTGAGTGAGTAATGCGCGAGAACATTGGCCACAAACGATACAAGTTTCCTTGAATTGGGGATGCGAAAACGCACTCTTCGGACGGGCCGCGAGCGCAAGCCGCGGCGTTCATTGTGACCCCCCTTGTTTGAGTAAATACGCGGGAATCCGTACAAAGACCTCTCAATCACTTTGCGCCACCACCCACCCCCCGATTTGACCGATGGGTGGACCCCTCTATCATCCGCGCTTGCTTGGTGGGCGGAGCCTGCCCGGCGGCGGCGGTTGCCGCTGTAGCTCAGTGGTAGAGCGCACCCTTGGTAAGGGTGAGGCCGTGAGTTCAATCCTCACTAGCGGCTTTCAGTTGGAGTCGGTTGAAGTCTGGCGGCAGGAGGAGGGATCCGGGCATATCGTTCCGCCCTGGGCTCCCCGGCGCAGGCCTTTTATCGAGGCGTCGGGAATGTCCCTGTCGCCGCAGCACAGTTCAGCACACACGTAAGACAGTTTCCTATATACGCGGAGGTCGGAAGTCATGGCAAAGGGCGTTTTCGAGCGGACAAAGCCACACGTCAACGTGGGCACTATCGGACACATTGACCACGGCAAGTCCACCTTGACCGCGGCCCTCTCGGCGCGTTCCGCCGCGAAGTACGGCGGCGTGATCAAGTCGTACGCCGACATCACCAAGGGTGGTACGGTCCGTGACTCCAACAAGACCGTGACGATCCATTCGTCGCACACCGAGTATGAAACCGACGCCCGGCACTATGCCCACGTCGACTGCCCGGGCCACGCCGACTTCGTGAAGAACATGATCACCGGTGCCGCCCAGATGGACGGCGCGATCCTGGTGGTCTCCGCCGCGGACGGCCCCATGCCCCAGACCCGCGAGCACGTCCTGCTCGCCCGTCAGGTCGGTGTGCCCTACATCGTCGTCTTCCTGAACAAGGTCGACCTCGTCGATGACCCCGAGCTCCTCGACCTTGTTGAGGTCGAGGTCCGCGACCTGCTCAACAAGTACGGCTTCCCCGGCGACAAGACCCCCGTCATCCGTGGCCAGTCCAAGGCCGCCCTTGAGAACCCCAAGGACGACACAATCTGCAAGCCCATCGATGAGCTCTTCGCGGCCATCGACTCCTACATCCCCGAGCCCACCCGCGAGATCGACAAGCCCTTCCTTGTCTCGATCGAAGACGTCTTCTCGATCAAGGGCCGCGGCACCGTTGCCACCGGCCGTATCGAGCGTGGCGTGGTGAAGGTCGGCGATGCGGCCGAGATCGTCGGTCTCCAGCCCCAGAATAAGGCGACCGTCGTGACGGGCGTCGAAATGTTCAACAAGACCCTGGACCAGGGCCAGGCCGGCGACAACGTCGGCATCCTGCTCCGCGGCGTTGAAAAGGGTGACATCGAGCGTGGCCAGGTCGTCTGCAAGCCCGGCTCCATCAAGCCCCACACCAAGTTCAAGGGTCAGGTCTACGTCCTGACCAAAGAAGAGGGCGGCCGTCACACGCCGTTCTTCTCCGGCTACCGTCCCCAGTACTACTTCCGCACAACCGACGTGACCGGCTCGCTCAAGCTCCTCGGCGGCGCCGAGATGTGCATGCCCGGTGACAACGTCGAGATCGAAGTCGACCTCGGTGACAAGCCCGTCGCCATGGAGCCCGGTCTCCGCTTCGCCATCCGCGAAGGCGGCCGCACCATCGGCTCCGGCACGGTCACGACGATCATCGAGTGATTCGAAGTTTGATACCGCTTGCACATGGGTGCAACGGGACCCCGGTTTGAAACCATCCTGGCCCATCGGCTCGCGCCGGTGGGCCGGTTTGACGAACAGAAACGACTGAAACGAGGTATCGACAATGGCAAAGAGCAAGGGCAACGCCCGCGAGTACGTCTGGCTCCAGTGCACGGAGACAGGCGATCTGAACTACCGCACCGAGATCAACGTCAAGGGCGGCGTGGCCGAGAAGCTCAAGGCTGGCTTCAGCAAGTACAGCCCGCGGCTCCGCAAGCACACGCTCCACAAGGTGAAGAGAAAGTAAAGAGGCCAATTGGCAAAGGGCCAAATTGCCAAGTGAAGGCGACTTCTCTTTGGCCATTTGGAAATCTGGCACTTTGGCAATTTCGCTACGCCGGTAGCTCAATTGGTAGAGCAGCGGATTCCAAATCCGCAGGTTGCGGGTTCAAGTCCCTCCCGGCGTGCTTCCGACGACGACGACAGCGGCCCGAGCCTGGGCCTCCACAAGTTCGGCCAGGGGTACTGGGTCCGCGTGATGACCGCCGTCCTCTCGGGAGTCATGATCCTCTCCTTCGCGGGGTGGTCCTGGTCCCAGCTCGAGGCCGTCCGCATCCCCACTCCTCGGTGGACCTTGGGCGTCGGCGAGACCGCCGGCGGCTTCGCCCCCGCCCCCGGCCAGGCCGTGAACCTCGAGAGCCTCGTCACCGGTATCCCGGTCACGCTGGGCACGGCCGAGGTCGAGTCCTCCGACCTCAACACCCGCGGCACGGGCACCGTCGTGATCGGCAAGCTCGCCCTGGTCGACGCGGCCAACCCCCAGGATATCGGCCGGGTTTCCCCCGTCACTCCGGTCACTCCGGTCACTCCCGCCACGCCGGGCACTCCCGCGGCTGGCGCTCCGGCGCTCCTGATGAGCGGTCAGCCCTTGGGCATCCCCCTCTTCCAGCGCATCTGGCTCCAGGCCGGCGTCGCCGGCCTCATCACCCTGGTCGGCGCGGGGGTCATCTACCGCCTCGTCGGCACCAGGCCGTCGAGCGTCGACTTCCTCGTCGCCACCGATGGAGAGATGAAGAAGGTCAACTGGTCGACCCGAAAGGTCATCATCGATTCCACCTGGGTCGTGATCGGCGCCACCTTCCTCATCGCCTTTATCATCTTCATGTTCGACTTCGGCCTGCAGGCCTTCTTCCGGCTCATCCGAGTGCTCGACTACTGAGCCCCCGCGGGGCCGGGGCCCCCGCCATCCCCATCGAGGGTCCTCTCCGCCGCGGCGACTACCCTCTCTCCCGGCCTCCCGCGCTCCCGTCCCGTCCGTCTCCCGGGCCCGCCTCGCGGCCCGGTTCTTCGCCACAGGGAATCCCATGACTCAGACGAGCGATCAGACCAACCCGAAGGCCGCCCCCGCCCCGGCCGCGGCGGGCCCCGCCGCGGCCGGGTTCGACGGACGCCCCAACGAGAAGACCGACGTGATCGCCCCCGGCGAGGAGATCCGGGCTCCGGGCATGAACTGGTTCGTGCTCCGCGTGGCCTCCAACAAGGAGTCGAGCGTCCGCGAGACGCTCCTGCGCAAGGTCAAGATCGAGGGGATGACGCACCTGGTCGCCCGCATCCTGGTCCCCACCGAGAAGACCAAGACCATCAAGGGCGGCAAGCAGAAGATCACCGAGACCAAGCTCTACCCGGGCTACGTCTTCGTCGAGATGAAGCTCGAGGAAGA
>ENA-ORBV01007760-ORBV01007760.1-microbial-mat-metagenome-genome-assembly--contig:-NODE-7760-length-18326-cov-7.473396_pt1 | contig 18326 bp, 9 predicted proteins | sample MGYA00237777_ERZ505514 | MGnify/ENA primary metagenome ERZ505514 (study PRJEB26160, sample SAMN06269048) | microbial mat metagenome | isolation source: Oligotrophic lake microbial mat | place...
GTGCATATCTTTGCCCTCACCTTTTCGTGAGTACCCTCTTCCCTCCCACCCGTGCAATAATTGAAGAAAAAGGCCCAATTGTGAAACCATAGAGAATCCTTTCCCTTTTAAACTACATAACAATTATCTACCATAAGCTTAGAAAGGCAACTCTTCACATGGGTGCCTCCGAGGTAGAGGTGGGTGGCTTGGATGATTGCAATGCCCATTCTGGATTCAATGCAACCAAAGGTGACAGAGTAGGGGCACTGCCGTTTTTCACTGAGTAGCCAGGCAAAACACTGCAGACTGTTGATTGTTTCAGGGGCAAGCATTCCATCAACCGAGGCAACAAAGGGAACAAAAGTGCGCCATTGTTTGAGACAACTTTTTCTGATATTTTGGCTTTTAAACCGAGTCGGTGGTACTATAGTGTCTCCTCCACTTCAGCCACCTCGCTAATGCTGTTGATTGCCAATTTGTCACGACCACAGAGCGTACACATGGGCAGCTTTCCCACGGGCCACGTCTGGGGGACCAACGGCACGATATCCCAAAAACCGTTCCACAGGGCCACAAAGGCATCATCGCCCCATCCGCCGTCTTCGTCACAATTACAAATATGAAAAGCTGCATTCACGTCAAAGCCCAATTGCGCAACACGTTTATTAAAAAACGCCAGATCCCCTTCGTCAAACAAATCGGAAACCTGGACGGTTCCCTGATTTTGGCATTTTATCAGACCATCCGGATCGGCAAATGGAACGAAGGAAATATGAGGGCAGTGTTTTTTGGGAGAGGCTTGTGCCAGTTGGGCATGGAGTGCGCGGCATCCCTGGTTATTCCCCGTCACATCTCCAATGCCCCCCGGGCCCGTGGGGGGAAGGGCCGAAAGGGCATATTGACAGTCCAACACTGAATCGAACCCTTGTAGTGCCCATTCCTCTTCCCCACAGTCATACAAGGTTTGGCAGATAAATTCTTGCATCGGATCCGTAATGAGTACATCTCCAAATAACCCTTCCAAGAATTGTGCGTCGTAATAAATATTGACACGGCTTATTTCGACTTCCTTGCCAAAACTCAAGTGACTTCCGGGATCATAATAAATTTTTAGCATTGCTGGGACTGAATGAACTCGTTCTTTGGTGATGGTTTTGTTAAAGATGTAGGAAACAGAGGCAACGACGTTTAAGACGCATTCTCCTGTGAGAGGATCCGAGGCGGTTTTGACTTCGTTAAACTGGTCCAATTCGAGATTTTCTAGAATGTAACTCGACGAGTCAGATCCAAATCGAACATATTCTTCAATTGCCTCCGCGCCAATGTAGCTTCCTGTTTGAGCCAATTCTAGAACCGTATCGTCATTAAAATACTCGCCATAGCGGTCAAATTCAAAAATCTGGAAGTCAAACAAGGCAAATTGAGCAAGGCAAAAGAGTCGATTCACCGCATTGTCCTCTCGGGCCTCCAACAACCGAGGACAAAGTAGCATGATCAGAGCCATGAACACGGAGAACCGATAGTTGCACTTGAATAAAAAACTGCTCATTTTATCTTTTCCTGTAGATGAATAGATTTTGAGTTTCTCGGCTTCGCCATGCTGCTGTTTAATTAGGTTGTGTCTACTACTGTCGCCTTCGTTCGTCCTCTTGTTGAAGCCCGCTGATTAAACCAAACGCTCTTTACTTAACTGTGCGTTAATTTCATAGAGACTTCGGCGGTTTGGCGGTGCGCTTGCTGCGACTGACCCAGCGACACACCCGTCATAGTCCTTGGCGGAACAGGCACTAATAGAGCTACGTAGTGTTCCGAAATTTATAAAGTACCCTAACCCTAATTGCTCGATCCTTCCTACCTCAGACTTCTCTCACTTCTCGCCTACCACTTCAATAGCTAGCGAGCTAGTAGGACAATAACGCCCTACTAGTATGATGCTCCACCGACAGAGTAGTGCCGTCGCCTACCAACAATCACGCCTACCCGAAGACAAAGGATTGCAAATCATTTTCCAAGAAATTGCTGAAGAGCAAGCTCGTTCGTGCAAATGCGGCAAGACTGACTAGAAAAACTGCGGCACCGACGGGTTCTTGCATGCAGTGCACGAGACACCCTATCACGGTCGAATGAGTTAAGATGTCAGTTTATAATAGTTCTGTAGAAGGAGTGAGTCCACGTGTACTTTCTACATGTACTTGTCAAGCTTGTCTTCGTTGCTTCTAGGTGTTCTCTGCCTTGAACAAGAACCTTACAGAAAAGGCTGCAACTCCAATGACAAAAGTTGTATCATGTAGTTTAGCCGCCACTACTAAACAGAAACTATGAAGGCTCCAATTTTGTTCTTTAGTGTACTTCTAGGATTTTATTTGCGAAATTTCTTAAGTAGCAGGAGCGTATTACATTTGATGTTTGCACGGTTGTGGAGGAGAGCAATCCTTCAAACTAGTAGAGATCCACAAAGTAATTAAATGCAGTACTATTGTCCCGTGTAGCGCCAGGAAAAACAGCAGCTTGTCCAACCAAAGCAAAATTCATCTCGTTTAGCGCATGAAACGATGGGCCAAAGGCAGTGCCATATAAGACAGTACGTGCAGCGTTTCTTTTTAGTTGTTCATTTTTCACTCTCGGTGCAAATGCTTTGGCGACAATAAGCACAAATGTCTTTGGTTTTGAGCCATTCGTCAATGCATTCCTGATGAAAGCAATGCTTGCAAGGCAATCGTCGCAACGTCTCCCCCTTTTCGTAAGCGAACTGGCACACCAAGCACTTGATTTCCGAGTCATCAATATTGGAACAACATGCTGCTCCCGCAGTACCCGTACCCGTAGCAGCTGCCGTAACCGCAGGATCATATTGAAAGGTTTCCAATTTGGCAATTTCCTTGTGAGCAATCATCGTCCAACGATCCGTCTTGACATCACCCATGCGTTCTCCCAATTGCAACAAGGCTTCATAGGACATGTTGTCCACTCCCTCATCATCCTCATCGTCCTCCCCCGCGTCCCCCAAGTATTGGTCGTCGTCATCGTCTTCGGCATCTTCTTCTTGCAAAGCATTTTGCAAGGCGGCAAAGTCCTCGGCCGAAAATTGATCCGAATTCATGCGCAAAAAATCGGCACTCATACGATGCGAGGCCATGGCTTCTTCGGCCATGAGCATTTGTGCGAGAGCAATGGATTCTTCTTCTTCTCGACGAGCTCGTTCTTCAGCGGTTTCTGGTTGTGAACCAGGTTGCTGCGGTGGTTGTTGGCGTTGACCATCATCCGTTGGAGCTGTGGTACTGGTACTAGCATTGTTATTGTTGTTGCTGGTGTTTGTAGGAGTAAAAGCAGGCATGGCAAAGCCGTGTTCGTTGGTAGGCATGAGAAGAAAGGAGTGATCCGTGCTGTTGCTGTTGTTAGGATTGGGCGTTTCATCGTGCATCATGGCCATGTCAAGACCAGCAGCGTCCACGTTGCTGTTACTGTTGATGTCGTCATCCAATTCTTCAATCGACAAATGGCGTGTAGCCAAGAAAGGACGACCACTGGGAGCTCGAGGAGGAACCACTTGACCAGCCACTTCATGTCCTGCATAGCTATGCTGATGGCGAAGAGTCGGACGTCGAACGTCACGAGGAGCGTGGCTGTTGTTGTTATTATTGGGAGTCTCGAATGGTTGTCCTCCTCTGGCGGAAATGTCCATCATGGAGTCCTCATGGTTGCTGTTGTTATTGTTATTGGGATTTCGGCTGATGGGATTTGGAGGAGTCTTGTAGAGCGGAGTTGCCGAAATCATTTCCTCATCGTGGTTCGTATTTGAGACATTCATTTTTCAGTTCGTTACGTTTTCGTTTCCTTTCAAAATAATAAAGTTTAGAGTAGCAAACGTGGAACTCAAAGCTAACTTCGTAGATGAGAGAGGTAGATAGATAGCAAGCGATCAAAAATGATACAGTCAGTGTAGTTAGTTCTTGTGGGCGAACTGAACGAGAAGCAAAAAGGAAGTGCTCGAAGTGCGATAACGTAATTCAGATGTGAGCGAAGTATTTTTCTGTGGGTCAAATCGATTGTCCGTTTTATGTCATCAGTTTCATCAGTTTCATCGCTAAAATGAATAATGTGTTGCAGCTTGTGTTACTCCAAGCAACTTTGTGAGAGGAGGCGCGCCTCACGATCAACGGTCATTATGATATTTTAAAATTCGTTTTTAAATATGAGTCGCGCGTGGTTTACTGTAGAAGAGCCTACGGAAGGAACCATCATTAACGAGTCCAATTAGCACGTAGCGCGGCGAAGTATCGTTTACTGACTCACAGGAATTATGCTTTTATGCTGCACTACCGAGTTTAGTGTACCGGTACTACTACATTTATTCGGTCTTCGGAGATGTACTTTCATTCGCACGTAGTTTGAGCATTACTTCCCAGTTGATGAGTGTCGAAGTGCGTGGTCCACAACACAACTGGAGTGCTAACTTCCTCTGCCCAGCGTTCACAAACGGAAAAGGAACATTGTGCTGCATGGAACTCAACTGCACTTCGCCATCGGCACCATACTTTGGTCTTATTATCTAGCTACTACCTACTAGCTAGTCATGGAAGTAGCCGGGTGGGTGGCCGCCGGATGCAGCCAAAACTGACAGTCCAACACTCACTTCTTATGCCGAATAAATGCAAAAGGAACATCATGCCGCCCGGAGAGAACCAGTCACACTGCACCCACATGACGACTAAAATAATAAGCTTCACTGCTTGCCATCCGCTTTGAGTTGCCAGTGGGCCGTCACCACCAGAAAGCACGAGCTAGCCCTAGCTTCTAAAATGCTAGTAGCAGTAGCCTCATTGGTAGCCAGCAGCCGGGGCCGGGTCACGGTGCCGGCCGCAGCTGACTAGGCTCGACCGGAGCCACGAAAGGAAGAGGCAGTTTCGACTGCTTCAAGTCAATGTTCTCGGCTAACCCTACTTTCGCACTGCCTAGCTGTGTAGGCAGGTAGGTAGTAGGCAAACGGAAAGTTTGCTCTCGAAGTTGCACCTCTCTTCTAGCCGGTGTTAGTTGGGATTTTCACCAGCCAAGCATGTCGATGCAGCTGAAGTCATTTGCACCAACCACTCAGGCTGGCTACTAGTATTCAGCCCAGCTTCGTCGGTCGTGGGCGGACAATGCTTCCACTTTCACTGCAGTCGCACACATCATGTGGCATCTTCAGATCTTTTTTTTAGACGCCACTTTGGGGCAGAAGCGGCCCACAACAGTCCTACCGACAGTACGCACTCACAAAAGTTGGTGCCGGCAGAGGATAATGGTGGCGAGTAGCTAGCTAACATGAACTAGCTGTCAAGTGCCAAAGAGCTGGGAGTTGGTTCACTCCTTCTTCGAGTCCACGCCGAAAACATGTGGTCACTTTGTGTCGCTTGGCTGTCCCTGGCCGCCGTGCCATGATTCCGTCGTCAAGTGTCTTCAACATGGCCGCCGTAGTCACAAAAAACACTCCTTTTTACTATTTTTTGCTTTTGGCAACTTCATTTGATAGTATATTTAAGGGAGTGCAAGCCCGCTTCAGCAAGAACATTGACACCTTTTTCCTCACATTGGAAGAGAAGAGAATGTTGCGTGAGCAGCCAGTCTGTTGCACAGCTGGTGAAGATCCTAATCCAAATGACGCGACCTACTACTAGGGTCCCAAATTGATTTGGTGCTGCTATGAATTGTTTACACTTGATAACAATCAAAATTAGTATTGTGATTTGTAAAAGGTGCACATTTGACCATTATTCCACTCTACCGCGTTGTTAAGAAACACGCCCCAATATTTCGCTCACAAGACCCACAACACCGCCGGTTATTAATTCAACTTTTTTCATCAGCACGCATCCCGAAGATAGCCCAATAAGAAATCCACTCATGCAGTCAGTGGACAGTCATAATTCACGGAGCTATTTCTATTTGATGAAATAGTGAAGAATTCGTGCAAGCCAGTTGAGTAGTAACCCCCGCCATATTGCCTTTTGTTAGACATTGGGAGGAGAATGGCGGATGAGGTATTGAGATCAAGAGCATCAAGAAGGGCAAAGAGTGTTTTTTTCCTGATTATCGTTCTTCTTGGCTATGTCTACCGACAGTACACAGTTTTCGCAGGGCAATTTCGTTGGATGCCAGAAATTGCCGGTCAGGGCTCATCAGAGCAGGACTTATCAGAGCTAAATTCCACATCAGTAAGAAAAAATGATGCTGTTCTGACTGTTGCCACAGAGCAACTTCGTTTGGCGCCAGAAACTGCCGTGCAGGATTCATCAGAGCAGGACGAACCAGAACAAAATACCACATCACCAAGAAAAAACGAAGGGCAACTTCGTTTGGCGCCAGAAACTGCCATGCAGGACCCATCAGAGCAGGACGAACCAGAACAAAATACCACATCAACAAGAAAAAATGTGGCTGTTCTGACCGTTGCCATAGGTGATCAGAGCAGCATCTCCAATGCCAACCACCATGCCTATTGTTCGAAATGGGGTTATCATTGCGAAGTCCTCAACAAAAGCCTAGACGACCGACACCCCAGTTGGCAAAAAATTCCGCATACTGCTAATTGTTCGATCAAGGCTACAAACATGTTTTTTGGGTCGACGGAGACGCCTTTTTTACCAACTGCACTAAGTCTTTGGAATCATTGATGGACCAGATGGAGCAAGATAAAACCTCCTGGCTGTTCTCGGGGGACACTCTTGTTATAAATACGGGGCAAATGATGTGGAGAAATACGCAAGCGGCAAGAGACATTTTAATAGGAGCCGACAAACTTTGGTTCCCAGAGTGGACGCATCCCCTCAACGAAAATGCCGCCATTGCAGCCTATCTTGCTGGAGCTCGGAGACCCAACAATACCGAAATACTAGCGGCATATGAAATTGCCGATGAGTGCTTCATTCATCGAAACCAACAGTGCGAAAAATTGACATCTGGCTCTCGAGAAGCGCTGCACATGGTCAGCGACGACTTGAAACAAGAAATCACCTTTGTTCCCAAACGTGCCATCAACTCCTATGGGGATGACTTTGAAAAAGGCGATTTTATCTATCACTGTGCTGGTCAAGGTGACAAGAAGGAATGCATGGCAACGTTTGCAACCAAGTACAATACTTTATTGGATCAGTGTCCCCAATTCTGATCGCTATATTTTTACCATCAGTGCGAAGGAAACGTTACCCTGCTTGCAGCTAGCTACTACCAGTAGGTAAATTCCTGAATCTTCTCAATCTACTAGGTTTTCTGATAGGTCATAGCACCCAAGGAAGCCAATCTCAAAACGCAATATATACTAATCCCAGATCAATTTCAAAGGCATCAGCAAGTGGAGCATTTCGAATAAAGCCATGTTTCCTGACCACGCGCGATCTCTCGGGGGCGCTGTCCTCAAATGCTGGGTTTGCAGTAGTAACTCTGCTCTCAAGGGCGAACCACTCTTCTAGTAGAGCTGACGTTCGGCCATGCCAGCAAGCGTAAGCGCAAGTTCAAGTATTTAACTTCAAGTTGCAGCAACCATGGTTGCCTGGTTACTAAGCTACTAAGTTTTAGCCATCTATTCAGTTCCAGCTTCGTCCTGCCTGTACTGCCTGCACATTGCTTCCCAGTTTGGGGTACCACTGTACCCGCGTGGAATCGTTAGTACTTAGGTCCTTCCTTGGCATAGGGGCCGAGGATCGAGAAGCAACCCACTGACGGCAGGCACAACAGAAGTTCCACGACCTGTCGGCCGAAACGTAGCCCACGCACTCACAAGATCAGCTAGAGTATGCTGTCTACGTTAGTAGCAGCCAGCTATCACTCTGTCAAGTGGCAAAGGCTTGGGAGTTCAGTTGACACCGACGCTCCTTCTTCCACCACGGGCCGGCGCCACAGTGATCCCTTTCATGAAATTTGTCGTGTCCCTGCGACATGGCAGCACGCGCCAAGCACACTCCTCGTAACTTGCATGATAGCTGTTGATTTGTTTCTTCCCTCTAGTAGTAGCTAGCTAGTAGTACTCCACATGCTGAATCTTCCTAGCCACAATTTGCAAGTCCCGATAGAACCTGCACAAAATCGTTGTGGTCAAACTCGGATTTATTAGTTTGAGTGGCTAGCACGTGTGCGACCAGTAAAACTTTTCACACTCGAGCCGGGCGGCTAGCTCAACTTCACTCACACAATAGTGAATGCAAAGTTTGACGCGAGGGAAGTTACTGTTGGACGAGATTTTCGGCTATTTTAACACCATGTCCCATCCACCATACATGATTTTCGGCCAGTCCATTTTGCCATCGTGACCCATCCACTGAATCTTCTCCCATCGCCGCTGATAATTCTGGGCCTGCCGTAAATTCGGGAGACGAGACATCCGGTTCCGGACTTTGAATGTATTTTTGCGGGGAGAAGGTTTTTTTACTTTGACATCTCTAGAGTCTTGGTTCTCCACAAAAACCATATTCTTGTGGAACAACCCGCACTATCCATCACAAAAGATTCAAGGTAAAAACTGGCACCCACAAAACGGCAGAATCTGCAATTTATTGTAGGTGATGTCGTCTTTTCGTTTACCACCATGGGCATCTTGTCACTCGCTGTTGCCTGATAGCGACGCGGGAGACTATGAAACAAAGACAGATTCCTACATCTCGGATGCCTCCAATCAGCAGACGCAACACCAAGAAGAAGAACTGTTACATGCAACGGAGACTAAGGCGGGATCTATATCTGGGCAGCCCAAGCCATATGGTCGAGTTCATCCGGATATGCAGCAGGTCGATAGCCAAGTGAACGACGTGTCTTCTCTTAGAAGCCTCTTGAAATCTGATGATCCTCTATCTAACTGGCAAACAAACGTTCAAGAAATTGACCCCTGTGATTTGAAAACATGGTTTCCGTCGGATTGCCAAGTTGCCTTTTATACCCCTGTGGCAAAGGAGAACAACAGCAACCCTGACTTGCAGTATGACCAGCTTTCGTACCGAGAACTGCACGACGAAATTAATCAATGCCCGAAATTTCAAAATATCCCTACCACCAATAAGGATGGAGAGGTGAATGTGGCAATTGTACTCCCGACAGAAAATATGGCTCACATGGCAATGGCGTTGCTGTCAACGATTGCGGCAGGAGCCGTAGCGGTACCATTAGATCCTCGCATGCCCACCTTGCGAATTTTGGAAGCCATGAAACAGCTTCATTGTGCCTCTTTTGTGGCGTCCGAGCCCATTTTACTTGAAGGAAAGCTTCCAGTCCTTGAACGAAACTCAGACGGAACCTATACAACCAACCATCGGTTTATCACTGAGTGTCAAGATAGTAATATTCATTTACTGGAATACTTGCACAGTCACGTGAATGAAATACGTATTGTGACTTGCGGAGTTTGCGGGAGGCTAGAATGGACGGTCCTGGAAAGAATCAAGGGCGACACCAACGATAGCCTCACCACGATTTGGAAACCCAAGAATTTTGACTTTTGTATTCATGAAAGCATTGAATCGAAGAATCAGATAACACGAAGCCCAAAGAGCACCGCAATGTTGTTACGTACGTCCGGGACAACCAACAAGCCTAAGATCGTTCCAATTTCCCTGTCTATGCTCTCCTACGCGGGTATTAGCATTGCGGCAGCTCTTCAGCTCAAGCGCAAAGACTGCAACTGCAATTCCATGCCCTTTTTCCATATTGGTGGCATCGCCTGTAATTTACTTGCAGTTCTCATGAGTGGAGGTTCGGTTGTACTTGCAGGACCACTCTCAGACCCAAATGTCTTTTTGGATCATTTAGTATCTAAACCGAGCAAGGAAGTACAACCAACATGGTACTATGCTGGTCCTTCGATGCACAAGGCAATTCTACTCATGGCCGAGGCGCACTTAGAAGCAAATAACAATTCCATTCCAAATCAGCTTCGATTTATTCGATCTGCGTCCGCGCATTTGAACCATGATATGGCGCTTCGATTGTCCAAAGCCTTTCAGTGCCAAGTAATTCCAACCTATGGCATGAGCGAGGCGATGCCAATTTGTTCCAGTGCACCCATTGATGCCCGAAATACTCCACCCTGCGAAGTAATCGATTCGGTTGGGTATTCTGTGGGCACGAGTATTTGCATCCTCGACCCAGAAACTGATGAAGTCCTACCGTATGGCTCTGAAGAGGTGGGAGAAATCTCTGTCAGGGGTGCTGGAGTGATCCCCCACTATGTGAGCTTGGATGTATCGAAGACTCATACTGCAGATGGATGGCTCAAAACAGGCGACAGAGGCCTTTTGGATAGACAAGGTCGATTGTTTATCAAGGGAAGGAGCAAAGAAATGATAAAACGCGGAGGGGAGCAAGTGTGGCCCAATGAGATTGATGATGTCGTGGAAAAGGTTGTTGGCGTGGCGACAGCAGTAGCCTTTGGGGTTCCAAATGAGCTCTGGGGTGAAGAAGTAGCTGTTGCAATCGTCCCACGAGATGCCGATGCAATTGTAACTGAAGCCTATCTAAAACAATTGGAGGAGAGAATCATGGAAGCTTGTCGATCGAAACTGGACAATCTGTCAATGCCGCAGCAAATAAAGTTTGTTCAATCCACAGATGCCCTACCAATGGGTTCCACCGGCAAGTTTATTCGCTCAAAAATGGCAAATCACTTGAATGTCACAGCGGTTGACACGGGTGCCTTGAAAGTTTTGAAATCGATCAGCAAATTCAATGCCGGCGGAACAGATGCCTCTGCAGTCAAAAGTAACGACAACGAGGACATTCCGGTGGGAAAGTGGGACTGGTTAGACTCCGTACGCGAGGATGGTCGGCGTGTCATACCCTCTGGAGCGCTCAATGGTGTGCGATTCCTTGCAGCATGTTTCGTGATACAGGTTCACATTGGTTTGTACCCCAATTTGCCTTGGGTCAAACTCCAAGCATACCAACCCAATATGTTGATTTTCTTCGGTATTGGAGCCTTTCAAACGACTTGTTCTGTTGCTCGGTCCGTCAAAGGTCGATGGGCAAGTTTTGTCGGGAGTAAAATTGGGAGTCTGCATACTCTCTTTGTACTGTCTCAGCTAGTCAACTTTCCTGCATTCGTAATGTTTGAGGCATTTGATAACGATGGCAACACGACCTGGAGCATCAGCAAGTGGATCAGTTTCTCGCTGTTCTTTCTCTTTGCCACCGTCACTGGAATGGGTCATGGTTTTGATGTCAATAAGTACACTTGGTTTCAGTCGACGTTTTACACATTCCTGATGTTGTTTCCGTTCATGGACGACTTCCTCCGGCGCCAAAAGCTGAGAACTCAAGGAATAATACTAATTGTGGCCGGCATTTTTGCATTTGGGCTATGGGGTCTTATGTATTTGGTTATCCCATCGGACATATTTTGGGGTCCTCTTTACCCAATCGGGTGGTCCATCATTACATGGCTCCCAATGCTTGTTTCAGGAATGATGGCCGCATACATCTTTCAAAGGGTGGCTGAGTACTATGAAAACAAACGTGACAAAGAGCTTGAGGAACTGCAGCAAGCGCCGCCAGTCTCTGATGACCCCGGCACCCTTTTGGTTGAGGGCGTCCGAGATTACTCCAAGGTTTGGGGCATTGTTTGCGATTGCTGCAGCGTATTGCTGTTCTTTGCTGCGGTTGCCGTTGCTGCGGCTCCAAATTGCCTCTGTGTCTACGGTGAGACTTTCGAGGCGATGCGCCCTGGCGAGTCTCTACCAGAGGAAGAATGCAAGTTTTCATCTGGAAGAGAAGATTACGTGTGGGCATGCGGCATTACGTATAATGAGTTTGCTGACTTTATCCAGCCCGATCCCCACCACAAAGAATATGGACGATTTCCAACAAACTTTGGGGGCGCCTTTGGATATCTAAGGGCAGCTGCGCCATTGATGCTTCTCTGGATCTCTTCCATGGCTTTTGGTGCCGGATACACATCTAGGCTTTTCTCCTCCAAAGTGATGACAACATTGGCACCCCTAGGATATCCTGTATATTTGCTACACATTGCCGTTGCTAGATATTACTGGCTCGCTACACGAGGTTGGGATCGAGAGCATTGGTTTGAAATTTCTGGAGAATATCCTTTCCCAGTGCAATGGTTTGAGGTGTTTATCATTCTTTGCATTACCATTGTGCTGGGTTACTTTATCAATTCCATTTTGGTGCCACCACTCATGCCGCACAGTATATCCCTGGGCGTAAAAGTCTGCACTTTTGTAAGCTCTAGCGTTGCACGCTGTCAATGCTTCCAAACAGAACAATCCGTCTCGGAGGAGTTGTCTTCGCAAGAGTCTTTCGATGGACAAGTCAACGAGTCAACGTATAAGCAGGTTCAAAGGATGGTCCGGGATCTTACTGGCGTCGACGTCAATAGGTCCATAAAACTACGGTACCTTGGATTAGATTCACTGGGCGCGGCGGCGCTGTTGGGAATGCTCCATGCTTCTGTACCTGCGGCAAAGAAGTTGACAATTCTACAGCTCGCTGAGTGTGAAACTGTCGGGTGTCTATCAGACTTGTTGGACGAGTCTCGCTCCGAAACATCGCGGGCGAGCACCTCCGACGACGATGAGGCCGGGCAGCCATAATAAATGATGCAAACTATTCTTTGCTTCCTGCGTGCCTACCGCCCGTCTTGGGAGGCAACTGAACGGGAAAGACCAGGCTGAAAGAATCTTTTCAAACAGAAGGCTCGTCTTTGGCCGCCATCGACTTGGTAGCGCTTCTCAAGCTGGGTGGTGAAACCGACAATCACGATCACCAGCTATCAGTTTTAGATACTTATATATTGTAATCATTTAAAAGACCAGGTTGTGTCGGAACTCTCATCAGCCACCCACCAATCAAATGCGATCCATGGCAGGAGGCTTCTTCCAAATCATTGGCAGCTGTAATCATTACCGTAGCAGTTTCTATCTCAAAAATGAGACGGACTTTCGAGTTTTGTTCTGTCCTCCGATGTCATGCTCCGGAGCTAGCTAAAAGCTAGGAAGTTGGCAAGTTCGGGCTTTTCCGCCTCTTAGTAAACGGCGTGACGGAGTGTCATCCATCGTAGCGCGGCTCGCCCTTCAGTTAGTTCTATCCCGACTTTCATCACTGATCGTACAAGTAGTGCGTCATTGCTTCTTTCTTTGATGTCGGCTTCGTGGGTTGGGCGACCATGTTGGCAAAATATTTGGTCAGCGCGCGCGACTGAATACCCCGGAGTAGCCATGATTATTACTTAGCCAATCCTTCCAAATCGTAGCTATTACTGCAGGTTGCTTTGCTCCACCACATTGACAGGTGGCAAAAGGTGTGTGGTTCGGTTTACTCCTGGAGTCCTTCAGTTTAATCGTTCTCAGTACTACTGCGTCATCGTATCTCCTGGCTATCAACCTCAGCGCCGGCTACGTCAGACTATCTGGCTCCGAGCTGCGTGAAGATAATGAGCAACAAGGAACAACTACCTACCTAGCTAGCTAGTACATGCTTCCTCGAGGAAGTAGCTAGTAGTAGAACTATTTACTATTCTCAGCTGCAGCACTTGCCAGTCAAGTGCGTGAGTCAGTGGAGTCAGTGGCAGAGATGATGGCGCAAACTTACTTAGTTATTACGACATACAAGGTTCGGGTCACACCAAATTTTTTGATGGCTATATTTTTATTACCTTTATCTACTTTTTTAGCATTTTTCCATTGAGCGTCCAAGGTTGTGACCGATAAAGAGAACTTCAATGAGAAGGCGTGACCCTGTGAACTTCCGAATAAATAATCCCTTTTTCAGAATATCAGTGCCGGGACCCCGGGAGATGAGGAGCGATAAGCCACGATTTCATTTTTACGTGGCATTCGGTCTGACGCGATTCCAGGTGGTACGTACTTTGAAGACTCTGTTGTAACAACTTCTTTTCTATGTGCTCCTTCGATTTGAATTTTTATCACGAACACGTGTTAACACTGACAAGCACTACGGTACAATAAAGTAAAAATAATGACGAGCAGGTTTGTGCGTTCACTTTCCGACGATTAAGAGCTCGATCAGGCTACTGTAAGTACTAGACGATTGATTCTCGCTCAACGTTTTTTATTGGCCACCTCACACAAGACATTCCTTCCCTGACGGCATTTGCCCCAGTAGTGTGACCCACAACGCATTCTGCATTTTACGAAGAGGAAAGCAGGCAGTGAATCTCTGCTCCACTACCGTCGTAGAGTCTCCTCGAGGAGTCTTGGTTTTTCCGTTTAAACCAAGCAAGATAATCGCACGAGTTACGTGGCAAGACTTCCACGTTGTTTCCCATTCCAGCCATTGCGTAGCAATCAAATATGAACGGGATAACTTTCATAACAGTACCATGCAGTCATCGTCATCGACTCATCATCGTCGACGAGCGATTTGAAAGCGTTGTGTTATTGATTCACGTAACGTTTATTTGAGAACACTTTTTCAAACGAAAAAGCGTCAGCCACACAAAAAGTCAGCGACAGCATTGGAACTTTGCTCATTGCCCTCCACTGTAGCAATCGTGTACACTCTCATACCGTCGAGTCAATCAGTCAGTGAAACGGAAGGAAATCACTGCCGGCCACTTTTATCACATTCTAGCACATTATTTTCACTCCTTACAAAAGTACACTTTTTTTCCTACGAAAGCTTCATAAGTTTCATTTGGCTTTCCAAAAACTTACAATCGAACTCAAACATCCAACGAAATGACAAACAATAACGCCAACCAGTTGAACATGTTGGCAGCCATTGCCAATCACATGGAGACCAACCATCGAAGGGCCATGCAGATGCAGCAGCTACAGAGGGCTCATCGGCAGTCGGCTGCCCTTCAGGCATACATGTCCGTGATGTCAAGAGCTGCAGCAGGAGCTCCCGTCAACAGGATGTCTCTTGCACAGGCTGGACTTTTCAGGATGATGCAACAGCAGAAGCAGCAGCAGCCTTCCATGGCCCTGCCAATGTTGGCATCAAGACCAGGCACGGTAGAAGCTCCCCAGAAACGGGTTGCTCCATCGGATGGAGACTCGACCACGGCTTATCGAGTCACCAAAAAGGCCAAGACTGCGTCATCTTCGCCATCCATTTCACCAACTGATGTCACCAAGCCTCTCACTCCCACGACTGACATTGCCATTGCTCCGACTCCACCTGTTGTTCCAGCTGCACCTGCCAAGCCCACCCCAGCGCAATACTTGAAGAACCTCTTTCAAGAATGCAAGGCCGAGAAGCAACTGGTTACTCTCGAGAAACCCCAGCGTGCTTCTTTCATCAAGCCCGATGCCAAGGAAACGGACAGTTACAATGAAGCCGCTCGGTTGGTCCGCGAGAATGATTTGGACCAATTGCGGGTCATGCACAAGGAGGGCAAGAATTTGGACGCTTGCAACAAGACGGGGGAATCACTCTTGATGATTGCTTGTCGTCGGGGACACGTAGATATCTGCAAGTTTTTGTTGAAGGACGTTCAAGTTCGTTGGGATTTGCGGGATGACTTTGGACGCACTGTTTTGCATGATGCTTGTTGGCGTCCAGAACCCAGTGTAGAGCTCATGGATGTGTTGATGCAAGTTGTGTCACCAGAATGGCTCTTGGCACCCGATGTTCGTGGACACACACCCTTTGAGTATGCACGACGTGAGCATGCTGGTGTTTGGTATGATTATCTCAAGGAACTGGAAGACGAACTCAAAGGCAAGATCGCCTGTCCATGAAGTACAAGGCTGAGTCGTCCGCAGCCGAAAGAGGACTTAGATCTGGGGCCTATAGAATTGTAACTCCTTTGACCCTCCTATAGAAACAGTTTTTGGTATGCTCTCTCCTCTAGAATAGAATGCAGCGATAGGATGTTTTCCTGTGCCTTCTCGTCGTGACAGATCAATAGAATATGACGTCGATAAAAGCACATTCGTCTCGCTAAATTGTGTCTACTGTACTGTAGGGACCAACTTTGAAAACCAGTTTTAGAATCAGCCGCATTTTAGATGTGTACAAGGCGAACTAATGGCACGACACAGTTGAGATTACTAGCTGGTTAAGTATTTTTACTAGCTCGGAGTACAATAGCTAGGTTTGGCTTGATTCAGTTACGTGGTGGATTTGAAAACGGTGGCAAGCTGAATGTTGTTGACGTATTCTTAGATTTCGTTTTTGTGTGCACTATAATCCAATCGGGCGAGTTAGGAGAATGACCGGTACGGTAGCGTTCAAAGCTCCGACCCCTCCAGTTCAGCTAACAAAAATTGATACACTGGATGGTCTTCATTCACAGTGGGGGAGTGCTGCATGAGCTCCAAAACATTTAGCCCTTCTTCCCCTGGTTGACCTATCCGATCATGAACAGTTGCTCCATGCTCAAAAAGAAATTGAACTCCCTCCAAATCGCCTCGATAGGCAGCCTTTCAAAGAATAATAACAAAAAAACAAGTGTGAGCGTTGGTTGTAAAATCCTCGACAGGAAGCCAAGGCTGACAATCTTCAATGAAGCAATGAAGAATATGAACGAAAAGAAACGCACCTCATGTACAGGCTGCCAGCCATTGGGGTCCTTCTTTAGGAGTAATTCTGGATGATAATGGGCAATATACTCCAATGCACGATAGTCTCCTCTTGTAAGAGCGCTGGGAACGTTGCTTTCCTTTATCGCGGGAAGATAAAAGATGGCACGTAAGTTTGATAGACAGTACGCTGAGGCATTTACAATTGACAAAGCGACCGAAAAGAACCAATGCAGCAGCCCATGGAACCGTCACAAACTCACCACTTTCCAGGCAGTACTCGTCATTCCCCACCAATCATCTTCCCACACGCCTCCCTTGATCAAATATGGAGGAATACCGCCTTTTTGTGGGCCACATTTTGTAATATCATCGAGAGGACCAATCGGTTCAAAATGAAGGAAGACCTAAAGGACAAGGATAGAACAAATTGACACGAGCATGAGACGACTAATGGCCGCAACAACAGCGACGATGAAGAACGTAGCAGAAAGGAAGGAACGACTACGAGGAACACTTACGTTGACGAATGCCTTGCCTGGGATTGGTGGAGGAAAACCACGTGTTAGGAAATGTTAAAGGAGAGATTCCTTATAAGCAAATGGACGACGGATAGTAATCATACCTTTGAATGGGAAGGGCCGGCCGTGAATGATCGAATGCGACTCATAGAGAACCTATGCAAATAATCCAATTTTTCAATTAGCATAACGTTGGCATGTTTTCCACTCATATGATGTTGCCTGACTTCTACCACAAGAAAACTGATTTAACTCACCATATCTCCTGGTTCCATGGTCACATTGTGCGCATTTCCATTGTGGTCGTAAACCTCCAGTGGCCAGGGTTCTTCCAGCCCTTCCTGAGCAATATTCAGGATACAGGACGTGACCAATGGCATACGATCCACGTGCGGCGCTAAAATAGAACCTGGAATGGATGGATGGAAATGAAAAAGAATGTTGAATTTGAATGAGCACATTTTGTCATGCCATGTAAAAAATAGTAATGTGTCCATCATCCACAGACTGGCATCCATCAGGGTACTACTTTTCCATCACCAACAAAACGTAACGTACCCTCTTTGTAAATTCGAACCCCATACATACTAACCGGAGACAATCGTTGACCGGTCCATTCTTCCAATATTTCTCGAGCTTGCTTCCAAACTTGACGTGACATGGCATCCCCACCTCCGAGGCGTTGATCTTCCAAACTGACAAAATAGGGTGGCGCCTCCCACATGTTGTGGTAGGAATTGACTTGTTTCCATTCGATTTCTTCCTGGTCCTTGTTTTTTTCATAAAAATCTTTAATGAGATTGAAGAGAGACTCGGGTTGTCGTATTTTCTGAAAACCAGTCTGTAGTAATATACGGTAGAGTAGGAATATTGAGTCCGCGGGTTGAATGAATGATGATTGTCAATAAGATTGTGTTTTGCAAGATGATTGTGTGTGCATGTTGTTGAAAGATTAAAAGAGTCAGAAAACACATAATCATTAATATCCTCCCCAAAACACATAATTTTTCTTCTTATTGTTTGTGTGCTTACCTCTGTATAATTGTAGACACCACTGGGTTGATTTTTGTTCATTTTCAAACGAAAGGTTTCACCACCCTGACAGGTTCCATCGGATTCTTCATTGCACCGTTTCATGTAATCATTGTACAACTTTTGGTGATAGGCAGATGCCACCTTGGTGGGGTTGGTAATGGCCCAGGAAACATCATCGTAGCTCGTATACTTGGCACTACCATCGGAATTTTTCACACGGGCTTCCACTACCGTCGATAATGATGCGAACACCACCAAGGAAAACAGCTGTCTCTTATACACATCTGACGCTGCCGACGAATAGAGAGGTGTAGATCTCGGTGGT
>ENA-ORBV01007761-ORBV01007761.1-microbial-mat-metagenome-genome-assembly--contig:-NODE-7761-length-18321-cov-5.895637_pt1 | contig 18321 bp, 11 predicted proteins | sample MGYA00237777_ERZ505514 | MGnify/ENA primary metagenome ERZ505514 (study PRJEB26160, sample SAMN06269048) | microbial mat metagenome | isolation source: Oligotrophic lake microbial mat | place...
GACGGTAGTTTCAATGGCAATTTCCGGGTTGGCGTCGGAGCGTATTTGTGGATTCCAGAGAAAGAAGCGCTGGAATTGGTGGAGTCATTGTGGTCGTCGTCGTCCTCCAGCAGCATTTCCATGTTGTTGAAACAATTCCTCCAGGAGGACAAGGTTGCGGTTAGTCATTTTCATTTACCAGACGGAGGGGGGTCCACCAACGTGGAACTTTTGACCTTGCGCACCGCACTGCAGCATAAACCCACTGCCAGCACCACCATCAACAACGACGATCTTCTTCCGCCATCAGCAGCATCATCTAAAGTCCAATTTACGCTCTATTCCGATTGTAGTTGTGGTATTCAAGCGATGAAGCAATCGAAGCGAACGGATCTTGTGGACGCCATTCATGTAAAAGGTCATTGCCCGTCCTCTTTGCGATGCGGAGTGGAACAGATATTTCCTGTTGTGCATAAATTGGCGAGCCGACGGCTCAAGGAACGAGTCCAGCAATTGTCGTCGATGTCATGATAGTCAACTGGCAGAAAGGCGAAGATGGAAATAAGGCTTCCCACTAGTTTGCATGCAGAACAAATGATTGGTGACTTCCTTTTTTCCAGAAGCAGCATTAGGGAACAAATAAATCACCAAGCGACCATTCTGACCATGTACGCAATAGACGTGGATCTGCATAAATTTATCATGGGCCCGGGTCGATGTTGGTGCCACATCCATAATATTAATATATAACTTTATAAAAGATTGCAAACGTATAATTCTACTCCTTTTTATGCGGTCAGCTTGTTCGCATTCTTGCGTGTGAACCCTTGCGTTCGATGCGAGACGAGCACATGCATGTCTATCAATCATTCAATGCTGTGCATTCGCCCAATCTTAACTGGTACCAAACCATCATGCAAAAAAAATTGGGTGCGAACCATACATCAACTTTGAATGATTACAATCATGAACCTTTTCCGGTGTCTATTTCCAGACAATCATAAGGAGGGGATGGCATTCTGGCTTAATCAGATTCCGATGCTGTGGGTGGAGCATGGCGTTGAATCAGAGACCAGTAAATTTTCCAAATATCTCCGCGGACCAGCAACATGGCAGCCCAAGTGGTTTGATTGGCAGCAAAGTGACGGCAAAGGGGAAAAGGTCGCAAAATGCTGAAAGCACGGCCACCATGCTTCATGATTGTCTGCAATCCGTCGAGTCCATAATAATGTTCGGCATTCCTTCCCGACCAAACGTATCGGATCGCATCCCGGTCGGCATGGAATTCATAACAGGCTGGACATTCAGGGCGCGGGTCTTGATAATCTCCAGGCTCTTCCTCTTCTTCTTCGTCGTCGTCGTCGCTACCCTCGTGAGGGCAATCTTCTTTTGGAACAAAAATGATAGCAAGCTTCTTGCAATCACCATAGGTTTGTTCACCGGTATCTATATCGAAGCGGCCATCACCCTGACACTTGAAGTGCAAGAGACATTCCAGGAGACGTGGAGATCCATAGTTTTGCTTGGCACTGATCAGTGAGGCGTTTTGGGAAGGATCAAAATGAAATTTTATTCCTGTTCTGTAACATTTGTTGTGATCTCGTGCAGCTTCTGCGAGCAAACGGTCAATTTCTTGAGAGGCCGTTGCCTCCTCAGTCATTTCCGATGACGACATGGTAATGCTCGACTTGTTTTTTGTGTCAAATAAACAATGGTGCTACTAGCTAATAGCTAGCGAGGGTTTTGAGCGATGCCAGAGTGTGCCCAGGCGTTATGGATATCGTCGCTATCCGCATCGTTCGATCTCAATTTTTCGCGCGGGATTGTTAAGTGCCCTTTGGACACACACTTGCCCCCTTAATGTAAGAAAGCGCAAACGCTGTACAGTTGCATGGAGTTCTACCATGCAGACAGCACCCATCAGAGGCGCCAGAGCGAGAGTAATAGTAGAAGTCGTCAAAAGTCAGTTGTAGCTACGATGCCACTCTCAAAAGCAGCAATAGCTAGTAGTAGTAGTAGTAGACATGCGGCACGATCTCTTTATCGCAGTTGTCTTCGCAGTGTGAAGCGGATCCCGGAACCGGATCATCGACTGGAATATGAAAAATACACTCGTCAAGGATTTCGCGACAAGCGCAAGCTAGTAGAAGGTAGTCGACAGGCAATAGTTGCCCTCGAGGATGCCCGAGAACAATTGGAGCGTATGAATTATTATCATTCCATTCGAGAAGGGAAAGAAGCAGCACGACAGCAACAGCAGAAAGAGAATTCAAAGGACCATATTATGTTGACGGAAAATGTCACCCACATTACTACCAATACTGCAACCACTATTACCCCCACATTATCATCACCCACAATAAAAATGATCCACACTTGGCTGGAAAAAGCCTTGCCTCAACTTTCCGATCCAGACAAAAATCATTATACGACGTGTTTGCTGGAAGATGGATTTGATTCCATGGACTTGCTACAAAAGGATCTGGTGCCAGGCCAAGACCTTGAGTTTATGAAAAAAGGACACCAGAGAGCCATTCGTAGGACTTATTATATTGAAAAAGAAAATGGAATGGACAGAGTTTGACTCTTGTGTCTTGATGAAAAAAATCGCCAACGCAGGAAAAGAATTCAATCTACGTACGATGCATGAAGTGAACATAATAGGCGGCCAATGGAGTGAGCGAATCTGTCTTGCTTGGCATATACCTCGGAACACGTTGCCGAGCTGCAACCCATCTGGAAGTACTACGCGCTAGGTAATCTATACCATCAAGATCATTCCAAAAGCACCTACCCGAATTGAAGCAGGCATAGATACGGAAGTGTGCCGTTCGTTTGAAATGATTTCTACTAACGACCGCTCCAACTTCATGGCTGGCAATACTAATTCATTTGCCGAATTCAGACGACAAATCCATAACAGTCACCCATAATTATTAGCATCTCAAACATTCATGAGTCCATTGTGCAGTACTGGTAGGATGCTGCCATGCTATTAGATATGAGGTACTTGTAGTGAGCCTGCAGTAGAACTGCTACCACTAGGTAGTAAGAAGCTCAGGCTAGTGAAGTTGCTACGGCAGAGACATCTACTAGTAGGTAATGAATGCACTGAAGCAGCTATTCATTTTGTAACACAGATACCGAAATGTAGTCAAAGATGTCATTAGCAAAAGGGGGATCTTTTCCAGTGCCGAATGATTGCATTTCTCATCTTTTTTCTACTTTTGGCGTTTATCTTGACTGCGAAGCTTCTTCATTTCGTCTGCATTTAAAAGGCACAAAAACTATATCTATAATGCTTTTTACAAGTCTATGTACATTTACAATTAGTAGGTATTGTATCCCATGATAACTATCATGGGTGTATATTATTCATATATCGGCCAATCCATAACTATCCATTGCCATATCAACACAACCAATGTCATATTCTTGTTCTTTACGAATACGGCGACACACTGGCGGTAATGGGCGAGGTCATCATGCCGGTATTGCGAATGGCAATGGTGGCACCATACCATCCACTCGTGTCGAGGACGGCAGAAAAGGGTCTTGCGGCGCCATCATCATTGTAGACTTGAGCAATTTGACGTGCCTGACCGGGTCCTTCCCACAATTCAATATCGGCTTCAATTGGCATGCCTTGGCTGGTCAATTCAATCAAGACTTGTTGGACGCCATGACCGACAGTGAAGGTCTTTAACGATCCACCTTGGACGGTGACGGGTGGGGACGCATGCTCCGTCGACCGTCCACGATAGGGTTCAGTAGACACTCGGCCATGACCGGGAACTTGCTGGACATGTGCGCGCATTGGAAATTCCATGGGCCCAATGTTGCGCACCGACATGCTGTGGGGCTGACCTGCTCGTGGGTGCACAATGGTTTGAAAGGGACGGGCGTGTCCGTCTTGGGAAAAGACACGTACTTTTTGGGGCGTATTGCCGGGTCCTTCCCACAATTCAAATTCGCCTTCGAGAGGCCGTCCGTCCGTTTGCATGGTAATCAACGTGGGGGCTCCTTGCCGGCCCGTAAAGGGATCGGACGACCACGTATTCCGAGATCCGCCTTGCACGGTTCCACCACTAATGGAGGTGGCACCCGAAAAATCATCGCGAAAGACACCTTGTTGTTGACGATGACGTCCAGGACTGTACATTTCATGAGGGGAAATGCGCATGGCACGTTCATCCAATTGACCCGTACGAGGATTGTAGCGTTGCATGGAACCCGAACCGGTAGGCCGAGCTGTATATCGTGCCAAATTGGAAGCCCCGCGTTCCCGAAAGCCCACCGAGGGCATGTTGTCACTGGGCATGACGGCTTCATTTTGTACTAAACCTGGAGGGGGTCCTTCAATATTGACATTGTTGGACCCCACTCGTCTGTCCCCATTGATACTGTCCATATACCCAGAGTACAATTCTGTCTTTCGAGCCACATTATTGGAGCGAGGGACGACAAAGGCTTCCGCGAAAGATGTGGACCAGGAACCATAGTTGCTGCTGCTGCTGCTGCAGCTGCAGACCAACCAAACAAGGGAAACCGAGATAAGCTTCGACATGGCGGATGGAGTAAAGGAAGTAGCCATCTTTACGGTCCTATCTGTCACTGTTTCTGTTTCTCTTACAAGAAAGTAGTAAACGTATGGATTGTATTCTGTTGGTTCTAGTAGAATATAATGTCAGTGGCACCGCGCCAGCTAGCTCGTAGTAGTGCAGTAGTTGCAGAATTGCTATCTATGCTAGCTAGCTAGGAGCGTAGCATTTATTCTCTTTTGCCCTATTGCCTATCTACAGTATTCTCGACATAAGCAACAACAGATGGCAAAGAAGAAATGGGTCGACGTGGTATCTCACCACGTACTGTAAACATGATACCAATTGCCTCCCCCGGCGGTCGTGGCGTCAACGATTAACATGGGGACTGCTCAAACGTGGATAAAAAAGAGAGACAGTGTGCTCCTTCTCAAAATGGATGTATTTTAATAGGAACGCACACCTTGTCTCAAAATATGTAGGATGACTGACGTCATCAAAAGATCATCATACATTCAATACAGTTGTCACGCACTTTGGTGGCATCGTATCCAAATCATTGGATATTGTGCATGATCGATTGTCCTGTTAATAGCTAGCTAGCTATGCTATTTAGCTTGGCGACTAGCTAGTAGCTTGCTTGTTGAGCTACCGACGCATGTCATAGATTTTCATCACCAGAGTCGTTTAATTAATTGCTTTTGATCTGAGCTTGCTGTTTGAAAAAACAAAGAAGACTTTTGTATTGACATTCTCGATAAAGAAGGAAGCAATTTCTTTTGGAAGACGAGGGGCGCTACTTGCAAGTTGAGCCAACCCGTTACCCGTCCATACTTGAGGCAGGCAACTCTTGAGGAATATTTTCCGTCCCAACGTCGATGCCTTGGTGTCAACATTTTTCATCGTGCTTGACAACAGACAACAACAATGGCGTTCTACCAACCCCTGCTTGATTTCCTCATCGGCAAGACTCTGTATACAGGGGAAGGTATTATCCTTGGCCAAGCCCTGAGTGGGGCGTTGGCGATCAAGGGCGGCCCAAATAAAGACGGAAAACTGCACTGGTTTCATGCGTTTGTGCTATCCGTTCTAACAGGTTTCTCGGGGGGTCTTTTCAACGTCATGTGGATGGGCAAGGTAAGAAAACCCAGAAGAAACGAGTGCATGGCACATACATCATCTATCAAAGTTTGTAATTGGAGCTGACATTTCTCCTCTTCTCTACGAAAACCCTTTCGCCAATTTGATTTTTAAACCAAAGACTACACCCATGATAGCAAATGACTGGGTCTTGGCCAGTTGCGTTATGGCATTCATTGTGGTAAACTATATTCCATTTGGTCCAGACTTGTTAGGTTTCATGCCCGTCAAACTGGCCGTCACGGTGTACTCGACACTTTTCAAATCGCTGGGTTTGTGTAACTTTGTTACAACCGCATTCACTGCCTTTCAAGATTCTCCATCGCAGTTTTACTCTATCCCAACGTTGGGACCTATTTGGTACGGCATCATGCTTGGAAACATGGGTGGCTTTGCTTTGAAGGGGGTGGATGGGTATTTAGCCAATGGAGTGCCATGGCCATTCCAAAATGGTATCTTCTGTGCCCCTTTGTTCTTATTTTATGCCCATGATACGAAAGGGCCCATTGGTGATACCATGAGAACAGCCTTGGGCCCCATTCATGGGTTGTTTCCAGATTTGGAAGACAGAGCGTTTGCAGTGGCGATGGTTGGTTTGTTTATGCAGTTGGTTAGTATCTTGCAACTGCCTTTGTTCCTCGGACCGTCGTTCAGCCCATTCGCGGCGATTGGGGATCTTGTCATTCCAGCTCAGGCCAAGGAGATTAACATTGAAGTTGCCATGAAGTCATGGGAGCCGGAAGATGAAGATGATTTTGAACCCCCTTCAAGCAAGAAGAAACCTAGACGAAAGAAGAATGGTCAGAAGAAGAAGAAAAAGGCGTAAAATCAGTCCAGGTGTCCACAGCATCATTCATTTGTAGAAATCAAACCAAATGAGGAGGAACACGTGTAACAGATATCGGACTGGACTTTGAGGGTAAGGAAAGAAGAAATGGAGGAGGGTGTTTGTTAGAAAAGACTTTGTCAAAACTGGCCATGTCACAAAAGCGCGAGGAGATCCTAGAGGAAACGCATTTTTTCTTCTGTACCAGTAGTTCTATATGGAGCAATATACGAATAACCCGTCCTTAGTATTTCCCCACTTAGTTATGCCGCCCCCATGAGAGAGCAGCTACTCTAGCTAGCTAGTAAATGTAAAAGCAAGTGCTTCGCCGCCGAAATCAAACACATGGGGACTGCTAAAACGTGGATGAGATTGTTGGGGCAGTGTGCTTCCTATCGTACCGTAATGGATCTTACATACCCTCACATGGCGGACGTCATCAACGACCGAACGAACCACATCTCCTCATTTTTTAACGAATGAAAGAGTGGTAACACCTCACTACGTATCGTCGACTATTAGAGCTGGCTACTACAGGCATAGCGGAGCCAATGAGCCGCATTATAAAAGCAACCACTCCCCGCTAACGACCAATAGCCAAGCAACTTAAAAAACATGTGTCGAAAGATGGAAAAACCCGAGCGAGTAGTAGCAGATACTTCCAAAAGAGGAGGAGCATCCTTGCTCTTGGCACTGCTGATTGTTTGTGGCTGTGCGGTGGCCTCATTTTTGCCGGGAACGACCCCCCTTCGAAGCTTTTCACATATTATTCCTCCGCAACATGTTATTGCGGAGCAAGCCAAGAATCCCATTTTGGCTCCAGAATCCTTTTTGAGCAATCTGACCCTCCGTGCATTTTTAGCACAAGATTTTCATTTGGCCATGGCGCCTTCCTTTTTTGGTTTCTTTGGATACTTCGGCTTATTATCTGCTTGGGATGAAGGAATGGCCACAACCACAATAGCGAATAATTCTACTACAAATTATCTCCAAACCAACAAAATCCAATCCGTGGCGGGGGCTTCGGCCGGGGCCATGGCGGCCATGTTATTGGCCGTGGGCATTTCTCCCGGAAAAGCAGCTGAATTTTGTGGCACCATTGATTTGCCAGCGTTTGCGGATCCTTTGGGTATTGGATCGGCATTTAAAGGGGACAAATTCGAACAACTCATGTTCGACTTTATGAAAGAGGAACTCTCAACAACCCACAGTATGCAAATGCAAGAGAGTCAAATCCCCGTGGCTGTGACTGCCTTCGATTTGCAAACCTTTTCGACTTTGGTCATGACCAAAGGCTGTGTCGCTCGAGCCTCTCGGGCTTCGGCCACATTTCCCTTCTTATTTCAGCCAGTCCATTGGTTCAACGGAGACGACGACAACGACAACAACGATAATCCGAAAGAGTATCTTTTAATTGATGGAGGTATTTTGGACAACCATGGTTTGGTCGGATTGTCCCACATGGAACCACCCAACAAACGCATCGTTAATGTAGTGGTCGGCAAGTTTGGTGGTATCGGCACCGGTGTCCCACCCGGTCCATCGCAAATGCCAGAAGGTGTCGTGGCCTCGGAACTCTTGTCGATTTCCATGCGAAATTTACCACAGTGTGGACCCTGGGCCATGCAAAATGGACCACGGGCGGTACAAGCCGCCAAAGAAGCCATGATGGCTTCTTTGGATTTACCACTCTATCGTGGGACCGAAGATGGACATTATGAGCTCCATATTGATGCCAGTTCTTTTATTCCAGAAAAAGAATGAGGGAACGATGATGTACTACAGCAATAAAAAGAGCATTTTTGCTAGCACACAATTCTTTTCCATCTGATCCTTGCATGTCGCATTGTGGGCTCTTCCCGTTTCGTTCTTTAGTTTACAAGACGATGGTTCTCTTCACGAGCTACTCATAGTGCTAGTTTGGCCGTGTGTGACGTGTCTTCTTCAATTTCAAAGGAAGTGAGTCGAGTGAGCTCGCTCACTGCCAGGTCATTGGACGCAACAATTGTCTTTGAGAATAACCCAAATCCCTACCGTCACCGCAAACACGTACAATAGCTACAATACCTTGTTGGCAGATATGCATGTTGCGTTCATTTCTTCAGTAGGAGGAGATATCTACTTTGGCCTCGCGGTCTTGGCCAGCTGGAGGGAAAGATCAATAGTCAATTAACAGTCACTCTCTGTTCAATCGATCGCACCGTGGATGCCTCTCGCTCAGCAAGTGATATCTGTCTGTGCTCTGCACCACGGAGAAAACTTCTATTAGCACTGGAGTAAAGTTTTTGGACTGCACCAAGACGTCCGTTGTCCCACTCCTCATGTTCTTACCACCTACTAGCAGTAAAGCGTGCCTTGTTTTGAACGGCTGGTCGTACATGCTTCCAAACCTGTCAAATCCCTCGGGTCCACAGAGATGCTAGGTAGCAGAGCCAATCCATTTGAAGAGTGGTGTTAGCTACTGCAGCAGCACCTAGCAGAGATTGTAGCAGTCTCGACAGGCTGTTGCTAGCTTGAAAACATGTGAAGATCTGTCCCCAGTGCACCCCCACTTCTGTGTTGCTGCAAACACACTACCACCACTTGCTATCACCTCTACTGGGACTGGATAGCAAGCAGCATGGAACCACGAACAGTCAGATGAATGAAGGGATTTAGTCAGTGCTTTGCACCTTCACCAGCGGTTCTACTTCTTGGTGCTAGCAGTGCTACCAGCACTGCACTAGCTAGTGTGCCAGGTGCTACCGCTAGTAGTTGTAGCCAGGGAAATCAGCAATTATTCCTCCAACTTTTCAGGATAAGACTGGCTGAATACAACTCTGAGACTGGAAGAATTACCCAATTACATGGAAAGATAAACCTTCTTTAGCCCACATTGGCAAAACCCTCATCTCCCAGAATTTGAAACCAAATTCTTTCTCTTGCTCGCCAGTGGTCCGCCGTCCAATGACTTTGAAACCATCCTCTGCTGCTGCTGCTGCTGCTGCTGCTGCTGCTGCTGCTGCTGCTGCTGCTGCTGCTGCTGCTGCTGCTGCAGTATAGGCTAGCTAGTGGACACAGAAACAGGAAAGGCTATTTCAATAGTGAGTCCCTTCATGCTGAGATAGTCGTCGTCATCATCTTCTTCAATCGGCACAACATTTGCGTGTTTTTCAAATGTAGCTATTCTTTTTCTTCTGAAGAGTTCAAGACTGCAACGGAGCACTACTAGCTAGCTAGCTCTCAGTAGTAGCCACCAGCGCACCGATATTAAGAAGAAACTAAGAAAAAAAGAAAAAAAACTAGTGCTAGTGGATGACTAACTCTTTACCCCAACCAACAAGCCCTAAGGTTTGGCAGACGATCCAACATCTTTCAAGCTTCACATTGTCCCTTCCTTCCAATGCAGCCATAGAACCTGGCCATTGCTGCCCCGGATTTTGAACATGGACAGCTGCAGCAAATGGGACGCCTACACCCAGTACTGCACTGCATACGTTTCCAAAACGTAGATTTTTTTATATTAGGTTTTTGAATATCGCCCTCATCGTCGTCGTGAGGTTGATGTTGAGATTGGGTGGAGATGGCGTACCTCCTTACAAATTGTAGTATTGGTTTTCAAGAGAGGGAAGGAGAAGGACTCGGGCAAAGGAATCCATACGCCAGCCTTTTCCTGTTGGGGTTTTTACATGGAAGTTCGTTCTACTGGCATGTCGTCTTGATTCTCAATGTCACTTTCGTCGTCATCCTCCTCATCTTCCAGTTCCGATTCGGAAAAATAAAATCCATGCACCGCATTGAGGGCATCTTTTTCCACCCGCGACAAGTGCATTTGCTCCACAATGGATGCCTTGCGTTCGTCCAGTGTCAAATGTTTCAAAGACGATGCATTTTTATAGGAATCGTACATGGCACTCTCTTGGGATGTGCAAGACATGGCATACCACGAACTTTCCTTGCCCATGCCCATTTTGGATTTGGTTAAATCACCGACTTGAAGAGAGGTACGAGATGACTTTTGTTGCTTGGTCAGTAGCGCGGAGGGTCGTTTGGAGGAGGGGCCTTCCGGAGCCGACAAAGCAGCAGCGGCGGCGGCTTCCTCCGCAAGGTTTTGGGCACGTGCCCGTGCACGAGCAATGGCACGGGCACGAGGTTCCTCTGGCAAAAAGGGCCGTGCACTTCTGGCTTCTGGTTTGGGTGAAATTGGACGTGGTGGTTGGGGCGTAGTAGGGATGGCTGCTGGTGGTACTGATTTTGATGCGGAAGGGGGGTTGATGGGCTTCGGTTTCTCCTTGACTGGTGCTGCTGCTGGGGGTGCAGGAGATTCCATTTCATCCGGTAATGGATCCATATAACAACCTTTGCTGGCGTCGGAAATCCGCTGAGTAGAAGAGAATTGCGTAGTGGACATATCAAAATTGGAGTAGGACGTGTTCCCAGCAGTACAAATAGTATGAGACCGCATACTGGCTTCCATGAGATCGTCTACAAAACTGTCCGGCAGCGGGGCCTTGGCACTGTCTCGTGGTCGAACCGACGCCCTTTGCGTCTTCTGTGGCTGCTGCTGCTTTCCCTTTTCTTTGGAAATGCTGTTGTTACTAACCAGGGTAGAGTTGCTATCGTTCCCATCTTCAACTGCAACCAAAGCAGGCATCGTGGTGGAGGTGCATTGTCCCATGGTTCAGTTAATTGTTGGCAGGCTAATATCAGAGCTGTAAAAAGATAGATATGAAGGTTGATCGCCACTGAAGCACCTTTGAAGTTGTGGGAAGGAGAAAACGTGAGGCCAACGACTAAACCAGAGCATACCACAGCTTGTATGGTACGGTTGAGTGGAAGTGTGTTTTTACCGGTACTAGTACTCCGATTCACATTTTGGACTAGTATCACTGGCTCATTTTAGTCACCTCTTCGTCTTGGTTCACCTACTCCGAGTAGCATAGACGAAACGGTACTACAATCTGTTTAACAACCATGATTCAGCATGAAACCGGTACTCACAATGACCTTTGATTTTTTTTTCGGAATTAGTATCCCAATTATGATTTATTAGTCCTGTTTTTGCCTACTTCTTCTTCAAGTCGTATGCGTCGGAATTGTTGCACCGGTGCTCACAATCTTGCTTCCAGCAAACGCAGGGTTCGGCAGAATCATCAAGCCGGTTCAATGCATGTGTGTGTGAGACATCCAATTTTTGGCAGCACAGTGACTCCAAGCCACCCACCACACCAAGCACTCTTGGCCGCCCAGTGACTCCAAGCCCTGGTTGGGGCCTCCACCACTCCACATCCCTTTCAGATGTTCACGCAATGCAAAAATTGCTTGAACCGATTCTTTTGGACCTTCCAAAAATCAGTTGAACAATTTTTTGGCCACACAGTGACTCCAAGACATTCACGCTATCCAAAAATCACTTGAACCAATTCTTGGACCTTCCCGAAATTGGTTGAACCAATTTTTGGCCGCACAGTGACTACAAGCCCTTGCTGGGGCCTCCACCAACCCAACCTCTTCAACACGTTCACACATTCAGAAACATGCTTGAACCGATTCTCGGACCTTCCAAATGTCGGTTGAACCAATTTTTGGTCACCCAATGACTCCAAGCCCTTGCTGGAGCCTCCACCACTCCGAATCCTTTCAAGACTTTCACACTGAATCCAAAAAGTGCTTGAACCAATTGTTGGACCTTCCGAAAATTGGTTGAACCGATTTTTGGGCAACTCTGAGCCTTGACTGGGGCTTCTGTCACTCCAATCCCCTTCAACACTTTCACACAATCCAAAAATTGCTTGAACTGATTCTCAGACTGTGACCTTCCTGAAATCAGTTGAACCAATTTTTGTCGCACAGTGACTCCAAGCCGTGGCTGGGGCCTCCACCACTCAGAATCCCTTCAAGACTTTCACACTGAATCCAAAAAGCGCTTGAACCAATTCTTGGACCTTCCAAAAATTGGTTGAACCAATTTTTGGTCACACAGCAACTCCAAGCCCTAGCTGGGGCCTCCACCACTCTCAATTCCTTTCAGATGTGCACACTGAATACAAAAATTGCTTGAACCAATTCTTAGACCTTCCAAAAATCAGTTGAATCATTTTTTTGTTGCACAGTGACTCCAAGCCTTGGTTGGGGCCTCCACCACTCTCAATTCCTTTCAGATGTGCACACTGAATCCGAAAATTGCTTCAACTGATTCTTGGACCTCCCCAAAGTCGGTTGAACCGATTTTTGGTGGCACCGCGACTCCCAACTGATGTTTTCTGCAAAAAATCCATGTCATTTTTGACCTGGTCACTTGTTGTCTTTCTTTGAGATGAGACAAAAAAAAAACCAGAAACGTGATGGTCAACAACGGCTGCTGCTGCATGCTCTCGATGCAACTTCATCTTGTGTTGATCAGATTGAGCTTCCTTTGTTTTCACTTCAAAGTGCAATCATTTGTTTGGGGCATGCAAATCTATTTTTTTGAGAAGAACCATAGGACAAAATGCAACACCATTTTCCTTTCAAAATGGTCACAAAGTCACCAAAGTTGGCATGCAATGTTTTTTGCAACACAAAATCAAATCTGAAGAGGCAGATGCTAATGGTGGAAACTGTGAACATCACCTAGGTGCCCATTCTTGAAACCCAGGTGCAACATCTTGGGTGTTCAACATTTTTAACAACCAATGAATTGAGCGAAACTCTTTGGACAATTCACAGAAAATGATGTTTGTGTCATTCTGGATGTTCTCCCATTTCACCTCTCATGTGTTCCTAAATGTCTCCCATTTTGCTCTCTCTTTATTTAATGTCCACCCCAAGGCTACTTTGATTTATTGCACACTGTCAGGTTGGCTGGATTGGTGGACACTGGCTGCTTTTAACCTGAGAAGCAACAGTGTTGATGCTTTTCACTGGGAGGCTCGGTAAAGGTGCACAGTTGTCCATGTGTTATCAGCTGTTATCAGCCGTTACTTTCAAATTTTCAACTGTTCGAGCACTCGCAGAAAGGTGTCGATAAACTCACAAACATTGGAACCTATGACATGGCATGGCGCATCGAACCTCTGGAATAGATCCGCTCTGACGACTACTAGCTAGTAGCTTTTGCAGAGGCTCTAGTTGAGTAGTAGCTTACTGGCTGGTAACACTTCTACTTGCCGATTGAGCCATCCCATGGTCCCGAACCGTGTGTCAACGGATCAATAATATCGAGGGACATGCTTCCAATCAAGAACATACCAAACGATAACTAGCTGGAGAACGTACAGGATCGGGCATCTACGGGCATTGTAGTCACTGGCCTCCTTTGAAAAGTTCTAATTGCTTTTGAAGTTCCCAAGAAAGCGAGTTGCTAGGTTTTCTTGCAGTCTTAAAAAAGGTTTGCATTCCTCGTCACAACAAAACTACCCAGAATTCCCGATCGTGTCAAACAGCAACAACAGTGACTCTCTAAAGAGTGTTCGAATAAACAGAAATATCACACAATGCCACAACTCTGGTCACTCGTCAGAATCCTCTTCTTCCAAGCCATTCTATTGGGGAGCTGGTGCCACCATGATTCCTCTGCACAGGCGTCATCGATAAGAAGGGCACCCAATCCATCAACTGAATTCAAGCAAGATGAGCGAAACCTTGCCCTTACGCAAGATGCAGTTCTGTTCAGTGGAGCTGTAAGTTTTTACTTTAATCTCGACATGTTCAGTGGCAGCAACCAGAATGCTACCGTTCAAGTTTTTCGATTCACAAGCGTAGATATTCCAGCGGGCGCCACAGTGACCTGCACGTTCAATTGTGCTCAACTCAATTATGACATGTGGCAAGCCGAAAGCATTCGTTTCAACAGTGGTGGTCCTCCCGAGTCATGGGCCGATTATACTGCCTTGGGACCGGGTCGTTGCAAAGACGCCCAAGGATTTGAAGCGAGTTTCATTCCCAGCTCGACCGCGCCCTTGTATGTTTCAGTGGCCACGGGTGACCCTGATGGCGTCGTGGATGGTACCGTCATGTGTGAAATTTTCATACCTACTCCCTCCCCTACAACACTGCAGCCAACTCCATTTCCGACGCCTTATCCATCGGCACTGCCGACGGTTCAACCACCTGCGTTGGAGACTGCAACGAAAGAGGCCGTGGCTTGCATTTCTTCTGTCGTGAACTTTTTTTCAAAGACGCTTGGTTGGGCATAAATAAAACGCAAACAAATATCGTTTCCTGAATGATAGATTTATAACTATGGGCAGGCACGAGAAAGGGGGGGAAAAGCCCAGTTAATGATGCGGCGTTGGTAATCTACTCAATTCAGCTTGGCACTTGCTAGGTAGCCACAAGTTGGGCTTTTCCATAACTCTGTTCCTTAATGTTGCTATGACTATCGAAAGCTGGAGATGTAGCATGCGCATCATTGCTAGCTAGTGTCAGTACCCTAGCTAGCAGCAAACTAGATAGGTCCAGACGCCAAACATGCTGCCTACAAGCTAAAGATGAACACTGCAGTAGTCAGCTACTCGCCGTAGTAGATTGGTAGACGATGCCCAGCCCACCCAGGCGGAAGCTGAATTGACAATGTCTTTGATGTCACCAAGCACACACTCGTTGGCACTGAACGAATTAAAATGTTGTCATGAAGGAAAAGCCAGGTCAAGGCAGTCAGAAATCCTAGGTCTGAGGTCACATGGTTGCCAATGTTCCCTAGCTAGCCCAATCCGAGCACAGCAGGAACTAGAAGTAGCTTTGTAACTGGGCATTTTACATTGTTATCGAAGTAGAAATGCTCTAGCTAAACATCGAAATAAGCGTCGGCCTCTGGAACGCCGGTTTTCATCCTGGCGAAAAAGTGCCAGGACATCATCGTCGTCGACTGGCGTGGCAAGATCATGGGCAAGCCGGTAATCTGTATGTTCCTCTTTAAGCTCTTCAAGTTCGTGTTCCAGGATGTCTCGTAGGAATAATAGCGAATCTGGCGTCAAAGAAATGCCATGGTCTTGGAATGTTTTCGACAGGCTCTCTTGGAGCAGCTGAAACTGATTTTCATGAGCCAGTGATGCTTCGTTACTTTGAAACTCTTGAAGTTGTTGCATAGTTGATACGGAAGAGAGCAGCGATTGCGAGAGCAGTTTTTGAACATTCACAATTCTCTCTATGAAATCATCACTATCGCCGTCGTAGGCGTCTTCTTTCTCTTGCAAATCGCAAATTTCGCTGTAGATTGCCGCTTGGACAAAGCTGATGTGTTCCAACTTCTCAAGTGTTTGGTAATTTTTCGACAAAACTTGGTTTGGAGTATCGTATACCATTGTATGGAGTGTTACTTCATAAATAAAATAACTCCTCGCCAAGGCCCAGATGTTATAGACAAAGCCTTGTTGTGGGAAAAAGGTCATGGTGGTGGTTTCAAACGCGCCACTACTACTTTTTAGCGGAGGAGCTTCGGCAACGACCTGTCCGCCATATTTACTAGACAAAGATTGAATGGTCGGAACCAGTTGAAAGTTTTTGGGCTTGATGTATTGCTGGCCGCACAAGCAATACTTGGCTTCTTCTTCGGCTCGGACCTTGGGCCACGCCACGACAAACAGATTACCGCTTTCAAAATTAGAAAAGTGATCATACTCCACTTTGACCGTCATGGAATGGATATGCACACAGCTGACAGGCACAGGGACCCGTATGTTGGTCGGAAAGAGACCAGTTTTAGAATCACGTGTACAACTGTGGTATCCCGCCAATCTCCGACCCGGTAAGGACTGCAGTGCAAGTTGGTCACGAACAGTAGTTGACACCAACGAAAATTGCACCACATCCTTGGGCTCCAAGTAGTGAGCAATACTTTTTGTTATTTCTACAGGGAGCTGGTGGAGGGTGAGGTTGCTTTTGTTGTTCATGTTCTAGAGATATTTTTTAATGAGGCTCAATAAGCAGGAACCTGGTAAATTGTGAGCAGAGTGCCCGATCAAGCTGGTAGATCCACGTTATCCACGTCTACATCAATCAGTCGTGACTCGGTTACCTGGTTGTCCTTACGTCGTACGACGTAACACAATTGGCTGGATGGGCCGTCCAAGCTAAGAAGAGTACTACTGTATATGGAGCTATCACAGCACTTGAGATCAATGACAATCACAACACAAGCCTTCCTGTTCAGAGTCTAAATATATTTAATCGGTTTTGTTTTAAACTATGCTGCAATGATAGTAGTCCGCCACAAGATACTGTCCCAGTGTTTGCTCCTTCATTCCTCCGGACGAGGTACAATTGGAAACATGGCCGACGTAAGACGAATGGTGGTGGATTTCAACCCGTCCGGATATTCTGCCACGTTGATCTTGACCAAACTGGCCAATAACTTTCGCCACGTAGAATTGTTGGGCATTCCAAGCTCTTGGCGAACGTCCTCCTTGATGTGAATGTGCCCATCGGCAAGAGCATCAAATACACGGCGCTGGTTCTCCGACGTGAGTATCTCCTCCTTGACACGTTCGTGTTTTTCTTCGTTGGTAGTGGGAATGGTAATGCTATCAAAAGCGCTCCGGTCGGCTCGGTCCATTCCAATGGAAGTAATCTTGATCATTCCCCCTGCATCTACTTCGATGCGACCTTCTTTCTTGAGCTTGGCAATGGCCTTTCGCATGGTAGATGCTCCTTTGATCTTGGCGAGTTCGGCAATCTTGCTCTTTTCCATTTCGTCCACATTGTACTTTGCCTTCATGGCAGCCAATAAATTCAGGACGGTGTCGGGGGCGCCTGGCATGGTGACAATAGTTGAATGAATAGATACTTTATATTTCGTGTGTTTCGTTGTTGTTTTGAGAAAATGTAAAAACCACAGCGTGTCGACAATTGCGATTTTTTGAGTCGAACTGATGATAATCACTGACATGCAGCGGAGACGTCCACGATGGATTGCCACGTTAGCACAATCTTCCCACGCAACGGAAACAATTTCTCGTGGCAACTCCCTATAACAAAGATTCACAATTTCCCGTTCCCAACGGCCCAGCATTATCACTCGATGGATCGAACAACTGCTTTGTCCTTGGTTGCCCTCGCTTGCTATGGCATCGAAATTCGAAAGGAAGGGAGCGGAAGCGTCCACGATGGTCACGCTCACATGATTTTTCCCAAACCAATACCATCATGGATCGAAAGATCTTCCTTGGATTCGATTCGCACCGCTTCTTATAGTCTATTGCGTCACGTCCCTCCTGTCAGCCACAGGAATGATGTTTCCATTGTATATAATTATGTCACCTCACGAGGATGGATGGGCCGGTTGTTCTTGTGGTGTCATCGTCACCGGATCGTTTGGCCCCCTCGGCCATCTTGGCCTGCAGACGTTTCTATTTTTGTTTCTTCTTGGATCCCCTTGCGGCTGCTCAGGATTGAGTGCGTCTCGCGTCCAATCCAGTCCAAGTCTCCGACGACCCCAAAGCGATACCAATTAGAATGGTTGCTACTAACTACTACTAGTAGTAGTACTAGTAGCATTGTTGCTGGCGTTGATTGGATGTGTGTTGGTCAATTCCTTCCACAAGAGCAAATGATCACTGTCGGGCACATAAAATCGATGATCCATTTTGCCCGACGCATCAATATTTTCGGGATGCAAATCGGCAATCCACTCTTCATACGTAGCCGTAGGCTGTGTCTGTAAAAACTCCTCGAGATGCCGACGATTGATATCCAACATCATGCGGGCGGCTTCTTCGACGAGTGCTTCGTTTTCTTGTCGTTCTCGACGGATGCCTTCCATTCGACGTTGGATCCGCAGTGCTTCTTGTTGACTTGCCAACCGTTGCTCCTGTCTCTTATACACATCTCCGAGCCCACGAGACTAAGGCGAATCTCGTATGCCGTCTTCTGCTTGAA
>ENA-ORBV01007762-ORBV01007762.1-microbial-mat-metagenome-genome-assembly--contig:-NODE-7762-length-18321-cov-5.105021_pt1 | contig 18321 bp, 12 predicted proteins | sample MGYA00237777_ERZ505514 | MGnify/ENA primary metagenome ERZ505514 (study PRJEB26160, sample SAMN06269048) | microbial mat metagenome | isolation source: Oligotrophic lake microbial mat | place...
CCGTCCGACACACGGACCCCGACACACGGGTCACATCCGACACACGGATTGTTGTTCTTTCTTTCCTATCCGACACACGGATCCCTCCCGACACACGGGACACTTTGTGTTTGTTTTTTGTGGTCGACACACGACTTTCTTTTCACATGGTGACACACACCATTCTTTTCTTGTGTCTTCATCGGCGAGCTCCAAGTTCAAGCCGGCATCGGCACCCAGCCGGAAATTCTTTCACTGTTCGTCGATCCTATTGACGTTCTTCATCTTTGTTGCCATCGATCCCATCGATGTTCTTCTTCGTTGTCGTCGATCCCATCGACGTTCTTCTTCTGTTCGTTGTCGTCCCAGCGACAGATTCTTTTGTTGTTGTGGCTTCTTTGCAGACGAGGTCTTTGTCTTCTTCTCATTCATTCGTTAACGCACTTCTTCATCAACAGTGTCGCTGTCCTCTTCTGTTGCTTGATTCTGTCGATCCTGTCGATGTTCCTCTTCATTCTTTGCCATGTCGATCCTGTCGACAATTCTTCTTCTTCATTGGCAAGCTCCAAGCTCAAGCTGGCAATGTCAATCCAATCAACGGTTCTTCTTTCATTTCATTTCATTGTGATCCAGTGCACTCTCACGGATCCATCGGCATGCAGCCTGTCCTTTCTTTGAGCCCTTCGACACGGAGCCGATTGCTTGTTCGCACACTCGCACTCCGATGCTCGTGCTGCCGCATCGGTCTTCACTCGTTTGCATCGATCATCGACATCGACACGTTCCATCCATCGCGACTTGACAACAATCTTCATTGTCGATTCAATTCTTCCTTCCATCGGCATCGATTCTCGATCGCCGCCCCTCATGGTTCTCTGTCACCCGGTGCCATGGTCGCTGTTGTCATTCCGGGGACAATTTCTAACAAATGTTGGATGATCAAAGAGACCTGCTTGTTTGATGAAACAGTTCAGTTTGTTAGAAATTATAAGCACTGCTACAGTGCTGCTAGCTATGGTTGTAGATCTTTCTAGAGTCTTCCATGCTGTTAACTAAGCTACACTTCAAGTTGCTCACAGGTGCACACCTGCTCCTTATGGAATACTAGCTTTACCAGCTGCACTTCCAACATTAGGAATCTCAGGATTCAGTGTTGGGAATCCTAAGAATCAGTTTTCTCAGGATTGATTGGGGGCACCAGATTGAATCAATGACAGTCGCAATTGAATGCATCCAACTACAACAAAGACCCACTTTGGAGTGTGTTTTCTTGACAGTCGTCTCTTCCATTAGCCAGAGCCTGTGGGACTCCACAATCAACTATCACCTCAGTCGAGTAGCTTGTGTAACAGAGGTTTGGCTGGATCGATAATGATGTGTTGCTTGGAGCTGCCATCCTCAGGTCGAGAATGATGACCATGGATGCCATTGAGCTTCTATCTTGTTTGGAACCTAAGCAGATTCTATGTGCGTTCAAAGTTGGGACCCTACCCGCTCAAAACTCGCCAATACACAGCATCGTACTCATACTCATCTATTGCTACTATAATATTTCTCTTGGTGATCCACGGCCTGCTCAGGACGGATTGCCTTTCTCATTGTGTATCTTCCAGCAATTTTGTCAAAACAAGTTGTTAAAAATTAAGACTTCTTAAACGAGAAAAGGAATTCACACATTGATAGTTTTATCATACTCCTTCATCTTGCTCTTCATTGGCTCCATCATATTGTAATTGCGACACTCCCCTCACAATGCGATCAGTCAGCGTATTGCCAGGACCCAACCGCTTGCACATTTCTTGGTGTTCTGGATAATCGTCCACTTGGCAGTGATTACTGCAATACCATCTGACTTGGCATCGTTTGCACATCAGATCCGCTTCCTTCCCACACACACAAACGTGTTGCTCATGTTTGACCTTTTCTTGGTGCTTCAGGAAAATACCATCCAAAACCTGAGGGTCTTCCAAGTTGTGGAAGGATACAAGATACCGGCCTTCGTCAACACATCCAATGACGCGTCCTGCCATGCCATTGGAAATGGCTTTATCCTCAGGATGATCCACAATCACTACTTGGGCCCGGTCCTGAAATCTTCCGACGGGTTTGCAAGAGGAATACATCTTCTCGTCTGACTTAGCCTTCGGCTCGGAGTGCGGCGTTTGCTGCAGTTCTTTGTTGCCTGTTGTATCGCCGGGTTTTCCTATCCTCTTTGGAGCCGCAGCAAAAGCCCACTCGGCAAATAAAAATAGTCGCAATATTCGCCGATCAGTGTCCACCCCGGGCGTATCTTCTAACGTGGAAAGATCCAAGGAGAGAAACCCTTCTAACCAGGGATAGACATCGAAGTCATCTGATATATCAAGGAATGCACGCTCTGGTGTTGTTTCAATGGATAATGTCAACTCTTTTTCCCAATTCAAAATCTGATGCCATTCTCCCAAACTTCCTTTCGTTGCATCGGACGGGTCCAGAGTCGGATAGACGTCCTTGCATAGCCAGATGGCATAAGCAGTGTGCAAGAGCCGGTCAAATTTCACTTCCTCTCTCTTGTCTGGCTGCAGAATAGTGATCTTTCCATACTCACCAGCACGGACGAGCTCGTTTTCCATCGCGGCACGTTCCATTGATTTGCTACATCCAAATCTACAAGCACCGCCCATCATACGGAGCATTAAGTCCCTTGCATGGTCGTTGGGAATGAAACGATGCCCAGCTAACCTGGGCGCGAGCATTCTCAGAAAACCTCTCTGTGACTTGATATGAGCCAGCGTTCCCAACCTCAAATGGCAAATTGCCTGAGAAACATCTTTAGTCGTCGTCATCTCCCAAAATGCGGGTTTGGGAAAGAAACCAAACTGCGCTAGCGGCTGGAGCTGCTCGTTCATCCGGCGCTTCAATGAGATGAGAAACAACTTAGAGAGTCGCCCTCTTTTCCAATTATTTCAACAACGCAAGCCACCAACTCCGCTTCAGGCGGAGCATTGCTGTATACCTTCAGGAAGAGAGGAATAGCCGCCTCCAACAACATCCGAGAAACCTGTCCATGTCCTACTCCGTAAGGCATAACATCAGGACGACCAGGTCCGCCTCCCCGCACCATAGACCTCAACGTCTCAGCCATGAGAGGTTCGAAGGATTCCTTGCGCTTCTCCCAGCCACGCCGTTTCTTGGTATGCTTTTTCAAGGAACCTATGTTGTCGGGTTTGATTCGAACACGCTCCCCCGAGTCGCATTGTGCGCCCCACCGGCCAAGATCATCGCACCAGTCCAGGAGCGTCGCAAGCTGCCCGTTGAGATCTTTTCTATTCTGAAGCCCTTTGATACAGATTCTGTCTCCCTTCTTCATACTCGTCGCCTGGAGATTCTATGTTGTGTTGGTCGCAACTCGAAGACACTAGCGTACTACTAGTAGTATGTGCGTTGATGAGAAGCATCCAAATAAATTGATTTCAGGTCTTGAGTTATCACTTCTGATTGGTTCGTGAAAATTTCATTTATTACCTGTACAGTGTCCACACTCGACTTGGGCTTCCACGGCATCCAAACATCAATGGTGTGCGTCCAACGGACAAGTCCCACGTACGACCATACCCTCCATAACGAAAACTCCGATTTGCTTTTTCAACTTGGCTGCAGCGATCTATCTAGTTGGCACGTTCCTAAAGGACTTCGACCTGTAGTTTGACGACTTCCAAAGATAAGTATTAAGGCACTAGCACAATGTCATCTCCCGATTCAGCCATCGAAATCCTGTCAGACGAGGATGAGGATGACAAGGGGAAAACGTTTGAGACATCCATTTCACTCCTGTCAGATGACGAGGATGGAGATGAAACATTTTCCTGTCCTATTTGTTGGGAAGACTTTGACCAGCAAATCAAGATTGTGTTGTTGCCAACATCTTGCCAGCACAGAGCATGCCGCAATTGTCTTCAAAAGTGGTGGTCCACAGAAGAAGCAACGGGCCAAAGATTGCCAATATGTCCATTCGACGGTTGCACTTGTTCCATTCCAGATCCAAAATTCCAAGAGGACGTCCTAGGGGGGCCCTTCACACCAGCGGGAAGCCTCCAAAAGAAGAGAAAGGCTGAACAAGAACAATTAAGCCCAGCGTGGCTGAAGAAGCACAAAGTAATTCTGTGTGGAGGGTGCGACACCTATATTACGAAACAGGCTGGCTGCAATAAAGTCCAATGCGTCTGTGGGTTTCGAATTTGCTGGAAGTGCAAAGCCGTGGGAGGAAAATGCAAGTGCACTGCTTCGTACCACACCTACTATGACAACCTCAAACGAAAGCCGACAGAATCTCGGAAGAAACAGATCTCAAAGGACAAACTGACGAAGCACATCAAAAAGAACATTTGAAAGAATGCAATTGCCATGGTGGTAGGTAAGCCGGCGCTGCACACTGCCTGACTCGACTAGATCGGAGCGATCTTTACGGTACCTTTTGCATTTTGTTTAGGGAGATGACAGATGGCGTGGTCTTGCCGGAAGTACAAGAAAACAGTGCAGTTTCCTCGCTATAGAGAATGCGCGCTCCTCTTCAATCTTGGTCCACTAGCGAGCAAGATTGCTATTTTGGAGTATTAAAATACTTTTCTTTTATAAACGTTAGGCTGTAATGACAAATATACTGAGCAGAATTCGAGACAAAGGTTTCAACCAGGCCATGATACTTCAGATTCAATCATAAAGGATCCATCTATCCAACCACCACATATCCTCCATTCCTGCGAAATAACTATTGCTGATAATTGCTTCTCGGCTTGTGCGCAGTCAAGAACTCACGGATCTAACACTGGAAAATCGTCAAGCTCGCGTTTGCGCTGTTCCTCCACGCTGCAAGTGACACAATGTGGTGTACATGCTTGCCCTACCGTGTGAAAGGCGCAAATCTTTTCGTCATCAATTACGTGTGATAAGCCGAGCAATAATCTTGCCATTGCCAGGGACCCTGAGCTAAAACCATGTTCCCAATCACCAATATCAGGATCCGCAATTCTCATGGCATCAGCGCGAAACTCTTCAAAGAGTTCTGGCCCAAAATCCTCCAATCGGTCCTTCCAGAAGTTAGGCCGCCACTGCTGAATCTCTTGCTCGCTTCGCTTTCCAAACCACGCAAGTTCTGCAAAGTACTTCTCCTTGTCCACGGCCGTACTTTGAAGGAATCGAAGGGTGCTTCTAAGCTTTGCGTTTTCTATTTCTAGCTGTTGAACCTTCTGAGCGTCATCCACTAGGACAAGCTCTACGGTGCCCTCATCTTCATTAGTAGTGTCAGTTTCATTCTTGAGGCCTGCATCGGACTGGTCCATTGACAGGATGGTTTGTACCGTGCCTGACAGGCTTTTCACCAACTCCCCAAAGCCGCCTTTTTTCTTGCGTTGTGAAGCGTCTTTAAATTGTCTACCAAGACTTGCTTGGGGGTCTGGTCGAATGCTTTTCTTTCCTTCGGCATTTCTGATAGGTACTTGTCTTACCCTTCTTTCGCCTTCGCCTTCGCCTTCGCTTTTGTCTTGTGCCCTTCCTGCTCGAGCGTTACTCCTGCGTTCTGCCTTTGCCTTCTTTTTTCCTTCTTCTTCGTCGTCGTCTTCTAGGTCCTCGTCAGCGGGCTCTGAATAAGAACATTTTTCCACCACGTCTTCGTCTTCGCTCGGATCGGGCTTCTCGAGAGTCAGATGCTCGAGCTCGACCTCTTCACCAAACTCTTCGATGACGTCTTCACCATCTTCGATGATTGTGAGGACACATTCGATGGTTTTCTCTTCATCCGCCATCTTACCATCTTCGTCGATTTGCGCTTTCCACTGGATGGATGAAGCATGGGTGGCATCACAAGCTACAGAAGCAGCATCCTCTGCTTCTTCTTCTACCTTTTCCTCGCTTTCTTCCTCAGTCTTTTCCTCTTTCTTTTCTTCCTCTTTTTTTTCTTCGGCCTTTTCCGCTTTTTTTTCTTCGGCCTTTCCTTTTGTATTCTCCAGAATCCGAGTTTCGGGCTGGGCGGGACCTGTAAACGGCGTTTCTGCCCTCTTTCTTTTGGTCTGGCTTTCCGATGCTACTGCCAAAGATGTCTCGTTATTTTGGGCAGGTCCTGGGCCCTGCTTCTTTTCGTCTTTCGTGAATAACTCAGAAGGGGCATAATGTTCTGGAGACTCCTCAGGCTGATTTTTGTAGTAGTTCCTTGCTCTGGAAGTTTTCTTGCCACCTGTTGTCGTTGTCTTTTCAGGCTTGGATGTCTCCTCTGGACTTTCTCGAGCACCTTCTCTGTGTTCAGCAGTGGAAGCAGGTTTGGCTTGTTGTGTTGCCTTTGAAGCATGAGTCTCTCTCTTTTTGACCTTGTCCTTCCTGATCTTGTCAAACAGCTGCTTCCTGCGAAGGTCGCCCTCACCATATTTTCCGGGACGTACCACGAGCTGTTCTCTGCCTTCTTCTGCCTGTTGCTCAGCAGCGGATGACGTGGGCTGATTCTGCTTGGCGGATCGGATCTTGGCAATCATTTTTCGCACATCTTCTCGGACCAGGTTGTGAATGTCTTCATCAATCACTTCCATGTGATGAAGTCTAAATTCATCAGTCATAAGCGAATGTGGAGTTGGTGGCTTGGAGCCATTGTTTGCTGCTGCACGAGCTCGTCTCGAGGTGGCGCTAACTTCCGAAATGAGGCTGCCACTAGCACTCCTACTGTGCCTGCTGTAGCGGCTCACAACACTTGTTCCTCTCGACGGACCTCCTCTCGGTGCGCCCTTGTTCAACTGTTCAATAATATCTACGTCGCGATCCAAATCATTAAAGTTTTGGGCACCAAATAAATCGTTCAGCATGTCGTCTTGATACGTCTCATTGTCTTGGGTTGTGATCGTGGCCGTTCCGTCGTCGTCCATTAGCGCCGGTCCCTGCTGTATAGTCATTTTGTATAGTTGTATATATCTTGCTTTGTATGTAGCTGCTTTGGCAAAAATGGGGGATATTAGTAAGAAGGTAGGGAAGGAATCGATGAGGCCCTCTTCGTCATATACCGATATAACTGGCAGATGATCAAAGCCGATGATTTGTAATGAATGATGATGTCCTCAGGAATGTATTTTTGTGTGTGTCGGAATTGGAGTAGCTAAATGGTTTCTAAGTACCATGTCAAGCGATGTTACTTAGACAGAGTGACTTGCTTAACCTCTATGAAAAACGTACAAAGCTTTGGAAATTAGCGAGAAGCTAATTTCAACTTAGGCTTCAATGTAGAGGTTTAAGCTGCCTCACATTTTGTCAATAGTTAAATCGCACACTTATTCATTGAAACACAAAAAACGTCGAACGCACATTTCCTCACAGTTTTGCCCATCCGTGCATACAGGATGGACCGAACCAATCAATCCGCAACATCGCCATGCAATGATTGCGACCATGAGAACCACTGATTGATTGATCACACACTGAAGTACTGGTACATATATGAGGGGCTTCCAGTATAGGACTTGCGAATAGAAGGGCCTTTGGAAGAAAGATCTACTACCGTGCGGTAGTACACGTAGCTATAGTGGAAGCAATAAGAGTAGAGACAAAACAACAACAACAATCATGAGCATCCCTTTTGCCAATTTTGATCCAACGTCGCCGTTGAGCACGTCTCCCCATGACCCCATGTTATCGTTGGCGTCCAATTGCATCCGTGACGCCTACGGTCCAACCGTGCAAATGGTGGCCGACGGTTTAATCTTTCGGGGAGGCGGTGAACCTTGTTCTTGGAATGACTTGGTACGGACTTTGCGTGAAAAAACACGTCAAAAGCATTACAGCCAAGAACGGATTCGATTGCTAGGACCTAAAGTGGCGCACCGATTGCAAAATCAATCCTTACAATTGGGGCCTCTGCGTGCTGCACTCCTAGTGTTGGTCCAGCATTCCATTGTCAAGGTAGTTACCACTACGAGGCCGGTCAATGGCAAACAACACAAAAATAAAGTCACATGTCTCTATCAACTGGACCGACGACGTGCACGATTGTTGCCGCGGTATCCGCGGTTTGTTGAGTATGCCAAACGAGCTTTGGATAGTGTTGCTGCGGCGCTGGTCGAGGAATTACTTGTGCAAGGACGTCTACGAACTGTCGATGCCGTACAAAAGACTCTGGAACAGCTCCAGTCACTGGAAGGAACAGCCGAAGGAGGGGAGGCCGCCGAAACACCCACCCCCGCCGCCACTACTACTACTACTACTGCCACCAAAGAAGAAGAAGTAGACACAACAACGGATACACCCGCTACCGTGATATCGACTACCCCCGCAACAGCTACGACTGAGATCAGCAAGAAAAAAGAGGAATCTCTTAAAGCGGTCTTGGAAGCCTTCAAGCGATTGACAGCTGGTGGCTTTTTGGAACAAGTTCCTAAAATTCAAAGTGAGGAGGAGGCCAATGGAGAAGGGGCAGAGGAATTTGAATTTGAAGAAGAAATTCCAGAACCACCCAATAAAAAGGCAAGATTTGAAAAGGACGCCAAAGAAGACAAATTACCAGAAAAAGAAGATGAAACCATTGTAGCCAAACTTCAAAGCAGCAGTTACAAAAGTATCCTTCCGAGGCACGCCGTTTGGAGAGTCAACATGGACATGTTTCACGACAGCTTGCGAGCCTTTTCATTGGGTCGTCTTGTTTCAGAACGCTATGGTCATAAGGTTCAGAGTGCTGGTTCCATGGTGACCGCCGCTCTCAAATATTTGGCGCAAAAGAAATTTGCGGAAAAACAGCGCAATACCAAAAACGAGTCAGAAAATAATCCAGACGTTGTCGAAGACCAGACATTTGATGCCGCCAGCATACTGAGGTACATGCCCAGACCGGTACTGGCATTGTTGGAAAAGAAAGGCGGCGGTGATGGCAGCACTGGCAAGAACAACATCAGTGTCGCGTCACAAGTGTCTTGCAATTTTCAACAATTGGCAGCCTTTCAGTCACCAAGCTGTATCCTAGAGGTGGAAGTCGGAGCCAAACCAGAAGATTCCAAATTTCAAATCAATACCTTGCGATTGGTACAGTACATGCAAAGTCGTATTACCCACCAAATCATTGTCGATCATCAAGGCGAAGTCGCAGCGCGCATTGTGACGATACTGACGCAAAATGGACTTTTGGAATCGGACAGTTTGGCGGAGGCGGCCATGGTACCGGCCAAAGATACACGAGAGGTTCGTTACGAATCACGCAGTGTTTTCTTTGAGAAATGTTGCTCCTTTGCTTTGGATCACCCACATCTATTTATTACAGTTCCTTCGCTAATTCTTTGTCTCTTTTGACTGCTTAGATTCTACATCGTCTCTACAGAACAAAGTATATTTCACTGTTCACACTCAGTACGAGTCGACAACATAACCCATCCAATATGATTTATTTGTGGAAAGTTTCAGGACCTCAAATCATTCAGAATATCAAAGATAATGTCTGCAAAGCGCTTTTGAATTTGAGACTGCGTCGCCAACACCAAGTGGAAGTGGGAAAGACGTGGATTGAGCGTGCCCAAGAAGCCGGCGATATGGATGAAAACGATCATGAAGCCGACAAATTGAACCATCGCAAATTTTGTCTCGGGTTGGAGCGGCTGTATTATTCTTGTTTGCAACTCGACGAGACGCTAATGGTATTGGAAGACTTCTAGTAGCTAGCTTTTGCAGCAGATGCCAACATGTAGGCAAAACTAACATCACGAGCCAAGCTGTCCTTAGCAACTGTAGATCATTTAGACTTCACAGAGACTCTAGGGCTCTCAATGTCACAGAACGAGGCAGCCTGTTATGCATGCTATTTCAGCGTCACTCAATGGGGTCACAACCAATGGCACCGCCGCTTCTTCTTACCACCGGTCCACCTGGATGGTCTTTTCGTCCTAAACTGTAAGTGGTCGTGTTGCATCACCGCCAAAACAGCTTCCTGATCCAATGCGCAAGTTCCTGCCATACTGCCAAAGCTATTGGCTAGCTCCATAATTTCAATAGCTGCCATTCTTTGCAGTCAACCCAAAAAGCAAGACCATTTTGACGAGTTCGTATGCGACAGAAGGCCCGAGTCTTGTCTGAGCATGAGTAGAGTGAAGCTATTTGAAGAGCCTACCACATATTCGCTTTTGCTACTACAAGGTACTGGTAGCAGCTAGCTAGACCTATTTCAATTACAGGCAGTAGAAAAATAGTGTTCTACCAGTGCTACTATCTACTACCTATTTTAGATCTACTTACTGATGTTCAGGTCGTGTTGTTCTCATTTGCGGTGGGGAGTGTCGGTCCCCGACTGGCTCACCTTCGGGTTGTCGTCAGTACTATTGTATTCCTTCATACAGGGAACACACACTGTGGTAGCTAGACGCAGATTTCTTCCATACCGATTCGATTCTTATTGTTGTTGTTGTTGTTTTTCTCAGCGTAGCCATCGAAAGCCACAACAGAATTTAGTAGCTGGCTAGTAGCACAAATAGCTCCTATAGATAGTCTGGCGGTAGATGAGTACCTTATCGTAGAATAGATGCACGCCCCGGGTGGTAACACCCACAAGAATCCAACTTAAATGGAGAGTACAAGCAAAGATAGCAGCAAACTGTATTTGTTACAACAAAACTGATAATGTATGTAATAGACCCTGGCGCTTACTTCTCCAATTTAATCTTGTCTCTGGTGAAAATGAGATTGCCCCCTCCTACTGTAGCATGTTTAACAAAGTAGAACTGAACCGGCACTTCCGACACTGACTTCATCGTCGTAGTTTGCCAGTGAAACCATTTGCTTGGTGTCGATGTCGTAAAACGATCGCTTACTTGTTGAAGAAGAACTTGCCGAGTCATTCATTGATAGTCTCTTCTTCCCCGACACGACAAGCGCTACATCGTACAAGTATCCCTCGACCATGCTTCCCCTCCTGGTATTCATTATTCGTTTGTTGTTTGGTTTGTTGGTTTTGGTCTGGGCTTGGGCTTGCGAGCAGTCGCGAAACAGAGCGCTGACTTTCTCTCTGGACGCCTTCTCTGAAAGCTGCCAGTATCTCCCATTCTCAAACTTAATGAAGGCTCCAATGGGGCAACATTCACTCATTATTCTCATCACCTTGGTAATAATTCGTGATCTTTCCGTTGTCATTCCCTCGGCTTCGTTGTACTGGTCCAGGAACATGCTTACAGTTACCCGAAGTCGTCTATTACCGATTGAGTTGTAGCTGCGACAAAAGAGCAACATTGATTTCAGTGAGTGAAAGAGTTCTACAAGGTTCAACATATAAAAAGAAAGTAGACATATTATCTTACCTTCCTTTGCCGCGTCCGCAGAAAACGGAGTAGTTGCTGGGGGCGAAGTCTACTGGGAGGAGCTTCATTCCTTTCTTGTGCGACGGCAGGGAAGAACCCTCCTGCTGCCTAACAGTGAAAGCTATTTTAGAGTGCGTTACATCATCATTAAAGTCATGTGATTGGAATTGTTGAGTTGGATTCATGGTTTCGATTTGTTTGTGTGGTAGTTTTTTTTCTTGATGTTTTGGGTTTTGTGTGCCAAAAAAATGAGACGGTCCAAAAAGTGAGTGACGTTGGCCTGATCGTAATCATGTGGGAGACTGGGTGCATCAGTCGGGTTAGCGGTGTTTGCATGCATTTGCTTCGTTAATTTCTAATTCTACGTTTACAGCATACGGTAAGTACGAATGAAGCAACGAAAAACTCTGTGCAATATTCTGCTCGCGGAAAATCCTCCATGATTTCCTAGCGCACCGTGGAGTAGACAGGACAGACGTGTAATAATTGAGATCGCCATACAGTTTCTGGGTTTAGTGTCAGTCACTAGTCCAGTCCGAGCTTAACAATGACTCACACTAGATCCTGGATAAACATGACCCACGGCATGGATCTCGCATTCTGGCTACTAGTACAGTACCACCCTTCAAGTGACAGTTCACCATATCCTTGTTGTGTTGTGTCAAGTGCACATGAAAGAGCCAACAAGCAAAGAGGACAGAAGAACCAGCTCTTATCAATGTTATCACGAAGAAAATCATCCCATCATAAGTGTGCCAGTGATGTGATCTGCAAGAAGGAAACAAAAAAGGGTGAAGTTTTGTGTCACTGGGGGTCATTTGATGAGATTGTTGGAGCATTCATATCACTCTTTTGCTCAAGGCAATCCCCCATAATAAGAACGCCAGAAGAAAACAGATACATAGCTCCGCTGTTATGTGTGTGCATGTGATATCTAAGTAACCAGCTAGCTGATGTCTAACTGGAAGCATATGAGGGCCAACAAAAAGATACAATTTTCTATTTATTTCCAGAGCACAAGGCTTAGAAACAAGTCCAATAGTTTACTATCAATCAGTCACTCTTGCTGTTTAGTAGGAGTATTAATGGATGAACTGCTGATAATAAGTTGAGGCTGTTTTCAATTTTGTGAACTACTAATTATTGGTAATGGTATGCCAATCTTGCTTCCGTGCTAGCCAATGGATCGTTGAATACTGGGACTGCCAACACTTCTGTCAGAAGATAGATATACCAAATTGATTTGACCGGGGAGAGTTGGAGTCTAAACAGGTCCACATGGCAGGAACGCTTCTCCTGACAAGAATAACCAATCCAAAATGGACACTGACCCTCCGATCGATGCCCCTCTTGTCGCCAGGGGAACTGTTTCGCTAAACGCGTGTCACTCATAGAACCGGACGCCCACAGATGGATACGACGTGCATCTTCCACAACTTGTGGTAAAGCCACCAACAATGGTAATCGCTTGTTTCTTGATGTTTTGCTGCTTCTATTTATATCCGTTGGTTGCTAAAACAAAATTCCACTCTGGTCGTCATCGTCCGCGGTGGCGGTGGCGATATTGCTTTGGTTGTCATCAGGCTCATCCATACGAATTATCCGCATCCACTCATCGGTACTTCGACTTAATAAAGCTTGATTGTGTGCAAATCGATCTCGAAAATGACGTGGTGATCGTCCTTTGATCCCACCTTCGCCGACATCATCAAGACCTTGGGGAAAGGTTCGAATCAATGCTTCCATGACGTTTGCGGATACACCGTACATGGCAGCGACATGGAGGGGCAACCACGAATTGGCACCATGAATTTGCGTTGCTTGTGGATAGGTGTGGAGTATGGTAAATAAAATATCGTCGGGAGCTTGATATCCAATTGCTGCATGCAAGGCCGTATTATCGAAACTGTCTAATGCTTGAAGCATGCTTCCTAAATTGTTGCCATAACCTTGCTGTGGATCGCCCGCTTTTTTTGTGGCCAGCACCAACAAATCCCGAAGGTGATGCCACTGTTTCGCCTTGATGGATCGCATGAGAATGGTATCTCCTTCGTCGTCATCTTGGGATGCTGTCATGATTTAGGTATTTGTAAAATGATCTTTTCGAAGTGTGATCAACGACGGATCGATCCAAGATGGCCTTTGTGGACTTTTTTAAATTAATAAAAATCTTTAGATGCAGTGCTTCACTCTTGCTAGCTACAGTAGCTACTAGTAGCTATCTATTTGGAACAACACAGTACTATAATAGATGGCAGTACGTGGTGCCTTTTTGTTGATAAAACACATCATTCATCTTCGTTTTGTTCCGTTTCCGTTGGAAAAAATCCCGGGTTTCCATTTTGACCTCGTCCGGCGTGTTTTCTTTAGGGTTAACCAAACTCGCCATTCATGAATCAATTTCCAATAAATTCAACTCGTGATTCCCATCCATTGATTCTCTATGCAGGAACCAAATTCTCTCCATCCGCTTACGCCCATAACACCATGCCAACAACGGAGAATAGCCCTGTACGTCGGTCGTACCACTGAGAAGACATATTGTGCATACAAGTAAGAGCCGCAATTTAATTACACCGGTTCAGCTATTCTGCGCGGCTTGACGCTATCAACAACAGCTTCAACAAATAAACTATAGCAGTTGTTGAAGTTGTAGGTCAATACACTGCGATATTGTATGCACATCTCTGTGATCGCGAACTTGAGCTACTGTAGTCGCAGCGCAGTATACAGGAGAAGGACAACTAATAGTATAGAGAGATAGATTGGTATACAGTCCGTAGTCCAAGCTGTTGCTGCATACGGTTGTCGTATTCCTCCTTGTTGTCGTCGAGTGTTCTTCTTCTTTTGTCGTCAACATGAGGAATCCATTGAAGCAACTCTTTCACAAAGGCGACGCCACAACCAGTCAACCCAATTACCCAGCCACTGCGACGGGTGCTGCCGTGCCAAACAGCCCACAGGATGGTACGGACGATACTGTCTTGGATGTGGTCATTATTGGTGCGGGATGGGCTGGATTGGGCGCCGCCCGGTATTTGTTGGACAAGCAACAACAAAAAGGCACGCCCATGAGCATGTGTATTTTAGAAGGTCACGCGACCGACATTGGTGGTCGTAGTCGAACCCAAATCTTGGGACCGGAAGATGGTGGCGGCATGGTGGAATTGGGAAGTCAATGGATTCATGGCATTGACGCCAAGAAAAATCAAGTGTATCAATTGGCGTTGGAGCACGACATGATGGTCCATTACGACGGACTCAAACACGCCAAGTCCACCGCCGTTTGGTGCGATCGTCCCAAAAATGGAGAACGCATAGTGGCACGCTTGGATCCCCAACAAATCGCCCAATTGGAACAGCAATTGTTGCAGGGCAAGGAAGGATTTTTGGAATTCTTAAACACCTTTCCCAGGCTGCAAAAAAAGTTGTGGAAGGCCGGAATGCTACCGCCCGATGAAAACCACTCGTCCAAAAAACGACCTCCCGCCGTGTCCGTCCAACATGTCATTCAAGAATACGCCCGCGTCCTCAATGAGAATCCCCGCACCAATTTGTCGCCCCAAAAGAAACAATTTTTACAGTATTTGGTCCATATGGATTTGACCCATGATTATGCCGGAAGTCTCGAAGATATTGATGCCTGTTGGTACGATCACGACCTGGAATACGGATGCGGCGATTTGCATTTTGGCACCTTGGCCGAACAAGTCGATCGAGGAAGCAACGCCGGTGGCTATTCCGCCTTGATTCAGGAATATGCCGCGCCATTGGTCCAAAGGAATGCCGTCCGCTGCAATTGTCTCGTGACGTCTGTCCAATACAGTTCCGATGAGATTGTGATTGAATATCAACAACAAGGGTCGCAACATCGAATCAAGGCACGAGCCGTCGTCTGTACGGTTCCTTTGGGAGTGTTGAAAGCCGAAAGGATTCAATTTCATCCAAAACTACCCGACCCCAAACAGCAAGCGATTCAACGATTGGGAATGGGTACCTACAACAAGGTTGTATTGTTGTGGAACCCCGAACAACGAGGTTCTCTTCCGTGGTTGTTTTCTCTCGAGGAACAAAAGAAACAAGGCGGTAGTACCAAAGAACGCGGCAAGGCTACATCGTGCATGTGGATGGAACGGGTGAAGCTACCCGGAGAACCACAAGGCCCGTGGACGGTGTGTTACAACGCTCATACGCACCACAGTGCGAACTGTCCCGTGGCATTGTATTTCTTCTTGGCCGGTCGAGAGGCACAACAAGTGGAAGGCTTGTCCGATGAGGAGACCCAACAACAAGCCATGGCTGCCCTCCAAGAATGGTTTGATTGTCCCGACATTCCCTCTCCCAATCGCATCATTGTCACACGATGGAATCAAGATCCACTGACGTTGGGATCCTATTCCTTTTATCAAGTAGGGTCATCACCAGCGGATCGACAAGAACTGGCCAAACCCATCCTCAACAAGGTCTTCTTTGCCGGAGAAGCCACCCACGTTGAGTATTATGCTACTACTCATGGGGCGCTCATGTCTGGGCAGGATGCGGCGAAAGCCCTTTGGAAAGGGCGCAAGCAACGACAAAAGAAGAAGAAGAGGTAAAATGAATCAGTAATGGTACTAACGCTTCCATTTGTATAATTACTTGAGCTTCGTACATTTGTCATAATTATTCAAGATTCGTAAAGAAATAGAGACGCTGTTGTTGTTTTCGTAATACAATACACGGAAGAACAGATTGCTTCGTCGTGCAGCAAACACAGTGACGGCAACCAAAATAGTCCCATGACAAATCATCGTTAGTTGGCATTGTTGATGTGTGTCGGTCGTGCTTTTTCGTTCTTGGAGACGAAAGAAATAGTTCGACCCAATCCCAGGAATGTATGTATGGTATCACAATCTGTACCAACGATGCTACTAGCTATTTACTTTCGCAAGAATGTCGTCGAGATTCGTAGTTCACTTTTTAGTTGATATCTATCAAAGGATATGCAAACGATAATAAAACAGGGGCATTGATTCGGGTTTTTGTGGGTGGATCTGTACCATTACGAATGTGGGCGGATGCATAACATTCATAAGTACATGCAGGTGTCTGTGCAAGTGATCATTCGTAAGGTTCTGGGCTTGATAGCAGCGCGAGAAGGATTAGACAGTCTTGGTCTTGTTGTGGTTGGATGAGATTCGAACGGTCCATCGTAGCCTTTTGTGGCACACGGCCATCAGACCTGCCACCAAGATAAGAATGGTCAGTCCCCAGGTAGCTCCCAAGGTCGATTCGACGACCCAACAAGCCCCCGTCAATAGCACAATCATGGCAAACACCAACGCTTGCACGACAAAGTGTTGTTGGAGTGCCCATTGTGTCAAGGAAACACTCATGTGTGCATAAAAGGGCATACCGGTCTCCTCGTTGAAGGACGTTCCAAAAGACGACGACACTCCTTGACACAACAACCGAAAGGGTGCCAATCCAAGGTGTGTATACGCGTGGTGGGAAAACGACAAGACTCCGGCGGGAATATATTCTGCGCAAGTCGTGTCCATGGTTTGAAGAGACACATACGAGGATGCCACAATGTTGTTGACGACGACCGTGCCTCCCGTGGTGAGGGGGGCATAGATGCCCTCGCGATCCACGGTATCAATCTTGGTCACGGTGGCAGCCGGTTGCAGGACATCTCCCACACGAATCGAGTCGGCCCGGACCGGATTGGTCTTGTCTTGCAAAAACACGAGATGATCTCCTGTGATTTCCAAGACATTATTATTGTTGTTATTGTTGTTGTTGTTGTTCTTTTCGTCGAACGAAGTAGTGGATTGGATTTGCAAAAAGGTGGCAGCTTTTCTGGGATGGTAGTGTCCAAAGGCGTAGACGGTTTCGTAGCTTCCACTTTGCGTCAAGACTTGCTCGCCCACTTGCAATTGGTTCATGGCAACAATTCCTCGCTCCAATGTTTGCACGGTCGCAACGTTCGAAAAGCAACTGGTCAATCCAGAGCTGGCACTGGGTGACGAAACCGAGGAAGTCGTCGAACTGCCACCGCCCCCAGAAGAAGAAGAAGCAGCGTTAGTAGTAGGGTTTGAAGCAACAGGTGTGCCAGTCACTGTTTGTCCTTCAGTAGGGATCAAATTGTTGGCATTCAAAGCTCTCATCATTTGATGGTAAAGCTATGCAATGAATTATGTTTTTGAGAGGGAGAAGAAGCAGAAGAATATAGACGGTAAGCACAGTGTAGAAGGAAAGGCTACTGTACGTACCAGCCAGAAGAGTTGGCACAGCAAAAAAAGCCAACACAAACACAATCCAAACATACCTTACTGCCACTGCCGCGGAGGGAACCAGATGGAGCTTCTTGGCTGGCAGGTGCCATTTCTGCTCCAGAAACACAGAGCAATAGACATGCCAAGACGACAAAGGTGGTGAAGAGGGGAGATGATGAAAGTGTCATGGTTGGGTGGATTGCTAGATTGTATTAATATATATTTTATTTGAGGCAACTTGTTTGTTGACAAAAATATTTAATAATTACTATTGTTATTATGGGTGAAGATAACCGGCAGGTTTGTTTGTTATTGGAAGAGAAAAAATGACAAGTTCGTGGGATGGATGATACACGTATGAACGGACCGCGAATCGGAAGACGATCCGACGACAGCACACCATGGGAGGCAAGGGAAAAATATCAATTTCAAACATGTTAATGATAACACTTAACACATGTGACCGCTTCGTGATCGTGGGACATGAGTCTAAATTTTATTTATCGATACACATAAACCTCTAAAGCTTCTCGGGAATCAACCGCGATTTATCGGCGCCTTCTAAAGTGTGCTCTCATAAAGTTTCTCGTTACCATACTACTAGTAGCTAGCTAGCTAGCTAGTAGTAGACTACCGTAATCTCTCAACTACCGGTGCTACCACACTATGCTATTGAAGTCAAAATGTTACCATCGGTAACATGGTGTGGTAAACACATGCAGTTTGACTAGTGTCACTGATATGCTTTATCTCTGTCTCTTATACACATCTCCGAGCCCACGAGACTAAGGCGAATCTCGTATGCC
>ENA-ORBV01007765-ORBV01007765.1-microbial-mat-metagenome-genome-assembly--contig:-NODE-7765-length-18316-cov-10.665442_pt1 | contig 18316 bp, 16 predicted proteins | sample MGYA00237777_ERZ505514 | MGnify/ENA primary metagenome ERZ505514 (study PRJEB26160, sample SAMN06269048) | microbial mat metagenome | isolation source: Oligotrophic lake microbial mat | place...
GATATCGCCCGACGCGTAGTGTGCCGCCAATTCCTGATCGCGCTTAAGTCCGGTGAACACGGCACCCGGCACCCGCGCTTCCAATTCCCGCCGTTGCGGGCCGTCACCAACCAGCACCAGTTTGCAAGCAGAGTTGGCGTGACGCATGGCGTCAAACGTGCTGATGAGAAGCGAGAGGTTCTTTTCAGATGCGAGTCGCCCAACGTAAATCACGACCGGTGTGTCGGGCGCGGCGCCCCAGCGACGGCGCAGTTCATCGCTTCGTTTGGCGGGGTTGAACAATTCGGTGTCCACACCACGCGCAACCACCCGCAGATTGTGAAAGCCCATCTCCTTAAGTTCGCGTTGTAACGCTGTGGTGGGTACCATGGTGCACTGAGTTCGGTTGTGAAACTTGCGCAAGTACGCAAATATCGGCTTTTGTAGCCAGCCAATGCCGTAGTGGCCGCTGTAGGCGTGAAAGTTGGTACGAAAGTCTGAGGTGACCGGCAGTTTGAGCTTTGTCGCCGCCTGCAGCGCAGACCAGCCGAGCGGACCTTCGGTGACGATGTGGACGACGTCAGGACGGCACACGCTCCATAGCTTGATCAAGGCATTCTTTGCCGGCAAGCCCATTTTCAGATGCGGATAACGAGGGATGGGCAGGCCACGCATGAGTACTTCCTCACCGTCGGCCTGATCGGCGCGAGTTTGACGCGGACGAACCAGTTGCAGGTCATGCCCGCGCGATCTGAGGCCGTCAACGAATCTGGCGATGGTCATGGCCACGCCGTTGATCTCGGGCGGGTAAGTTTCGGTGACAACCGCGATTCGCATCGTCCGCTGACGCGCTTGCAACTGGTCAACGACGATGTCTCGGGTGGAAAAATCCGGGCTCGTTTGCATGATTGCAATATGCAAACCTTTTGCAACTATTTGATGACGAAATTAAGACCATTGCCGTCATCAAGCGGCCAAGATATTGTCGCAAGGTCGTCACGCTATGGTCACATCGGATCGTCACTATTTCGTCACGCGGCTGAAGGCCAGCTAAGGGCCAGTCAAGGGCCAGTGAAGGTCTAGTGGCAAGCCAGTGCCGCAGTGTCTGGGTGCGCTGACTACGACTGAAAGCTATGGGATGTTTCAAAAGTGGCGTTGAAATTCCTATCCTTTATCCTTTGGCGTTGAGGTGCTGCAAATCAAACTCAGCAGGAAAATTCAATACCTGGGACACGAACTTGAACAATGTTCTCAACGAGATTCACGGAATTGATTCCGATCCCCTGCGTGGAAAGCCGATTTCAACCCTGAATTGTGCATAATCGTCGTCTTGAGGAGAGACGGCGTACGAGATCGGCCCGATGCAAGAGACCCTGCACCACGACAAACCGTGTCCGCTGGTACCATCGTCATTGGCAATGACCTACCTCCGCGAGCGCCTTGGACGGGTTTGGATCACGGCAAGCGAGGCCTTCAAACGGGACACCGCCCGCTTCTCGTCCCGCCACATCTACTTCGGACTCGTGGCCGGAGCGGGGTTTCCCCTGTACTACGTCATCTGGCACGTCCTGTTTCCCCAGCCCTATGAAACGCTTCAGCTCAGGCTGGTCGGCACCGCCATATTCATCCCGATCGTTCTCGCAAAACTGTGGCCCAAGGCGCTGGCGCGCTTCTTCCCGCTGTATTGGTACCTGGCACTTCTGTTTGCGCTGCCATTCTTTTTCACGTTCATGCTCTTGAGAAACGACGGCTCGACGGTCTGGCTGATGTCGACCCTGGTCGGCCTGTTCGTCATGATCCTGCTGCTCGACTGGCTCAATCTTCTGATCCACATTGCGGTCGGAGTGGCCTGTGCCGTGCTTGCCAACTATCTGACGGCTGACCATCCGGTTACGTTTTCATTCGAAGCACTCGAATATGTCCCGATCTTCCTGTTTGCGATCGTCATGGGCCTAATCGTGAACTATACGGCCGAGAAGACCCGGGCCGAGCGCCGGCAGGCCATGCTCGCCACTGCGGGGATGGTCGCTCACGAGCTTCGAACTCCCCTGCTCAGCATCAAGATGGGGGCGGCCGGGCTGCGCCAGTACCTCCCGGTCCTCCTGGACGCCTATCGGCTGGCCCAGGACCAGAAGCTGGTCAGTGGGTCCATTCGGGGGAGCCATCTGGATTCAATGGGCGGCGTACTCGATCGCATCGAAACGGAGGCCGATCGCTCCAATACGGTTATCGACATGCTGCTATACACTGTGCGTGGCTTGGGCATGGAGCGCCGGGGACTCATTGCCTGCTCAATGTCGCGAGCCGTGGAAACGGCATTGCGGCGTTACCCTTTTGCTTCGGAAAGAGAGCGTGCCCTGGTGCAGTCGGACGTGAAGGCGGACTTTACTTTCGTGGGTTCTGAATTACTCATGGTGCACGTGATATTCAATCTGCTGAAGAACGCCCTGCGCCACATTGCCATCGCGGGCAAAGGGTCGATTTCGATCAGGATCGAGGCTGACCCGGCAGAGCACCGCCTGATATTTCGCGATATGGGCACAGGCATACCCGCAGAGGTGCTGCCGCATATATTCACGCACTTCTACGCCTGGCCCAAGCACGGCGAAGGAGTCGTGGAGACGACCGGTATCGGCCTGTCCTTCTGCCGGGAGGTCGTCCAGGCTTTTGATGGCAAGATCGAATGCCGTTCCCGGCTCAACGAATTCACCGAGTTCCGGATCAGGTTCCCGAGGATTAAAAAATGAGCATCGGAATTCGACCGTTCTACTTCCCCACGACGGTGGCCATCGTCGACGACAGTCCGGATTTTCTCGCCAACCTGAGCCTGAACCTGGACCCGATGCTGGCGTTTCGCATTTTCAATTCCCCGGCGCAGACCCTCGCCTCGCTGACCGGCGAGCACGCAAGCACTCCCGGGCCCGAGCGGTTTTTTTCGGTCTACCAGCACCGCGAGGAACATTCCTTCGACCACCATGTGATCGATCTCAACGTGGCAAGGATCCATCGCGAAGTCTTCAACGACAAGCGCTTCGAGCGCTACTCGGTCGTGGTGGTGGACTACGACATGCCGGAAATCGGTGGACTGGAGTTCTGCCGGCGCATCGAGCACTCTCCGGTGCGCAAGGTTCTGCTCACCGGCAAGGCGGACGAGAAGGTGGCGGTACAAGCTTTCAACGAAGGCATCATCAACCGTTTCGTTTTGAAGCAGGACCCCGACGCGACGGCACTGCTCCAGGAAACGATTCGCGAGATGCAGGAGGAGTATTTCCAGGGCATCGAACGGATGATGGAAGACGCGCTCAACATCGGGCCGCTGCACTTCCTGCGCGACCCGTTCTTTGCCGAGCTATTCCGAAAAATCTGCGCCGACCTGAAGATCGTCGAGTTCTACCTCTGCACCAGCCCGGACGGAATCCTGCTGCTCGACGGCGAAGGCGCCATCACGCTGCTGCTGGTCTGCAACGATGAGGCGATGCGCATGCACTACGAGGTGGCGTTCGACAATGCCGCGCCGGCCGCGCTGCTGGATGAATTGATCAAAGGCAACGTCGTGCCGTATTTCTGGCGCAGCCGCGGCCTGTATTCACTCGAGTACTTCGACTGGCGCAGCTACGTGCATCCGGCGCAGGATTGCAACGGCCTTCAGCGCTACCGCTATGCGCTCGTGAAAGATGCCCGTGGCCTGTTGCTGCCCCCGGTATTCAGTTACCACGACTACCTGAAGCAGCTCGACGAGAACGGCCGGGAAGGTTTCAGCGCCTGACCCGGCCGTCGCCGGACCCGGCGGCCTGCCCTAGGCATGAACGGCTTTTTCGACCCTGCTGTCCGACCGTACTTCGTTGCGCCGGCGCCGCGTCGAAGGCCATTGATCGAATCCGGTTTTCGAACGGACTGCGTCGCAAACGTCCAGCACCCGGTCAAGGTCCTGCCTGCTCAGCGCGCTGTTGAGCGACAGGCGGACCATGGAGCGGTTCTTCGGGGTCGCGGGGGCGCAGAACACCGACCCGAAGATGCCGCGCTCCTCGAGGGCATCGCGCAGCACGATCGTCTGCTGTTCCGTGCCGGACTCGAGCGAAATGATTTGCGATCGGCTGTCATTCAAATTGTAGCCGAGGCCCTCCAGTCCTTCGCGCAGGTAGGTCGAGCTTGCGCGCAGTTTCTCGCGGCGCCAGCCCTCGCTGCGGACTACATCCAGCGTCGCCGCCAGGCCGGAAACCTCGTGCGGAAGAAGGGTCGAGCTGAAAATCGCAGGAAACGACTCGAACTTGAAATATTCGGTGAAGTGCGCGGCGCAGGCGATGAACCCGGCTCGCGCGGCGAAAGCCTTTGCCAGACTGGCAGTGCGAAAATGCACGCGGTTCGCCAGCCCGAGTTCGACCACCAGGCCCTCCCCGTTCGGCCCATGTGTCCCCAGCGAATGGGATTCGTCGGCGACCAGAACGCAGCCGCGCACCGCGGCAATGTCCGCGATCTCGCGCAGCGGGCAGACACTGCCGTTCGTGCTGTAGACGGTATCGACCAGGATGACGCCGGGTCCGTGGCGCAAGATCTGCCGCTCCAGATGCTCCGGATCGTTGTGGTGAAACATGACGCCGGGCGCCCCGGCGCTGCGAATGCCTTCCCAGAGGGACATGTGCGCCAGCATGTCGGCATAGACGGGAACCTGGTCGCTGGCGATCGACTGGATCAACCCGGTGTTGGCGCAATACCCGGACTGGCAAAGCACGCCGGCTCGAGCCTGCATGAAGTGCGCAAGGTTTGTTTCGAATTCGAGCTGCGGGCTCTCGCCGTGCAGGAAAATACCCGACATCAGCATGCCGTTGCCGTCGCGCGCGAGCGTGTCCGCCATCGCCGAAAGGATGCGCGGATGCCTGGACAAGGCCAGATAGTCGTTACTGCTCAGGTGCAAGGCGTCCGGACCCGGCTGCCGTCCATGGAGAATATGGCGTCCTCCCCAGGTGTTCTGGACGCGCTCGCGGTAGTAGCGCTCGACGCGAACGGCCAGGAAATCGGGTAACTCGGGTGGGGGGGGTAGCTGCGTGCCCGCCGGCGGGACGGCAGTGCTGGTCATGTCAGGGCTCCTTGACTGGTTACGATCCTTTGGTTGAGCGCTGCTCCGCGCAACGGCCACGGTGCAGGGATAGCGCCACCTCTAGCCGTCGAAGCCCCCCTCCTGGAACGGGCCCCGACAAATCGGCGCTCTCTCTAGTGTAGTGCTTCGTTCTGTTTGGAACTTAAGTTGCGATTTGCGCGAATCACCTTGGCGAGGATGTCTTGGGCCTTGGCGGTCCAGACGAAAGGCTTGGGATTCTTGTTATGCACGACGATGTATTCCTTGATTGCGGCGGTCAGGTCCGGGACGCTGCGAAACACGCCGTTGCGCAAGCGGTTGGTCGTGATGTCGCGAAAGAACCGTTCGACCATGTTGAGCCAGGACGCCGAGGTCGGGGTGAAATGAACATGGAAGCGCGGGTGCTTGGCGATCCACTCCTTGACCTTCGGATGCTTGTGGGTCGCGTAGTTGTCGCAGATCAGATGCAGCGTCTTGCCCTGCGGCGTTTCACGGTTGATCTGGCGCAGGAAGTCGAGCCACTCGATATGGCGATGGCGTTGCTCGCAGCGCGAGATAACCGTGCCGTCGAGAGTATTCATCGCGGCAAACAGCGTGGTGGTGCCGTTGCGCTTGTAGTCGTGCGTCATGGTGGCGGCACGCCCGGGTTTCATCGGCAGGCCCGGCTGGGTACGATCGAGCGCCTGCACCTGGCTCTTCTCGTCGCAGCACAGCACCAGCGCGTGCTCGGGCGGGGACATATACAGACCGACGATGTCTTCGAGCTTCTCGACGAACTTGGGGTCACGCGATACCTTGAAGCGCTTGACCCGGTGCGGCTTCAAGCCACGCGCCTTCCAAATGCGCTGGATCGAGGTGTCGCTCACCCCGGCCACCGCCGCCAGCGTGCGGGTACTCCACTGCGTCGCGCCTTCCGGCTTGGTCTGCGTGGTCAGGCGCACGATCTCGGCCGGGTCGATCTTGGGCTTGCGCCCGCCGCGCGGCAAATCCTGCTCGATGGCCTTGAATCCGCCGACGGCGTAGCGCTCACGCCAGCGTCCGGCTTGAATCCGGCCAACGCCCAGAATCTCGCCAATTCTGTGATTGTCCAGCCCGTCGGCTGCCAGCAGCACGATGCTCGCGCGTCGCGCCAAACGCACTTCCGTGGTATTCGAATGCGCCAGCTTCATCAGCTTCTCCCGCTGCGCATCGTCCAGCTCAATTGCCCTTGCCTTTCTCATCGCCGCCTCCAAAGTGCATCGTATACATCTTGGAGTCGGCAGAATATAAAGAGTTTCATTACATACGAAGCAGTACACTAGATCGCCTTGTCTTTTTCCAGCTTCCGAATAAAACCGTCATCGAAACCCAATTCGAGCAGGATCGCCCTGGTCTGCTGTCCCACCGCGGGAATTTCGTCCATTCGCGGCTCGACGCCGCGCATCGTCACCGGTGGCACCAGGGCCTTGATCTGCCCCTTCGGGGTATCCACCGCGCGCCAGCGATCACGCGCCTTGAGTTGCGGATGTTCCCAGAATTCCTGCATCGTGTTCAGGCGCGCGTTCGCGATCTGCGCCTTGTCGAGCCGGTCGACGACCTGCCGCACATCCATTTTCGCGAATGCACCGGTAATGACGGCGCTGAGCGCCTCCCGGTTGGCATGGCGGTGGCTGTTGCTGTCGAAGCGGACATCCGTTGCGAGGTCCGGCTGTTCCAGCACGGTGGCGCAGAATCCTGCCCATTCGCGCTCGTTCTGGATGCCGAAGAAAACCGTGCCGCTGTGGCCGGTGAGAAACGGGCCATAGGGATAGATGGTCGCATGCGCAGCCCCCGTGCGCGGTGGTGCCCTGCCACCGTAGCTCGCGAAGTAGGCCGGGTATCCCATCCATTCTCCCAGCGCCTCGAACATGGAAACGTCGAATGCCGTGCCCTTGCCGGTGCGCTCGCGCTGAAACAGGCCGGTCAGTATTCCCGTATAGCCGTACATGCCTGCGGCGATATCGGCGATCGAGATGCCGGATTTCGATGGCGTATCGGGCGTTCCGCTCACGGATACCACGCCGGATTCGCACTGGATCAACAGGTCGTAGGCCTTTTTCAGGCTGTACGGCCCATCCGGTCCGTAGCCGGAAATATTGCAGGCGACGATGCGCGGATTCTTTGCCAGCAGGTCGTCGGACGATAACCCGAGCCGGGCGGCGGCGCCCGGTATCAGGTTCTGTACGAAAACGTCGGCTTTTTTGACAAGACGATCCAGAACGTCCGGCGCTTGCGCGTGCTTGACGTCTAGAGTCAGACTTTCCTTTGAGCGATTGAGCCAAACGAAGTGAGATGACTGACCGAGGACGGTCTTGTCGTAGCTGCGGGCGAAATCCCCAACCCCGGGCCTTTCGATCTTGATGACCCGTGCGCCGAGATCGGCGAGCTGGCGGGTGGTGAAGGGAGCGGCAACGGCCTGCTCCAGCGAAACAACTGTAATTCCCTGCAGCGGCAGCATGTCGTAATTCGAATCCCGGAAAACCTACAGGCCGAAACCGGCGTCAGGGCGTATCGACAAAGGCGACGCCGATCATGGCATCCCGCGTGACCAGCGCCGCGAGTTTCTCCTCCGACCAGCCGTCGGTGCCACCGGGGCGTTTCGGCAATACCAGGTAGCGCATGTCCGCGGTGGAATCGTGCACGCGCACGATCATGTCGTCTGACACGGTGGTGCCGAATTCCTTGAGCACATCGCGTGGCTGGTTGATGACGCGTGAACGGTAACTGCGGCTCTTGTACCAATCCGGCGGCAGGCCCAGCAGCCAGCGCGGATAGCAGGAACACAACGTGCACACGATGACGTTGTGCACATGTTCCGTGTTCTCCACCACTACCAGCGTGTAAGGCCCCCGGTCGACGCCGATCGCTTCGCAGGCGGCATTGCCGTCGGTCAACAGCAGCTTGCAGTACTCGGGGTCGGTCCAGGCCCTCGCGACGACGCGCGCTCCCTGCAAGGGCGTGCGATTGTCCATGTCCTCGACCTGGCGGCGCACCTCGTCCGCGCTGAGGATGCCTTTGTCGATCAGCAGGCCGCGAACGGCGATCTCCATCGCGCGCCAGGTGGTGATGGTGTCGTCCTGGTCCGCCCGGATCGGATGCCGGTGCGGCTTGGCATCATCATGCTCGTGATGGTCGTGGTCGTGTGCCATGTCAGGCCGGCTCCAGCCAGTGTTGGAAAATCTCTATGTCCACGGTGTCGTCCCGGTTACCGGAATATGCCGGCCAGACTTCGTCCTGCCGGAAGCGAACGCGATACAACGGCTGCCGCGGCAGTCCGGAGCGGGCGTAGGCCAGCTCTTCGGGATTGCCATAGGTGCCGCAAAGTCGTTCGACCACTCCCTGCTTGCCGCGGATGTAGTAGGGGGTGCGCACGTGGCCGATCGGATAGGCAACCCTGACGGCGACCCGGTCGCCGGGTGAAAACCTGGCCGGCACGGCATCACTGGTGACCATCAGTTTGCTCGGCTTCCGCCATCTTGCGGCCCAGTTCGTCAACGCTGATGACGCCGCGCTGGATCAGCGTCTGCGTGATGGCATAAATCCAGCGTTCGTAGTAACTCATCTTTTCGTAGGCATCGACGCCGAGGCTCTCAATGTTGCGGCGAAGCTCGTCCACGGTAATGTGGCCTTTTTTCGACAGCAGGACCAGCAGCGCGTCCACCCGCTTTTCCCAAATCGCATAGTCGTGCTCGGTAGCCTCCACCGGACCCGCGGACAGGCCGCCCATGTCGTGAATGCCGCGATAGTTGCTCATGGATTCTCCGCAGGATTGGAATCGCCCTGCAATGGCACTGCAATGATCAGAGGGGACGCAGGCATTATAGTCGGCGTCAGCGCTGCTGCGAACCGGCGGCCGGGAGCGGTTGCGCCGGGGGGGGGCCGCAGTAGCCGGCACCGGCGCCCCGGGTGGGGTGGCCGGATTGACTTTGGCGCCGTCGGGAATCGTATTGGCGAGGCTCAGTGCGACGCGGGATCCTTCGTTCAGGCCACCCAGTATCCGGATCGAACGGCCGTCGGTGCCTGCGATCTCGATGGGAGTAAGTTTGATGTGGTTGTCGGATCCGACCAAGGCGACATAGTTTTTCTTTTCGCGGACGACCAGTGCCGACGCCGGCACTTCGACGTGTTCGGCAGCAGCCCTACCACAGCAACCCGGACCCGGTTGTCATTCATCGATCTTCGGGAAACCAGTACAGCAACCCTGGTTTCGGAATCATAGTTTCTTGAATAACGCTTATGCTAAGTCAGCATGGAAGCCGTTCAATACGAACGCGGCAGACCGAGCACATGTTCCGCTATGTAGGCGAGGATCAGGTTGGTGGAAATCGGGGCGACCTGGTACAGGCGTGTTTCGCGGAATTTGCGTTCCACGTCGTATTCCACGGCGAAGCCGAATCCGCCGTGAGTCTGCAGGCAGACGTTTGCCGCTTCCCATGACGCATCGGCCGCCAGCATCTTGGCCATGTTGGCCTGCGCCCCGCAGGCCTGGCCGGCTTCGAACATCGCGGCCGCCTTGAATCGCATCAGGTCCGCCGCTTCGACGTTCACATAGGCGCGCGAGATCGGAAATTGCACGCCTTGGTTCTGGCCGATGGGCCGGCCGAAAACCACGCGTTCCTTCGCATATGCTGTGGCGCGCTCGATGAACCAGTGGCCGTCACCGATGCATTCGCCCGCGATGAGGATGCGCTCCGCATTCATGCCGTCGAGGATATAGCGGAAACCTTTGCCCTCTTCGCCGATCAGCGTGTCCGCGGGGATTTCCAGGTTGTCGAAGAATACCTCGTTGGTCTCGTGATTCGGCATGTTGCGTATCGGCCGCACTGTGATCGCCCCGGCCGGCGCGCTGCGCAGGTCCATCAGGAAGACGGACAGGCCCTCGGATTTTTTGTGCACCTGGTCCAGGGGTGTCGTGCGCGCCAGCAGCAGCATCAGGTCGGAATGCTGGACGCGGGAAGTCCACACCTTCTGCCCGTTGACCACGTAGCGCTCGCCCTTGCGCACCGCCGTGGTCTTGAGCCGGGTGGTATCGGAGCCCGTCGTGGGCTCAGTGACGGCAAACGACTGCAGCCGCAGCTTCCCGGACGCGATGTCGGGAAGGTACTTGCGCTTCTGCGCTTCGGAACCATGGCGCAGGAGCGTGCCCATGATGTACATCTGCGCGTGGCAGGCACTCGAGTTTGCCCCGGAGCGGTTCACTTCCTCGAGGATGACCGAGGCTTCGGTGATGCCCAGCCCGGCGCCGCCAAACTCCTCGGGTATCAGCGCCGCAAGCCAGCCTGCATCGGTAAGCGCCTTCACGAATTCCTCCGGATAGGTGCGTGCCTCGTCCAGCTTGCGCCAGTACTCACCGGGATAGCCCGAGCAAAGGTCGCGCACCGCGGCGCGGATTTGCTGGTGGGATTCCTCTTTGCTCATATCCGTTTGCAGGGTCCCTGAAACAAACAAGGCTGGCGCGATGGCCAGCCTTGTTTACGGTGCGATTGCGCTTACTTGCCCAGCAGCTTCTGGAGTTCGCCGGACTGGTACATCTCCCGCATGATGTCCGCGCCGCCGACGAACTGCCCGTTGACGTAGAGCTGCGGAACCGTGGGCCAGCTCGAGAACTCCTTGATGCCCTGGCGGATGTCCTGGTCGGCGAGCACGTCCACGGTAGCAACGTTCTCGACACCACAGGCTTCCAGGATCTGCACCGCTGTCGCGCTGAACCCGCACATTGGCGCATCCGGCGAGCCTTTCATGTAGAGCACCACCGGATTGCCGCTAACCTGCTGCTTGATTTTTTCCTGAGCGTCCATGCGCAATACCTCCAGAAACGGAAGGGAGTGCCCGTTCCGGATTCATTCCCGGAGCAGTCACTCCCGTTGACCCGATAATCTTAGCGGCTGGGCCCGCTCCGCACAAGCCGCCCGCCCGCCACCCGGGGTATTCCGGCCAGGTCGGCAAGGCTGACCAGCTTGCCGAAACCCGCGCCGAGCAAGAGGTCTCTGCAGGCTTCAGCCTGGTCGTAACCATGCTCGAACAGCAACCAGCCGCCGGGATTGAGGTAGTCGGACGCCTCGCCGACGATGTGGCGGATTTCGTCCAGGCCGTCCTTCCCGGCTGTCAGCGCCATCGAGGGCTCGAACCGCAGGTCGCCACGCTGCAGATGTGCATCCGCCGCCGGGATGTAAGGGGGATTGGAGACAATCAGGTCGAAACGCCGTCCGGACATTGGGGTAAACCACGCACCCTGCAGAAACTCGATCCGCACCCCGAGCGCCTCTGCATTCTTGCGCGCAACTCTCAGGGCGGACGGCGATATCTCCACCGCGGTAACCCTTGCCGCGGGCCGTTCCAGCGAGAGCGTGACCGCGATGCATCCGCTGCCGGTGCCCAGGTCGAGGACTTCTGGGAGCGACTTCGGAGGCATCTTCCCGAGCACCGCCTCGACCAGAGTCTCGGTGTCCGGACGCGGTATCAGCACATCGGGCGTGACACTGAATTCGCGCCCGTAGAACTCGCGCTTGCCGGTGAGGTAGGCTACCGGCTGTCCGACGGTTCTTTGTTTCAATAACATGCGGAATATCCGGGCGTTGCCGGCGTCTGCCGAATCGTCGCGGTGCGCGGTCAGCCATGCCCGGGACACGCCCAGCGAGTGGCCAAGCAACACTTGTACTTCGCGCCGCGCCTCTTCGACGCCAGCCTGCGCCGACAATGCGCGCACGCCGTCGTCGAGCAGGCTGCCGATGGTCAGGCCCACTGCGGCTGAATTCAGTGCTGCGGGGCGCATCAGGCCTGCAGCGCCATGGTTTCTTCCGCCATGGCCGCAAGCAGCTCGGTCTGGTGCTCGGCCTGCAGGGCATCGATCAACTCGTCGAGCGCGCCGTCCATGATCTGGTCGATCTTGTACAGGGTCAGGTTGATGCGATGATCCGTCACCCTCCCCTGCGGGAAATTGTAGGTGCGGATGCGTTCGGAACGGTCGCCGCTTCCGATCAAGGACTTACGGGTGGCCGCCTGTTTCGCCTGTTGCTCGCGCAACTGCTTGTCCCTGATCCGGGCGGCGAGCACCGACAAAGCCTGCGCCTTATTCTTGTGCTGGGAGCGGTCGTCCTGGCACTCGACCACGATGCCCGTCGGCAGGTGCGTCACGCGCACCGCTGAATCGGTCTTATTAATGTGCTGGCCTCCGGCGCCGGACGCGCGGAAGGTATCGATGCGCAGTTCCGCCGGATTGAGCACCACGTCTTCGATCGCGTCCGCCTCCGGCATCACCGCAACCGTGCAGGCGCTGGTATGGATGCGGCCCTGGGTTTCCGTCGCGGGCACCCGCTGCACACGATGGCCGCCGGACTCGAACTTGAGCTTAGAATACGCGCCGAAGCCGAGGATCTTGGCAATCACTTCCTTGTAGCCGCCGAGTTCGCTCTGGCTTTCGGAAATGAGTTCGACTTTCCATCCGGCGCGCTCGGCGTAGCGCACGTACATGCGGAACAGGTCGCCCGCGAACAGTCCGGATTCATCCCCGCCAGTGCCGGCCCGGATCTCCAGGAATATGTTGCGCTCGTCGCTGGGGTCCCTGGGCAGCAGCAGCTTCTGTAGTTCTGCTTCGATGTCGACCAGGCGCTGGCGGCCTTCGCGTACTTCCGGCTCCGCCAGTTCGCGCATCTCCGGATCGCTGGTCAGGTCCAGCGCCGCCGCGATATCCCGCTCGCTCTTCTGGTACGCATGGAACAGCTCGACCACCGGACCGATTTCAGCGTGCTCGCGGGTCAGCTTGCGATAATTATCCAGATTCCTGGTGACGTCCTCGCTGGACAGCAATGCATTGAGCTCCTCCAACCTGGCGGACAACTGCGCCAGTTTGGAGGCGATCGTCGGTTTCATTCCGGGGTGCCAACCTTGTAGAGGCGGGCCAACGCGGCAACCAGCGCTTCGCGGTCCTTGGCTTCGGCGGCGTTGAGGGCATGCGTTGGCGCATGCAGGAATTTATTGGTCAGCGAATGGGACAATTGTTCCAGCACTTTCTGCGGATCCTCTCCCTTCGCCAGGAGCTTGGCCGCGCGCTCCAGCTCGAGCTGGCGCATGCGCTCGGCGTTGTCGCGCAGCGCGCGAATGGTCGGCACCAGCTCGCGGCTTTCCAGCCAGTGCATGAAATCGTGCACGTTGGCGCTGATGATCGCCTCGGCCTCCGCGACGGCGGCCTGGCGTGTGTCGAGGCCTTCCTGGACGATCTTGCCGAGGTCGTCCACGCTGTACAGGAACACGTCGTCCAGTTCGCCGGCTTCGACTTCGATGTCGCGCGGCACCGCCAGGTCGATCATCAGCATGGGACGATGGCGCCGCGCCTTGATGGCGCGCTCGATCATGCCCTTGCCCAGGATCGGCAGCTGGCTTGCCGTGCAGGAAACCACGATGTCGTAATGCGACAGCTGTTCCGGCAGTTCGTTTAGCGTGATGGCGCGGCCGCGGAAGCGCGCCGCGAGATCCTCGCCGCGCTCTATCGTCCGGTTGGAAAACGTCGTCTCACGCGGCTGTTTCGCGGCAAAATGCGCCGCGCACAATTCGATCATCTCACCCGCGCCGATGAACAGCACTCGCTGTCCGGCGATGCTTGGATAGATGCGTTCGGCAACTCTTACGGCCGCTGCCGCCATGGAAACGGAACTGGTGCCGATCTCGGTCCTCGTTCGCACTTCCTTGGCCACCGAGAATGTCGACTGGAACAGCTTGTGCAGCACCGTGCCCATGGTCCCCGCATGCTCTGCGGATTTCACCGCGTCCTTGATCTGGCCGAGGATCTGCGGTTCGCCGAGCACCATCGAATCCAGGCCGCTGGCCACACGGAATGCATGGGTCACCGCGTGTTCGCGCGGCAAGGTGTAGAGGAACGGCTCCAGGGACTGGGACTTCAGGTGATGGAATCGCGCCAGCCAGTCAATCGCCCGGGCCGGTTCCGGCGTGTTGCAGTAGATCTCGGTGCGATTACAGGTCGAGATGATCGCCGCTTCCCGCACCGATTCCCGGCTGACCAGATCGTGCAAGGCATTTTCCAGATTCTCGGCGTGAAAGGTCACCTGCTCGCGGACCGCGAGCGGGGCCGTATGGTGATTCACGCCAAAGGCGAAAAGCTGCATCGAGTCTTAAGGTGGCAGAGGGCGACCAGCCCGGAGAGGCCCGTGATTATAAGGCAAATCCACGCCTTTCCCTTGGATTCAGGGCCTTGGCGAGGGAAACGGCTAGTGGAGCTGCCCGGGCAACCAGGTGGTGATGGGCGGGAATACGATCGTCAGGCCGAGGACCATCAGCGCCCAGGCCAGGAACGGCAGGATCTCCCACATGACAGGCGCAATCCGGATCTTGCCAACGCTGGAAACCACGAACAGCAGCAGGCCGATGGGGGGATGCATCAGGCCTATCATAAGATTGAGCACCACCACTGCGCCAAACTGGATCGGATCGATGCCCAGCTCCGCGCCGAGCGGGATCAGCACCGGCAGGAAGATAATCATCGCAGGCAGGGGCTCGATGATGCAGCCGATCAGCAGCAGGAAAGCGTTGATGATCAGCAGCACCACGACGGGATTGGTCGACCAGCCCTGGATGGTCTCGACCACGGTCTGGCTGACCTGGCTTTCCGCCACCAGCCAGCTGAACGGACCGGCAGCCGCGAGCAGGAACAGGATGACCGCCGTGGATCGCCCGGATTCGTACAGCAGCTTGGGCAGTTCTCCGAATTTGAGGCCGCGATAGATGAACAGGCTGACGATCAGGGCATAGATCACCGCCACCGCAGCCGCTTCCGTGTCCGTGACCAGGCCGAAACGGATGCCGCCGATGATGATGACCGGCATCAACAGCGCCCACCCGGCGCGACCGGTTGCCGTCGCCTTGCCGCGCCAGGGCACTGGCGGGCGGCTCGGATAGTTGCGCACCCGGGCAACGATGGAACACACCACCATGAAACCCGCGGCCAGCAACAGGCCGGGCATGACCCCGGCCATGAACAGCTTTACCACCGACTGGCTGGAAAGCTGCGCGTAAACCACCATGGGGATCGACGGAGGGATGATAGGGCCGAGCAGCGCACCCGCCGCGATGACGGCGCCGGCGAAGCCATCACCGTATTTTTCCCGCTTCATCGCCGGGATCAGCGGCTTGCCTGTCGCCACGGCATCGGCAACGGCCGAACCGGACACACCCGCCATGATGAGATTGGTGAGGATCGAAACGTGGCCCAGGCTGCCCTTGACCCTGCCGACGATCGCCTGTGCCCAGTCGATCAGGCGCAAGGTCAATCCGCCACGGTTCATCAGTTCGCCGGCAAGGATGAACAACGGCACCTGCACCAGCGCGTAAGTATCGACACCGGCGATCATCGACAGGGGCATCATCGCGGCATCGACGGCATCGCCGCGGTACTCCACGCCTAACCACGCCGACAGGATCATGGAATAGCCCACATCAAAACCGATGATCAGGGCCAGCATGAAAGCGATGAACAGGATGAGCAGCATCGCTTATTCGGCTTCCAGCGGCATGTGGCGCGGCAATTCCCGGCCGGAAAAACGCAATGCGATGCGCAGCACGAGGAACAGGACGAGGAGAATGCACGACACGAACAACGCGGCCGACGGCCAGGCTTCTGACATTCCCGTGCCCAGACGCTCCTGATCCCGGCCAATGACCACCAGCCGCCAGCCGTTCACGCCGAGCATTACGGTAAGCCCAAGCATCATCAAGTCGAAAACGTGGTCGAGCCTCCGCCGCACCTTCTCAGGCAGGCGCGCATCGATGAGGTCGACCCGGATGTTGATCCCGCCTTTCACCGCGAGTGCAAAGCCGATGAAAGTCAGCCAGACCAGGATCACGCGGGCGTACGCATCCGGCGCCGCCATGGGCAGGGTGATGAAATGCCGGTCGATGAACGTGGACGCCACGATGAGCAGGAGCGCGGCCACGAGAACGGCGACAAGCCATTCCAGGACACGTTCGACCAGGCGCAGCGCCTTGTCCAGGAAATCGACCACGATTACTTCTGCGCGGCCTTGATCCGCTGCACCAGACCTTCGGGCCAGACCTTGCCTTCGTAGCTCCGGTAGACGTTGGCCCAGGCTTTCTCGAACGCCGCACGGTCGGGCACCACATAGTTGACGCCGGCCTTCCTGAGTTCCTCCAGGCCACGCTTGTCAAACTCCTCGCCCAGTTGCGTCGCGAGCTTTCCGCCTTCGGCGGCGGCGCGCTTGAACAGCGCCTTCTGCTCGGGCGTAAACATTTTCCATTTGCGCTCCGCCACATAGAACGCGCCCATGTCGAAGCAGTGGTCGGTTGCTGACCAGAACTTCGATACTTCATGGAAGCGAAAGGACAGCGTCAGGTCGAAGCCGTTGTCCTGTCCTTCCACCTGGCCGCGGGACAATGCCATGTATACCTCGTTGAGTCCGAGCGGCACGACCTTGACGCCGACGGCTTCGAAGGTTTCGCGGAAAATCGGGATAGGCGGGATGCGCAAGCGCATCCCGTTCAGGTCCCCGGGCTTCATGATCGGCCCCTTGGTGGTCACGATGGCGCGCGGGCTGCGGTCCCCACCTACGGCAAAAATACGCACGTTGGCCGATTGCGCACATTGCTCGTAGAGCTCCTGGAATATCGGTCCGTTCAGCGCGTCTTCGGCGGCACGCTTGCTCTTGAACAAATAGGGAAGATAGGAAACGTTGAGCGGCCCGCATCCCTTGAGCTGACCGGCGTTGCCGACACCGAGATAGGCCATGTCGACCGTGCCGAGTTGCATGCCCGCGATGAGCTGCTGGATGTCGCCGATCTGGCTGTCGGCATAAATCTGCACCTTGATAGTGCCGCCGCTTTCCTTTGCAACAACCTCGGCGAATTTTTCCATCGCCTTGTGCAGGTTGCTGTTCGTCACAAAAGGCGTGCCGAAGCGCACCGTCAGGTTGGCTGCATGGGCCTGGCCCATGCAAAGAAATGCGATGAGCACGGCACTGCGCAAGACTTTCACGAAATTCACGCGGACTCCTCCCATAGTTCTTTTGCCGGTTGCGTGGATTTCTGCGAATCCATGACCGGCACCCCGTTGCTTCAGGGCAGCCGTATGGTGGAGGGAGGGGGGGCGAGTGTCAAATGTGGACTCTCGATTCCATACGAGGACCGGTTCAATCTGAAGCAGGGAGATGGAAAGGGAATGGCCAAGGGTTCCCTCACAAGATCGGCCGCATGCCACCAAAATACTGGAAGGCAGGGACGACCGTGTCGTAAGTTACTGTCGGAGTTACTCCATGATTTCGGAGCAAAGGGGCCGGCTCGGCGCAAATCAACGGTCTGACAGCAAGTGTCGGATATGTGCGAGGCTGGCTCGCGGACATACGGCGGGGCTCGGCCACGAGGAGGCATTCGATCCGCGATGTGCGAAGTCGGCTCTGGCTACACAGGGTGCGTTGGCCATCCGGTCGCGAAGGTCTGCAAGACGGCGCATTGCTGACATTCGAGTTGCGGTGGGCGACTTTGCGACATTCACCTGCCATTCAGCACCGACAACTCTGCACCCGCAGTCGGCCATGAACGGGCGTTGGTGGTCGGCTGCTATCGGCGTATCCATCGACGCGGAAGATGCCCTGATCGCAAAGTTGTGATGGCCCTTGAGTGACGATGCGCGGCTCACCATCGAAAGCGACATGGCACTTTGAGTGACCGCATACAGTTGCCGTGCAAACAAGCTCAGATTGCAGAAGCCCCTTTGACGAGAGGCATCCAATCCTCGTTTCGTATCACAAGCTCTGTGAGCAGCAGCGCCTGTTCATCAAAGTGCCTGGCGAGGTGGCAAGCTCCAAGACAACCGGAGCGGTTGCGGCCTGTACGCATCTGGCGTACCACCTCTCGGCCCGGCCGGCCGACGTGCAGGCGCTGCGGGAGAAACTGTCGAATGCGGCGCCTGGCGGCCGCGCCAGCATGCCGTCAGACGCGTATGACTTCGCCCTTCAGCGACCACAGGATGGCCAGCACGTCGTTGCGTGTGGCCGCGTCGATGTTGTGGGTCTCGAGCGCGGCCATCGCGTCGTCGACCACGGTGACGAACTCCTGCTCACTGATGTTCATGCCCTTGTGCGTGGCAAGCATGTCCTTGCCGGTGTAGGTCTCCGGGCCACCGGCCCCGGCGCAGAAGAACTCGATCACGCGCTGTTCGACCTTGGGCATGTCGCTCGCGCCGTAACGGGCGTTCACCAGCGGGTTGGCCATGTGGTTGTCGAT
>ENA-ORBV01007766-ORBV01007766.1-microbial-mat-metagenome-genome-assembly--contig:-NODE-7766-length-18313-cov-9.046940_pt1 | contig 18313 bp, 12 predicted proteins | sample MGYA00237777_ERZ505514 | MGnify/ENA primary metagenome ERZ505514 (study PRJEB26160, sample SAMN06269048) | microbial mat metagenome | isolation source: Oligotrophic lake microbial mat | place...
AGCTCGCCGCCATCATCGGACGCGAGTTCGATGTGGGATTGCTGCGCAGGCTCCTCCCCGATCCCGCCGCGCTCAAAAGCAGCCTGCGAGCCTTGCAGGACGCGGAACTGATCTTCCAGGTCGATGAAGCCACGTGGAAATTCAAGCACGCCCTGATACAGGAAGCGGCGTATCAATCGCAGATCAGGGCCGTGCGGCAGGCCGCGCATCGGCGAATCGCGCAAGTGCTGCTTGGCGAATTTTCCGAGGTCGCCGCGAATCGTCCCGAATTGATCGCGCGGCATTTGTCCGCGGGCGGTGAAGCACAGGCGTCCATAGAGCACTGGATCAAGGCCGGACAACGTGCCGCGATGAATTCGGCCAACGCCGAGGCCAGAGAGCATTTCGATAGCGGCCTGCGACTGCTGCCCTCGCTCCTCCCCGGTGAGCACCGCGACCGCCTGGAATCCACGCTGCAGCTCAACCTGGGCACCTTGCTGGTCGCGACCACGGGGTACGGCTCGGCGCAGGCCGGCGAAGCGTACGCGCGCGCGCTGGCATTGTGCGAGAAACAGGGCGCTACGGCCGGTTTGTTTCAGGCCTTGTGGGGGATGTGGCTGACTTCCAGCTCCCGCATAGGGCATGCGCATTCGCTGGAACTCGCCGGGAAATTGCTACAGCAAGCAGAGCATACCAAGGACGTTCTCCAACTGCAGTCGGCCCATCATGCAATGGGCAACAGCTCGTTCTTTTCCGGTAATCCCAGTGTCGCGCGCCAGCACCTCGAACGATCCATCGCGCTGTATCGATCGTCTCACCACGATGCGATGGTGCGTGAATATGGCGAGAACGTCTGCGTGTCGAGCCACTCCCTGCTGTCTCTAGTACTGTGGCTGCTGGGTTTGCCCAGGCAAGCGGACGTCGCCAGCCGGCGCGCAATCGCGCTGGCGCGGCAAGTGGAGCATCCCAACAGTCTGGGATATGCGCTTTGCGCCGCCGCGATGCTGAACCGCTGGCAGGCGCGCATTGAAAGCACCACTCAACTAACGCAGGAAGCCATGGCTCTGGCAGACAGGCATGGTCTGCCGTTCTGGCTGGGAATGGGCGCGGCATTCGACGGATGGATCCAGGCGATGCAGGGCCAAGCCGCGGGCGTTACCCAGATACGGCAATGCCTGGCGGGCGTGAATGCCGTCATGAGCGGCGCGATCACCATGTTTCTCGCCCCGTTGTGCGAGGCGCTCGTTCATCTGGGGCAGTGGGACGAGGCGCTTGCCAAGATCGACGAGGCGCTCGAGATCATTTCCAGGAATCAGGATCGATTTTTCGAAAGCGAGTTTCACCGCATGAGGGGCGTGTGCCTGCTGGGAATATCCGCGAGCAATGCGGTAGAAGCCAAAGCCTGCTTCGATCGTGCAATCGCCATCAGCCGCCGGCAAGGGGCGAAATCGCTGGAGCTGCGCGCAGCGAAGAGCTTGGCGAAGCTCGATCGCACCGGCGAAGCACGCCGGACGAAGCGCGCAGGGTGTGAATGATCGGGTATCGCGGGCAGCCTTGCGCGCAGACGATTTAGCCGTGTCAATGCGGCTCTGAGCCGCCGTTTGGATACCGAAGCACATCGGCCAGGGTCCTGTACAACTCCCGCGGCGAGACGGGCTTGTGCAGCAGGAGCACCCCGCCGCTCAGGGCTTCGCGCAGGCGCTCGGCCGCGGTGTCGCCGGTGATGAGCACCGCCGGCAAGTCCGAACCCAGCGCGGCGCGCACCGCGGCGATGGCATCCAAACCGGTGGACTGGGCGCGCAAACGATAGTCGCTGATCAGGACCTCGGGCGCGAAACTTCGCGCCAATGAAACGGCATGCTCGATCGACTCCACGGCCTCGACCGTGCAACCCCACAGGGGAAGTAACGCAAGCATCGCGCTGCGCACCGCTTCGTCGTCGTCGATGACGAGCACGCGCGCGTTGAGAACTTGCGGCAAGGAAGGCGAATCGGCGTTCAAAGCCGTGAACCCATCGCCTGTCGTGTTGCCTGAATTCGCCGCGGCGATGGGTAAGGCCAGCCTGAAAACGCTGCCTCGCGCGGGCGAGGATGCCAGGGTCAACTCATGCCCCAGCGCGCGCGCCAGGCCTTGGGCGATGGCGAGGCCAAGCCCCAGCCCCTTGCGCCTGTCGCGCTCGGGGTTGCCCAGTTGGTGAAACTCCCTGAATACTTCGCGATGCTGATCGGGCGCGATGCCAATACCGGTGTCCCAGACCTCGAGTACCGCCTGGCCTGGACGCTTGCGGCAGGCCACCAGCACGGCGCCGCTGTCCGTATAACGGATCGCATTGGCCACCAGGTTGCGCAATATCATCGCCAGCAATGCGGGGTCCGAGAGCGCAAAAAGAGGCGTCTCGCGAGAGCGGTAAGCCAGGCCCTTGGCATCGGCTTGCGGTTCGAACTCCCGTTCGACCTTGTTAAGCAGGGTCTGCAGGCGAAACGCCTGGATCCTGGGGACGATGACGCCAGCATCGATGCGCGAAAAATCGAGCAGCGTATTGAGCATGTCGGCGGAGGCTTCGCTTGCCGCGCCGATGTGGCTCAATAGCTGACGCTGGCGCGCATTCAAGGGGGTGCGCGACAAGACCTCGAGATACAAGTTCTGCGCGTGAACAGGTTGGCGCAAATCATGTCCGGCGGCGGCGAGAAACTTCGATTTCGAGGCATTGGCCTGCTCCGCCTCGAGTTGCGCCGCTTCGGCGCGTTGGATCAGGTCGAGGTTCTCGAAACGCAGTTCAATGGCCGCGCGCGTCGCCAGGCTGCTATTGCGGCTTTGCGCGATCAGGGCACCGAGGTATAGCAATGAAATGGCGGAAAACGCGTTATAGGCCGGATCGTCGAGCCGCCACAACGCGGCGACTGTGAAGGCCACCAGAGGCACGGAAAATGCCGTGAATACCGCAAGGACCGGAGACAGCATGGAAAGCGAGCCTCCCAGGATGCCGGCGAGCACGCTGATGATCACGCTCGCACCCACGGGCGTGGTGTCGCCCAGGGCGCCCAAAGCAAGCAAGCCCCAGGCCGCGCCCCAGCATCCGGCATAGGCCACCAGCGTGCGCGCAAGGCGCGGCGCTTCGGTGAGGATCAGGCCGCGCGTCAAGTGGCGACGCGCATAAAAAATGGCATGCACGTTAAACGTCGTGATGGCCGCGGCCCACAGCCCTACCGCCAGCCGGTTTTCGTCGTTGATGATCGCCCAGACCAGCATCAAAACGGCAGGAAACATGGGCAATACCGTCGCTGTCATGCTGGCATAAATCAAGCGCAACTGCTCGACCAGAACGGGCCCCCGGGCGAAGCGCAGCGGATTTCCCGGCACGGCCCTCGGGCGCGGCGATTGACTCAACCCACAAAGCCTTCGCGGCGCGCCGCGAAAACGGCTTCGGCCCGGCTGACCACCTGAAAATACTCCAGGATGTCCTGAACGTGCCGGCGCACCGTGTTCTCCGACAGGGCCAGCTTGCGCGCGACCAGTTTGTTGGACAGCCCCTGATGCAGCAATTCCAGCACCTCGCGCTGGCGAGGTGTGAGCTGTCGCGCAGGCGCATTGCCGGCCGGCGCGCTCTTTGCATAGTCGCCGCGCAGCAGTTGGCGGATGATTTCAATGATCTTCTCCGCCGTTTCCCCCTTCGATACGAAAGCCGCCGCGCCGCGCGCCAGCGCCAGACGCTGGGTTTCCGGTTCGTCTTGCGCAGACAGCATCAAGACCGGCGTATCGGGCCATCGGCGCCTGATTCGCGCGATTCCTTCCAGTCCGCTGCCGCCCTTGAGTTTGATGTCGAGCAGCACGAGATCCGGCTCGATTGGCCCACCGGCAATCGTTTTGGCGAGGGCTGTGTCGACAGAGTCCGCCTGAAAGCGCGTGGCCCCCGGCATCGCCATTTCGATCACCATCGAGAGACCGTCGCGAAACATGGCGTGATCGTCGATCAGCAATATGCGTGGGTTAATGGGTTCGCCTTGGAAAGGAAATAGTTCACATATTCCGATTAAATCATCGCCAAACACGCGGCCAAATGGTCTTCTTAGACCATTCTAATCGCGCGCCATTGTTCATAGAGTTCACCCCACTCGCTTTTCAAGCTCGTCTCGAAGTCGCGCCAGGAACAGGGTTGCAGGCATTGAACCCAGCGAACGATTGGCGAACGGTGCTTGCCTAAACTGCCAGTTGCATTCAAGTCTAAGGGAGATCTAATCATGGCCGTTTCTCCAGTTTCGTTTAGCAAGACCCCGCAGGCGAAAGACGATTTATTCGCCAACAGACTCACCGAAGACAGCTTGAAGGCGGTCTTCGATGTGATGAGCAACGATCTCGGTGGGGCGGCCAAGAAGATTTACTCCCTCGACAACGGGGACGATGACCGCGACCTGTTGACCAGGGACACGGGCCGAATTGCCGGCGCAAGCAACGATTTCAGCGCGAAAGGCGCGAAGATCTGGATTACTAGTGACGGCAAGGTCGGCTATGACGCCGGAGCCTTGAGCGCGCGGCTCCAGTCACTTGCCCAGGGCCAGAGCTTCGAGGATAGCTTTACGTACGCTATCCAGTTGGGCAACGGCACGATTAGCGTGGCCAAGGTGACCATAGTCATTGCCGGCACCAACGATGGCCCGCAAATCACGTCGGCGGCTCAAATTGGCGCGGTCAACGAGGATGGGGTCGCGAGGGTAAGCGGACAGGTCACGGCGAGCGACGTGGACAATGGTGACCACCAGCTTTATTCCCTGCCCGATGGCGGCGCCGGAACCTATGGCTCTCTCGGTCTAAATGCCTCAACCGGCGGCTGGACTTATACGCTCAATAACGGCGCCGCCAACGTGCAGGCGCTTGCCCAGGGCGAAAATCATGTGGAGACGTTCACCGTTCGAGTCACCGACGACTTTGGGGCTAGCACGTCGCAAGTCGTCAAAGTAACGGTCAGCGGAACCAATGACGGACCGCAGATCACATCAGGCGACCAGGCGGGCGCCACCACGGAAGATGTATTGCCGGGCGCGAGTGGCCGGGTTACGGCGTCCGATGTGGATAACGGAGATCAATTGCATTTCGCGGTGCTGGGCAGCGGCGCCGGCACCTTCGGGTCGCTCGCGGTCAATGGCACAACCGGCGTATGGACCTATGCGCTTGACGATGGAATTGCCGATGTACAGGCGCTGGCGCAGGGCGAGAGCCGTATCGAAAGTTTCACCGTACGCGTGAGCGATGATTTTGGCGCATGGGCGGATCAGGCAGTCAAAGTCACGGTGACAGGCACCAACGATCGACCGGTGGCGGTGGCCGATACGGCGTCGGCTGACGAGAACCAGTCGCAACTCATTAATGTGCTTGCCAACGACACCGATGTCGATAACGGGCATGTGTTTACCCTGCAGAACGTCTCCGTGCCCTCCGGTAACGGCAGCGTGTCAATCTCGGGCAATCAGCTTGCGTTCAAACCCGGCGCGGATTTCGATCACTTGAACGTTGGGCAGACTGCGACTGTGGTGGTGTCCTACGCGATGAGCGATGAACACGGCGCGGCATCCTCCTCGAACGCGACCCTCACCGTCACCGGCACCAACGACGGACCGGTGGCGGTGGCCGATACGGCGGGGGGCACTGAGAATCAAGTCCTCACGGTCGATGTGCTGGCGAACGACACCGACCTCGACGACGGCCACACCTTCACCTTGCGTGCGGTGTCGGTTGCCGCCGGCAACGGCAGCGTGGCGATTTCGGGCAACCAGCTTGCCTTCGATCCTGGCGCCGATTTCGATCACTTGAACGTTGGGCAGACCGCGACGGTGGCGGTGTCCTACGACATGAGCGATGAGCACGGCGCTGCTTCGTCTTCGACCGCCCAGATCGTGGTATCCGGATTGAACGATACCCCCGTGGTGGTCAGCGCCTTGAGCAGCAGTACCAACGAAGATGCGGCGCCCCACCGCATCGATCTGCTGGCGGGTGCCTCCGACGTGGACGACGGTTTCGTGCTTCGCGCGGAAGGCATCACGGAGGCCAGCGGCAAAGGCGGCTGGGTGCTCGAGGGCAACGTCATTACCATCAATCCGGATTACTTCGGCGATGCCTTGAACGATGGCGAGTTCGAGCATCTCAATTTCAGCTATCAAGTCGTGGACGAGCACGGTGCGAGGGTCGCCCAGTCGCTAAACGTCGCCATCGAAGGCATCACCGATGCGCCCTCGCTTGCCGTCACCACTTCGGCCGGCGCACGTGTCAATGAAGTCATTCTGAGCATCACCAGCCAGCCGGCGCGCAGCGAGCGCGTTGCGTTGACTTTTTCCGACGTGCCCGCGGGCGCTCGCATCCTCGATGCGCAGACCGGACAGGATGTCACCAGCGGACTTCAAAGCTACATCGGCACCAGGGCATTCAAGCTGGTTCTGGCGGCCGATACCGACGAGTACGACGACCTGTCGATTACCGCGACGGGTTACCGCGACGACGGGAGCGCGACTGCGGCTACGGTACGGAGCATCGATCTCGCCTACGATGTCGTCGCCACCACAGAGACCCTCAATTTTTCCTCGAACAATCAAAACATCTGGGGAAACTTTCCCGGCTACATCGATTTTCATGAATACATCCCCTTCGTTGGCGGCACGCCGATGCTTTGGGATGCGCAGGCGGAAACCTGGACCGACGTTGCCTCGGATTACTGGCGCAGCGGCAAATTCAGTCTGGTCGATGCGCAGCTCGACACCAACAAGATCGTGGCTGTCGCGCAGGGTCAGGCCAAGGGAGTACTGGATGCCGCAAAGGCGGTGTTCGACACCACGGCCTATGTCATCGATAGCCTGGTCCAAGGTGCTTTTAACACTGCCAAGACCGTTTTCGGGGCCGCCGAGTACACCTTCTGGCACGTCGCGCGCGGAGTCGACCAGGCGGTGCGCGACGCATTCAGTTGGGCGCAAGGCGAATACGGCAAGGCGTGGAATCTATATGAGAAGGCGAGCCACGCTTTCTATATCGTCGCTGAAGGGGCGCTTCAGGTTGCCAAGGATATTCTCCAGCCGTTTCAGAGTCACCGCGATTGGCTCGAATGGCGCGCGATTTACGACAATCAATCGTGGCGCGATGAATGGGCAGATCTGGGAGCCTATGACTTCTTTACATACAACCCGGCGAAATGGGCTTACGACAACTTCGCCGTGAAAGCCTACAACCTCGCGGTGGATATCTGGAATGACGCCAAACACGAGTTCAATGTGGTCGCCACCGGCCTCTACAACACCGCGCTGGCTGTCTATAACGACGCCGTGGCTTTCGTCGAAAAAGCGGCCACTGACATCTTCAATGCGGCGAAGCTGGAGTTCGCCAAGGCGGAGGAAAAATACAACGAAGCCAAGGCCTGGGTATTGGGGGAGGCACAGAAGGTCTATGACGGTGTGCAGAAGGGCGTCGATGACATACTGATTGCAATCGGCAGCAAGGTCGACTTCAATTCGAAACTGACGGTCGAAGCGGATGTCTTTGCGAAGGTCGGTCTGCAGGTGGACGTGGTGCTGGATCTGGGCTCGGTCGATACCAGTATCGACTACCAGTTGACTTCGACCACCCAGTACAACAAGACCACGGACATGCTGGCGATCACGCCGTTGATGGCGAACATGACGACCGGCGCCACCGTCGCCTTCGACACCATCAGCCCGAACGCAAAGTTCTTCGTCGTCCTGCATTACGATGCCGGCGCCGATTTCTATGTGCTGCTCGACGGCCACCTCAGGGTCGAGGGCACGACGATCTACGACCTCACGCCCGGCTCCAATGCGCCGATTGATCTTGGTAAAACCATTTCGCCCAAAACCGCGGTTGCCGAAATCCAGGACCTTCTCACCGATGCAGGCTTGGGCGCGCTGAATCTCGGCGGGGACCTGGACGTGGGCAAACTAGTTTTGGTGGACTTCGACTCGACCAAGCTCGAGCCGTTCGAAGTTCCGTTTGTTGGCATGTTGACCGAGGACGTGGTCAGCATCACCCTGCGATTTCCCACCGTGACCACGGAGGGGGCGGAGGCGGACTACAACAGAAGCTATTACGAGGAAGGCGGGCTGATTGCCGTAGACTTCTCGGAGATCACCAGCGCCGTGCTCAATCTGGTCAACGCCAGGCTGGATTACAGCCCCGAATTGCGGGAGAAGATCCCGGGCCTGGGTAGCCTTTACGATACGCAGAACTTCGACCAGCTGGTGCAGCAAGCGATCAAGGTGGTCATGGGAACGCTGCTGGACGTGCTGGATGGCCAAAGCGAAGAGGTGCCGATCTTCCTCATAGACGCAACCGATCAGAACAGCACCTCCCTGATACTCGCCAACCTGTGGCCCGACGCAAACCTAACCTCGACGCTCAATGGCAATACCGCGTCGCTCGGTTTCTTCGCCTCCTATGGCGAAAGCGAGCCGGTGGTCCACATCAACTTCGACATCGATCAGGCCGTCGCATTGGTCGTCAACGAAATCGTGAAGGCGGCGATCAATGTTGCCTCTCAGGGAAGCACCGTCTCGGTCCTCGACGCGATTCCCACGATCAACCCGTTGGACTTGACGCTCGGCCTGGACACCATCCTGAAAGTGCTGAAGTTCGACTCGGCCAGCCGGGACCTCATCGGCAAGTTCTTCGACCTGAACCTCAACTTCCAGGCCGCCGACGTCGATGCCCACGCCACCATCAAGTTCTCGCAGGAATTCACCCTTTCGGTGGACGATATGTCGTACCTGGTCAGGCTGGAAGACGGCACGCAGCAAGTCTTCACGGCCAACGGCGCAGGCAGTCTGGTGATTACCAATGCCAGCAGTCACGACGCGAATGGGGACGGCGCGATCGCCTACACGCTCGAAATCGTGCCCACGGCGATGTTTTCCAACGATACCGAGCTGGGCTTCGGCCTCGGCTACACCCTGGACTTCATGAAGGGCAGTCTTGGGGCGGGGATCAAGCTGCCACTAGGCGAGTTGCTTGGGATCGATTCCGACTGGTTGACCGTTGAAATTCCGCTGGTCGATGTCGCCCTGGGCCCCTTGCTTCGCGTGCAGGGAGATCTGGATGTGCTCGATGTCGACGTCTTCGAGGCGCGTTTCGGCCTCGACATGGGCTCCAATACGTTCGCGGGGGCCGTCGACGTTGAACTGGTCGGCGTCAACAACGCACTGGTGTAAGCTGCCGAGTAGTTCCCGCAGATAGCCTTGCCTTGCGGCAAGGCTATTTCATTTTGGGGCCGGGCGTTTGTTGATGGCCCCACGCTGGCGATCGGCCAACTTCCCTGTGAATGATCAAGAAAAATTGCCGGCTGAACTCAACCAGGCCATAGCGTCGATCAAGCCGACCCTCAAGCGGGTCGTTTATATCGGCGCCGTGGTGAATCTGTTGTCGTTGGCGCCGACTTTGTACATGCTGGAAGTCTACGACCGGGTGGTGAACAGCCGCAATCACACCACGCTCCTAATGCTCACCTTGCTGGTGCTGGGCATGTACCTGCTGATGGAGGTGATGGAGTGGGTGCGCGGCCAGATGCTGCATCAAGCCGGTTTGACGCTCGAAACCCAATTGGGCGAGCGCGTGTTCGACGCCGCCGTCGAGGGCAATCTGCGCCGGGTCAGAGGCGCCAATCAAGCGCCCAACGACTTGCGCGCCTTGCGCGAATTTCTCACCAATCCCGCAGTGACGGCGCTCATGGACGCGCCCATGGCCTTGTCGTTCCTGGTGTTGATCTTCCTGATCCATCCGGTGCTGGGATGGTTCTCGTTGCTGGTCGCCGCCGTTCAGGTCTATCTCGCGTACCTGACCGAACGCGGCACGCGGCCGCCACTCGACGAAGCCAGCAAAGAGTCGATTGCTGCGCAGAGCTATGCCAACGGCGCCTTGCGCAACGCCCAGGTGGTCGAGGCCATGGGCATGCTCGGCGCCATTCTCGATCGCTGGATGCAAAAGCAGAGACGCTTTCTTTACCTGCAGGCGCTCGCCTCGGATCGGGCGGGTGGCAAGGGGGCGGCGGCGAAAATGGCGCAGAACATCCTCTCTTCCGGGCTGCTTGGCCTGGGCTGCTTGCTGATGCTGCAGGGCGAGCTGGCAGGCGGCGGCAGCATGATGATCATCGCCAGCATCATCGGCGGGAAGGTGTTGGCGCCGCTGGTGCAGGTGATCGCCACCTGGAAGTCGATCGTGCATGCGCGCGATGCCTACCGCCGGCTTTCCAGCCTTCTTGAGACGGTCCCGCAGCAAGCGCCCCGCATGGCGCTGCCGGCGCCGGGCGGATCACTCGGCGTCGAGGGTGTCGTCGCGGGTGCGCCAGGGTCTCAAATAGCCATTCTCCGCGGCATTTCGTTCGCGCTGAAACCTGGGCAGGCGCTCGTGATCCTCGGGCCCTCGGCCGCGGGCAAATCCACGCTCGCGCGCCTGCTCGTCGGCATCTGGCCCGCCCAGAACGGCAAAGTGCGGCTGGATGGCGTCGACATCTTCGCGTGGAACAAGTCCGAATTGGGCCCGCACATCGGATACCTCCCGCAGAGCATCGAACTTTTCGACGGCACGATTGCCGAAAACATCGCGCGCTTCGGCGACGCCGGCTCGGCGAAAGTCGAAGCGGCGGCGCGCGCCGTAGGCCTGCACGAAACCATACTGGCGCTGCCAGCGGGATACGACAGCCGGATTGGCGATGAAGGCTGTTTTCTCTCCGGGGGGCAACGGCAGCGCGTCGCTCTGGCGCGCGCCGTTTTCGGCAACCCGAAATTAGTGGTGCTCGACGAACCCAATTCGAGTCTCGACGAAGCCGGTCAGATCGCCTTGCTGCATACCCTGAAGGCGTTGAAAACGGGTGGGGCTACGCTTGTCGTCATCACCCACCGGACCAGCGTGTTGCCGATCGCCGATGCCATGCTGATTTTGCGCGGCGGCCAGGTTGCCGCGTTCGGACCCCGCGACGAGGTGCTCGCTACCCTTGCAAAGACTCGGGAATCCGCGAGGGCTTCCGTCTTTTCGAATTCGCCGGGAATGGAAGCGGCATGAGGCGCCGAGCAGCTTTCAGCAGCTTTTTTGGCGGCGGCGAACTGACCGCGACGCTGTGGTCGTTCCGCCGCGAGTTCACGACCGTAGGCGCGCTCAGCATGGCGACCAACATTCTCATGCTGACCCCAACGCTCTACATGCTGCAGGTTTTCGATCGCGTCATGGTGAGCCAGAGCAAGCTGACCCTGCTGGCGGTTTCCTTGATCACCCTGTTTTTGTTCGCCGTGCTGGCCATCACGGAATGGGCGCGCTCTCGCCTCCTGGTCCGCACGGGGGTACGATTCGACGAAGTGCTCAATACGCGCGTTTTCAAGGCGAGCTTCGAAGCGGCACTCGGCCGCACGGGAGGCAATCCCGCCAAGGCCTTTGCCGATCTGACCCATATCCGCCAGTTTTTGACGGGCAGCGGAGTATTCGCTTTTTTCGATGCCCCGTGGACACCCATCTACATTTTCGTGATGTATCTGCTGCATCCGGCGCTGGGCGCGCTGGCGCTGGTTTTCTCCCTGATCCTCGCCGGCACCACTTGGTTGAGCCACCGGTTCACACGGCACGCGACTGCAAGCGTCCTTAAAGCCACCGACGAGGTGAATGCCTATACGCACAGCAAGCTGCGCAATGCCGAGACGATCGAGGCGCTGGGCATGCGCGACCCACTGCGCCGCCGATGGGTCGGGCATCAGAACCGCCTGCTGCGCGCGGACATGAGATCGCAGGATCTCAATATGCGCCTGCAGGCCATCGGAAAGTTCGTGCGCTACAGCATGCAGTCCCTGATGCTGGGCGCCGGTGCGCTGCTGGTGATCCAGGGGGAATTGACCCTTGGCGGGATGATCGCCGCGAATGTGCTGATGTCGCGGGCACTGGCGCCGATAGACTTGATCGCAAGCTCCTGGAAAAGCTTCATTACCGCGCGAACCGCCTTTCGCTCGCTCGATGACCTGCTGCGCTCGAATCCTGCGCGCGATACTCAAGCCATCCATGCGCCGCCGGTTGGGCAGGTGCGAATCGATAATCTGGTGGCTGGCGTTCCCGGTCGCGGGCAACCCATTTTGCGTGGATTGAGCGCAGATTTTCGGGCTGGAGAGAGCGTTGCCATCATCGGCCCTACGGGGTCGGGCAAGTCGACGCTGGCACGCGCCCTGATCGGCACCTGGCCGGCAAGCCGGGGCCGGGTTCTACTCGATGGCGAGCCGATCGAGAGCTGGGATCGCGGCGAACTGGGGCCGCATATAGGCTATCTTCCCCAGGAGATCGAAATGCTCGAAGGCACGATTGCCGAGAACATCGCGCGTTTTGGCGCGATCGATTCGGGCAAGGTGATCGAAGCGGCGAAAAGAACCGGCATTCACGACATGATTCTGAGATTTCCCGCGGGATACGACTCGCCGATGGGCGAGATGGGGGGTCTGCTTTCGGGCGGGCAACGCCAACGCATTGGCCTCGCCCGTGCCGTATACGGCAGCCCGGCGCTAGTCGTGCTCGATGAGCCCGATGCCAACCTTGATGAAGCCGGCGACGCCGCGTTAGCCGAAACGCTTCGGCAATTGAAGCGCATGGGTAAAACCGTGTTCCTGATTACCCACCGTATGACGGTGGTCACCGCGGTCGATAGCATCCTGCTGTTGGTCAATGGCGAAATCCGCCTGGCCGGACCTCGCGAGCAGGTGCTGGCCGCGCTGCGACCACCCGCTGCGCCGCCGGCTTCGGCATCCGCGCCACAGCTCGCTTGATCCACTTTATTCAATGCAGGAAGGCTCGATCCGAAGAAGCACAATGCCCGCAGACACGATTGGACCAAACGGAGCCCATAACATGAGCGCGCAAATGATGCCCCCTTCGCCGAGCGCTTCGACACCTGGGACCACCGCCGATAACGATGCGCTGAGCGTCGATATGAAGCGCCCGATGCGCGTCGGCCTTTGGGCCCTGGGCATCGGAATTTGCGCGCTTGTGCTCTGGGCAGCCTACGCGCCTCTCGACGAGGGCGTGCCGACGCAGGGCATGGTGGCGATCGACACCAAGCGCAAGGCGGTACAGCACCTGGCAGGCGGTATCGTGAAACAGGTGCTGGTCAAGGAAGGCCAGCTCGTCAAGGCGGAGGATACGCTGGTCGTTCTTGATGACGCCGTGGCGCGGGCCAACTACGAATCCGTGCGCCAGCACTACCTGACCTTGAGGGCCATGGAAGGCCGCCTGCTGGCGGAGCAATCCAATCGGGAGGCAATCGTCTTTCACCCCGACCTGTTGCCATCGAGGCAGGACTCCTACATCGGGCAGACGATCGACACCCAGAGACAGTTGTTCCAGTCGCGCCGCCTGTCTTTGCGGGCGGAGCTGCAGGCGATTGCGGAGTCGATCAAGGGGCAGGAAGCTTCGATTCAGGGGTATGAGGGGATGCTTGGCGCACGCAAGTCCCAATTGGCATTTCTCGAGGAAGACCTGAAAGGCATGCGCGAGCTGGTCAAGGAAGGGTATGCGCCGCGCAACAAGCAATTGGAGTTCGAGCGCATGGCCGCCGAAGCCAGCGGATCGATTTCGGACATTCTGGGCAACAGCCAGCGCTTGCGCAGTTCCATTGCGGAATTGAAGTTGCGCGCCACCCAGCGCACCCAGGAGTATCGCAAGGAGGTCGATACCCAGCTGGCCGAGGTACGTCGCGAAGTTCAGGCCGATGCCGAAAAGTACAAGGCCGGCGCCGACGACCTGAGGCGCATGGCCATACGCGCTCCGGCCGATGGCCAGGTCGTCGGGTTGCTGGTTCAAACCGTGGGAGGGGTGGTCACGCCGGGCCAGAAGCTGATGGACATCGTCCCCGGCAATGAAACGCTGCTGCTCGAAACGAAAATCGCGCCGCATTTGATCGACAAGGTCAAGACCGGCGCTTTGACCGACGTGCGCTTCGCCAGCTTTGCCCATACGCCGCAGCTGGTGGTGGAAGGGCGGATCGTTTCCATTTCCAGCGACCTGCTCGCGGAGCCGAACCAGCCGCCTTATTACCTGGCGCGTGTCGCGCTTACACAGGACGGCATCAAAGTGCTGGGCCGCCGCGTCTTGCAGGCCGGCATGCCCGTCGAAGTCGTCATCAAGACCGGTGAGCGCTCGGTATTGACCTATCTGCTGCATCCGCTGCTGAAGCGCATGGCTGGCGCGATGAAGGAGGAGTGATCGTGATTTTATTTCCGCTGCCGGGGTGGCGCGGCATTGCGCGCGGCGCCGCCTTGTCGGCCGGCCTGGCCTTTGCCGGGATCACTTATGCCATTGACCTGATCGGCGCCTACAGGCTCGCGCTCGCCGCGGATGCCACCTATCTGGCCGCCCGTGCAAACTTCGAAGCCGCTCGCGAAGCGCTGCCCCTGGCCAGAGCCGGACTATTGCCGCAGATATCGGCGAGCGTGGCGCGCGGCCATAACAGCACCGACCAGACCAGTCAGGGTCCCGTTCCGGGCCAGTCGCTGACCCGCCATTTCGACTATCCGTCGCTGTCGGCCTCTCTCAACCTGCGCCAGCCCCTGATTCGAATGAGCAACGTGGCGAGCTTTTTTTCGGCCGAAGCCCAGGTGGCGGTTGCCGAGGCGACTCTGGCGCAAGATGCCCAGGCGATGGCATTGCGTGTTGCCGGAGCCTATTTCGAAACGTTGGTGGCACGCGAGAAGCTCCAGAGCATCACGGTCCAAAAGGAAGCTTACGCCGGGCAATTGGCCGCGGCGGAGCGCGCGCTTGCCGCCGGCTTCGCCACGCGCACCGATATCGACGATACCAAGACGCGCCTGGATATCGCGGCTGCCCAGGAGATCGAGGCGCGGCACGCCCTGGATGTGGCGGAACGCGTGCTGGGGGGGCTATTGAACCAGCGTATCCAGTCGGCTACGCTCGCCCGCATAGATGGCGTGCGCTTGCCGCTCGACATGCCGCGTCCCAACGACGTTGATGCGTGGATAGCGCGAGCGGAAGGGAGGAATCCGGAGCTGCAGGCATTGCGCTCTGCCGTTGAAGTCGCCGAACGCGAGCTCGACAAGGGACGCGCGGCGCACCTGCCCACCCTGGATTTGGTTGCCAGCCGCAGCAAAAGCGACAGCGACAGCAACAATACCATCGGAAGCAAATTCCTGACCTCCAGCATAGGCGTGCAACTGAGCGTCCCTATTTATGCCGGCGGCCAAATCGACTCGGGGGTGCGGCAGGCGAGGGCCAATATGGAAAAGGCGCGCCATCAATTGGAAGCCGGCCGCCGTCAGGTCGGAATCGCGGTAGCGCGCGAGTTTGGCGCGATTGAACACGGTGTCACCCACGTCAGGGCGCTCGAACAAGCCCTCCGTTCGGCCGAACAGGCGGTGCTGTCCTCGCGCAAGGGGTTACAGGCGGGCACCCGCAGCAGCGTCGATGTTTTGAATGCACTGCAGCAGGTGTCCGCCACCCGGCACGAGCTTGCGAAAGCGCGTTACACCTATGCGTTCAACCGGCTGAAACTCAAATCCGCCGCTGGCGTTCTGGGCGAAGAAGATTTCGTCGAAGTCAACGGCTGGCTGACGCACTCGGTCGCTGCCCTCGAGCGTTGACCGAGACCCATTGGGACCGGTCGAGAGGCGGATGGCGGCGTGGTGGCGCGATGCCGGCTGGCGCGTGCTGCCGGGGCGTGGCTAAATATCGGGTGAAGCGGTTCTTCAAGGCGCTGGAGAAGCACATCGGCGAGGCGAAGAGTGCCGGGTAAATACTGCCATTTTCGGGATATTCCCCGCTCTGCAAGCGGCGTACAGGGCGAAATGCTGCCATCGCTGTTTTCAGCCGATGCGCCAGCCAAAACAGCGTAAGGTGACACCATGAAACGGATCCTGATTGCACTGGCACTCTTCCTGGCCGCAGCTTCGGCGGCTGCAGCGGACGCCGACGGTGCTTACTCGAGCCAGCGCCCCGAGAGCTGCCGCGAGTTCCGCCGGCTGCACAGTTCGGAGGTGCGCACGCCGGCGCTCATGAATATCCGCGGCTGGATCGCAGGCTACCTCACGGCGTTCAACCGGCAGACGCCGGCGACCTACGACATCCTGGGCCTCTCGGATTTCGAGGCGGCCCTGCGGTTCATCGACGGGCACTGCAAGGCCAATCCCCTGGACAACCTCGCCACGGCAATGGAAGCGCTTACCGAGAACCTGCATCCGCTTCGACATCAAACCCGGCGCCAGGCCGGGCGCTGATTTTTCCGGATGTCCTCGCAAAGGCCGCGCGCGCTTCCCCGCAACTTTCCCTGTCCCTGCCGCAATTCGGAAGACGATCCGCAAGCTTACGCGGCGTGCTGCCAGCCCTTGCATGACGGACTGGAGTCTGGCGTGCACGCACCCACCCCCGAAGCGCTCATGCGATCGCGCTACAGCGCCTATGTCGTGGGCCTGATCGACTACCTGCTCGCGACCTGGCATCCGTCCACCGGGCCGGGCGAGCTCGAGTTATCGCCGGTGAAGTGGCTCGGCCTCGAAGTGCTGCATGCCGAAGCGACAGGCGACGCGGGCGTGGTGGAGTTTGTCGCGCGCTGCCGCGTCAACGGAAAAGCGCAGCGCATGCATGAGACCAGCCGGTTCGTGAGGCAGGACGGGCGGTGGTACTACATCGATGGGCAGGTCGTGGAGGAGGGGTGAATCATGGCCTCTCCGCGATTGCATGCAGACGCACGTTCCATTGCCGACGCGAAGGCGGCGGGTCAAATACTGCCAATATCCATCTAAGCCCCGCTCTGCGCCTGGGTAACAGGACGAAATGCTGCCACTGGCCTGTCGAGATTTTAAGCGGTGACGGAGGCCGACTGCCGGCGCATTGGCCGGCGGCTCGAGGGTTTGTCTTCCAAGCCGATGTCCAGGGTCAGGCTGACCGAACGGGCAACGGCTACGGGTTTTACCGCGCGCCGGCCTCGTCCCTGCGACCCTTCTTCCAGACGGAGCAGCCCGTAATTCGCCATCGTGCGCAGTGTGCGTGACAGGTTGCTCGCCTTGCGTCCGGTCCTCTGTACCAGGTCGGCGATGGATTCGGGCTTGGCGTCGTGGATGATCCGCAGCAACTCGCGGTTCTCGTCGGACAGCACGGCGGCAAAGGATTTGATCGACGTGAACCAGATCTTCGGTTCCCCGGGCTTGCGCTTGTGCGTGCCTTTAGCGATGGCGAGGGTGTAGTCGCGCATGCTTTCCAAGGGCAGGATGCCGACGCGGATCGTGTTTCCGGTGCTCATGGTGATTCTCCCAGTTCTTCCAATGCCTTGAAGACGGCTTGCCAGAAATCGCCGATGAGCTTGCCGGCGCTCGAATACGCATACGGCACCCCGGCGTCTTTCGGTCCACGGTGAAGGTGATCGTAAGCGCGCGGCTGCTCGACGAATCGCCCGCCCGGGCGTTTCACCGCGTGAGCATTGTCGAACCCCAGGATCCGGCGGTTGCTCGCGTCGTGCAACGTGAGTTCATATCGTATGCCGTGCGGGCGCGCCTCGTCGGGTTCGATCGTCCAAGCGTTGATCTTGACCCAGCGCCTTGTCCCGACCCCGATTCGTTCGTGCGGCGTCCCACCACGTAGCGCACGCCTTCGGCGCCGATTTCCTCGGTGTGCCCGCAGCCGGCTGGCATGGTGAATACCTCGCCCTTCGAGTAGGTGCGCACCTGTCCGGAGACGCCCAGCGAAATCTGCCCGTCGAGGACGAGGGCTCGGACGTCGAAAGGGTGCGCGTGCTCCGCGTTGCGCGCGGCGGCCGGGAGTTGCCTGGTTTCAACGTTTCCGTAGCCCTCGGCCTGCAGGGCGGTTTCGAAGCTGGCGATGTCCATTGGTGCCTCCTTGTCCGCAAGTTGCCGCTCCCTCAAGACGCAGGAATAGCATCTCGCCGAAATTGAGGCGGTCTGGTCAATGCTGCCACTCCGCGGCCGTTCCAAACTAGAATGCGGGCACCCGGCCCTTCACTTGAAAACGAACCGGATTGTCCCAGCCCTCCTCCTCGCCGGTGCAGCCGCGGGATGCGTCACGCATCCCGAGCCCCTGGCCGAATCGGAATTTGCCGCTCTCGCCGCTCGCGAGAAGCGCCTGCACTCGCGGGAGCAGTGAAATCGCGCTGGTGGTTGACTGTTTTATTTACTGTAGCTACGTTAATATATGCGTATCGAGTTCGATGAGAGCAAGGACGCAGAGAACCGGAAAAAGCACGGGATTTCCCTGGCTTTCGCCGGCGAACTCGATTGGGAAGCCGCGCTGGTATGGGTCGACGACCGGTTCGAGTACGGAGAACTGCGAATGATCGCGCTCGCCCCGGAGACCGAGATCCTCT
>ENA-ORBV01007767-ORBV01007767.1-microbial-mat-metagenome-genome-assembly--contig:-NODE-7767-length-18313-cov-4.986949_pt1 | contig 18313 bp, 11 predicted proteins | sample MGYA00237777_ERZ505514 | MGnify/ENA primary metagenome ERZ505514 (study PRJEB26160, sample SAMN06269048) | microbial mat metagenome | isolation source: Oligotrophic lake microbial mat | place...
GGATACAACGTGAAGACAAAAGGCGAACTCGAAGCCGAAGTCAGCAACGCTGTCATGCGGTTCAAGAGAGAGTACATGGGTCGGGGGCCGCAAGAAGTGCGGACGTTCTTGGTGGAGGACATGGCCCTCGTTCGACTCAAGGGCGTCCTGACGCCCGCCGAACAGCGGCTTGCCCAAGTCGAAGACCCCCATCGGGGCCGCGACCTCATCAAGCAACTCCGGGTCGAACTCATCGAACACGGCCGGGAAATCCTTGAGGAAGCGGTTCAGAGCATCCTCGGGGTCCGCGTCTTGAGTCTACACACGGACATCAGTACCCGAACCGGCGAAAGCGTCATCGTGTTCACCCTCTCGGATGATCCGGTTGGCAAAAGTCGTGCTGGCGCTTGACTTGATCGGGAACGGCGGGTAGAGATACTTAACTCAACTCGGCAGTGGAGGGCGGTTCGACCGCCGGCCATTACTGCAAGGTTGTGACAATTAACGCTGACAGCCGACCCGACGTGACCCGTTGGGTGGGACATAGGCCGGAGAACTCCACTGAGGTGGGTTGTTCTCCGGCCTTTTTTCGTTTCTCCCCCACGGAGGCCGAGATGACCCCCGGTCAACCACAGACCCCGCAAGTCGTACTTATGCCCACGCTGGTGGACGCCGGCGAACCCTTCAGTGTCGGTTTCGCCTACTACCGTACCGACCACGAACTGACCTTCTACCTCCGCGCGCTCCGTCGAGTCAGCGACAAGCGACTCGTCGTCGTTCTTGGCCTTCGGGAAGGTGGCCGGGTCCTCCCGGCCGACATGCCTATGGACGTGCGCTTGATCCTGACTGCGGAGGAGAACAGCATCGACCCGAGCGAGGTCGTCGGCTGGTTCGTCCCGGACCCGTGGCGTGCGGTCCTCGTCGGGATGACGGGCCGACAACCGGATGACGGGCTGATCCTGCTGTTCCCTGACGACTGGAAGGGGCCGTCGCCGGACGCGCTGGTGGATAAGGCCCGGCGCTGGCGTGCCGGGCCACATTCGCCCGTGGACGACGTGTTCTTCAACGCCGATCACTCGAAATGACTTCCGCATCCATTACCAACTCCGAGGTTTAGCATGTCCGAGACGACTCGACAGATCAAGAAGACCGTCACCCTGATCCCCGGCGACGGGATCGGCCCCGAGTGCGTCGAGAGCGCCAGGCGGATCGTGGCCGCCGCCGGCGTCGGGATCGAGTGGGAACTCTGCCACGCCGGCGAAAGTGTGTTCAAGCAGGGCGTCCCCTCGGGCGTGCCGCAGGAAACCATCGACTCGATCCGCAAGACCCGGTGCGTGCTGAAGGGTCCGCTCGGCACCCCGGTCTACAAGGAGTATTCCGGAAACATCCACGACAGCGGCCGCCACCTCCTGAACTTGATCAATGAAATTCTCGACCTGTCACGCATCGAGGCTGGCCGTTATCAATTGACCGAGGAGCGTCTTCGGCTGACCGACGTCGTCGACGACTGCCACCGCCTGTTGAAACTCAGGGCGGAAGCAAAGGGTCTGACCTTGACGCTGGAGCTGGCCGACGATCTGCCGCCGGTCTGGGCCGATCAGCGCGCTTTGCGCCAGATTTGCCTCAACCTGATGTCGAACGCGCTGAAGTTCACGCCCAAAGGCGGGACCATCACAGTCAAGATTACGAACGCACCCGGCGGCGGGCAGATGTTGTCGGTGCGCGACACCGGCCCCGGCATCCCGGCCGATGAAATCCCCAAGGTGATGCAGCCGTTCGGCCAGGGCTCGCTCGCCCACCAGACGGCTGAAGGCGGCACCGGCCTTGGCCTTTCGATCGTGACGAGCCTCGTCGAGTTGCATGACGGCAAGTTCGAGCTGCGGAGCGAGTTGCGCCGCGGTACCGAAGCCATCGTCATCCTACCGCAACGCCGCGTGCTGGCGGCTGCCCCGCCCTTGCAACCGCTTGGCGCCGAGCGGCACCGTCTGAACCCGGAACTCCGCGCACGCATCCAGCGTCCGCCGGCCGCCCCGCACGCCAAGCCCGGCGCATCTCACCCGGGGAATGCCGCGTCGCAGCCGGCAAAAGCCGCATTACAATCGGCGCATGCCGCGCATCCAGCATCGCAACCCTCGCCGGAGCGAAAACCAGCTCCGCGGCGGGCACGCCTGCGCGACGTGCTTCGCGCCTAATCGTGCTGATCAGCTCCGTTCAGCAACACACGGCAACACGCGGCCACCCGGCCTTCCCCAATGAACCAACGCACGTTAAGACCCGGTGGACGCTAGAGGCCTTCCGCTTTAAATGGAGTCGCCGAAGGCCTCTAACTTATTGGTTTGTCGTGCTTCTTTTCGGAAAACCGGTTCCAACTTTTCCGGAAGCACTCTAGCCCGCACCTTTGGGAGTTCGCTTGGAAACGCCGTGCATCAACATTTGCGAAATCGACCGTTCCGCAGGCATCTGCATCGGTTGCGGCCGCACTGGCGCCGAGATCTCCAGTTGGATCCGCCTGACGCCAGACCAGCGCCAACAGGTGATGGACACGTTGGCGGCCCGGCTCGACAAACTGCCACCGCGATTGGGCCCCACACAGTCCCAGCTATGAGTGATCAATAGCCGGGCAGCGTGACGTCGTCGGGCCGCAAAGCCGAGACACCTCCCGCGAAGCGTCGACAATGGCATGGAGACGATCAGATGGACGATAATGGCCACTGGGTCCTGATCGGAGCTTGGACGGTCCTCGTCTTGCTGCTGCTACCCAAGCTGGTCCTCGACTACCGAGGCCGGATGACCGACGCGATGTCCCACATCGCGGTTTGGGGTCTGATTTTCATGGCGGCGGTCTCGATTTACGCATTCCGCGACGAAATCAAGGGATTTGCCGGGCGCGTCAGCGGCGAATTCTCGCCGTACGGTACGACCGAAGTCTCGGGGATCGAGGGCGAACGGACGGTTCGCATCCGCCGTTCGGCGCGCGGCTCGTTCTTTGCCCGCGCGGACGTCAACGGGGCGGCCATGCCCATGCTGGTCGATACCGGCGCAAGCTCGATCGTGCTAAAGTCGAGCGACGCAGAAAAGGCTGGTATCGATCTCAAATCGCTGTCGTTCACGATACCCGTCGACACCGCCAACGGCCGGACGTTTTGCGCCGCTGTGCGTTTGAAATCGATAGCGGTCGGAGGCATCAGTTTCGACCGGGTGGATGCGCTCGTTGCGATGCCCGGCAACGTTAAGGAAAGCCTTCTCGGTATGACTTTCTTAAGCCGATTGCGGTCCTATGACGTGTCCGGTGATTTCATGACGTTCCGAAGCTGACCGGGGCACAAAACCCAAGCATGGCGTCAGTATGCGAAATCCCGACGACGAAGAGCCCAGCCTGTTTCTGGAACTCGGCACGTGGCTGTGCGGAGCCGCCGCTGTCGTCGCGTTGTACATGAATTATGACCTTGTCCGTCACAACCTGTCGGCGGTCATGATCGCTGGCTTGGAGCGTGTGCTGCCGCCGGTCCCCGCTGGACAGCGACCGGCAGTCAAGCCAACTATAGCTGAAATCGACCCGCCAGCGAACGATCGCAGCGGCACGGTTTTCGAACTGCGCGCCGACAGACGGGGCCACTATCAGGCCGACGTCGAGATCAATGGCCGTCGTGTCGGCGCTCTGGTCGACACCGGGGCCTCACTCGTCGTGCTGACCTACGAGGACGCGCAACGCCTCGGCATCTTCCTGCGCGACCGCGATTTCACCATGCGGACCAATACGGCGAATGGTATTGCGCGAGCCGCGCCTATCGTGCTCGACCGCGTCGAAATCGGCCCTATCCAGGTCCGCAATGTTCAGGCCGCCGTTTCCGAACCCGGCCGCCTCAGCACGAATTTACTCGGGATGACGTTCCTGTCGCGGATCACAAAGTTCGAAAGTGGGGCTGGCCGCCTCGTGCTCCACGACTGAGTTATGGCCGACCGCGGCCAAGCAACGCGACGCCTGAGCCCGCGCCTCGCTGTACTTTCTTACGGCGCGCTTTGCCGCATGCGCTTTGCAATCCGACATCTGTCACACGGGAGCCATGTCGTAAGTTTCAATGCCCAGCCTCGATCGAAGACCCGCCCGCTGCAGCAGCTGGCGGTTTCCTATCGCTCATGGAGACCCGCCGATGTTGCCAACCCCGCGCGCCGACCTCAAGCCGAACACGGCCGATTTCGAGCGCTTGCCGCTGGTCAAGCCGACGGGGTTTCGTGAGTACGACGCGCGCTGGCTGTTCCCTCAGGAGATCAATCTCCAGGGTCTGAATTGCATCGGGCTGGGCATGGCGACCCTGTTCGACGAACGCGACGTGCCAAAGCGCATCGTCGTCGGTCACGATTTCCGCTGGTATTCGGCGAGCGTGAAACAGGCTCTCGTCAACGGTTTGATCATGGGTGGCTTCGAGGTCCACGACATCGGGCTTGCATTGTCGCCAATGGCCTATTTCGCCCAGTTCGCGCTCGATGTGCCCGGCGTCGCGATGGTCACCGCCAGCCATAACGACAATGGCTGGACCGGCATCAAGATGGGCATGAACCGCCCGCTGACGTTCGGCCCCGACGAGATGACGCGGTTGAAGGAAATCGTGCTCTCCGGAGCCTGGAAGACGCATCCCGGCGCTGGCAAATACATCTACGTCGACAATTTTGCCGACCGCTATATCAATGCCTTGTCCGACCGCGCGCCGCTCAAGCGCAAGCTCAAGGTCGTCTGCGCCTGCGGCAACGGCACGGCTGGTGCGTTCGCACCGCAGATCCTGGCCGCCGTTGGCTGTGAGGTCGTACCGCTCGATGTCGAACTCGATCATTCGTTCCCGCGCTACAATCCCAACCCCGAAGACATGAAGATGCTGCATGCGATCTCGGAGGCCGTGCTCGCGAGCAAGGCCGACGTCGGCTTAGGTTTTGACGGCGATGGCGATCGTTGCGGCGTAGTCGACAACGAAGGCCATGAAATTTTTGCCGACAAGGTCGGCGTGATGCTTGCCCGCGACCTTTCGGCAATCCACAAAAATGCGATCTTCGTCGCCGACGTGAAATCGACCGGACTATTCGTCACCGACCCGGTGTTGAAGGCACAAGGCGCAAAAGCCGTCTACTGGAAGACCGGCCACTCCTACATGAAGCGCTACACCCACGAGATCAAAGCCCTCGTCGGCTTCGAGAAGTCCGGCCACTTCTTCTTCCAGCCACCGCTTGGCCGTGGCTATGACGACGGCATCGTCGCCGCCCTTGCCGTGCTCGATATGCTCGACCGCGCGCCGGACAAGTCGATGGCTGACCTCAAGAACGCTCTGCCCAAGACGTGGAGTTCGCCAACCATGTCGCCCCACTGCGGCGACGAAGTGAAGTACGGCATCGTCGACAAAGTGGTGGCCGATTACATGGCGCGCTTTGAAACCGGCACGACAGTTGCCGGCCAGAAGATCGTCGACGTCGTCACCGTCAACGGTATTCGCCTGATGCTGGAGGACGGCACGTGGGGCCTCGTCCGCGCCTCGTCGAACAAACCGGAACTGGTCGTCGTCGTGGAAAGCCCGGCATCGGAGGCCAACATGCGCGCGATCTTCGCCGATATCGACGCCACGCTCGCCAAGTTTCCCGAGGTCGGCGCCTACAATCAAAAGATCTGAGCGAGGCTCGCCGGGCCACTCAGCGTCTATTCATACCGTGCCGGATAGCTCGTCAGAAAAGCTTCGGGACGGAAATTCATGCAGGACAGCCAAAGCACCGTGCCGACAAACGCCTCAGCGACCGTTGCGCCAGCGGACGGCGTTGATCGGCTGCCCAGCGCGTTCCGCCGGTCGTGCGTCGGCGTCGCGCTCGTAATCCTCGCGGTCGCTGCCATCCAGCAGCTCGATCTGTCGCTGCGCTATTTCCTCACCTGGCAGTATTACCAGCAGCAGGACCTCCCGGTGATGCTGCCGTTGGCGGCAGTCCTCGGCATCATCGCGTGGCTCGGCCTGCCAGCAAGCGTCGGCCGAGCGACCGAACGGCTTTTTGTACCAACGCCTGTCGTATACGCAGCGATTATCATTGCTGCCGCCACGACTGTCGTCATCGGGACGCACGTCGTCGCGTTCGACTTCGCGTTCTCCCGCGACGAGATCATGGCGCTGTTCGACGCCTCGCTCGTCGCCAACGGGCAATTGCTCGGCCCCGTCGCGCCCGAGTGGCGGCCGTTCGTGCCATCGTTGCAACCGGTGTTCCGTCTGCCTGTACCCGACCACGCCGGTTGGGCTTCGACCTACTTGCCGGGCAACGCCATCATCCGCGGCGTCCTTGGTCTGGTTCTCGACCGGGCGTTCGTCAACGCTACGCTGCTCGTCGTCGCGTTGCTTGCCGTGATCGCGATCGCACGTCGCCTGTTCCCCGACCGGCCGGACGCGTGGCTGATCGCGCTGGTGCTCGCCGCCACCTCCTCGCAGATGCTGTTCATGTCGATGACGCCCTACGCCATGAGCGCGCATTTGGCGCTGAACCTCGTGTGGCTGTGGCTGTTCCTGCGCAACACCGCCGCGTCCCACGCTGGCGCCATTGCGGTCGGCTTCCTCGCCACAGGGCTCCACCAACTGGTGTTCCATCCGCTGTTCGTGGTGCCATTCCTGCTGCAAGTGCTGCTCGACCGGCGATGGACGCTGGCCGCTGTCTACGCGGTGGCCTACGCGGCGATCGGATTGTTCTGGATCCTCTACTGGCAGTTACTCCTATCCGGCACGGGCACGGCGGCTCCCGAAGCCGCGAGCGCGATGGGCGTGTCCTACTTTCTCAGCCGCGTGAGCGGGCTGTTCGCCAATTTCTATCCGTCGGCCTACGAGACGATGGTGCAGAACCTGTTCCGCTTTGCTGCGTGGCAGAACCCGCTGATGCTGGTGCTGATCGGCCCCGGTATGGTTATGGCGTGGCGCGCGGGCGGGATACAACGCTCGCTTGCTGCCAGCATCGTACTAACGCTGCTCGCCATGTTGTTTCTGTTGCCCTACCAGGATTACGGCTGGGGTTATCGATATGCCCACGGCCTGATGGGTAGCGCCGCGCTCGTCGCCACGCTCGGCTGGGTCGGCATGACCGCGAACTTGAATGCCGGGCAACGGCGCGCAGCCTATGGCCTCGCCGGTGTCGCGACGGCCGCTGCCGTGCTCGTGCTCGCACCACTCCATGGCCTGATGATGCGCGGCATGTATGAGCCGTACGTTCGCGCCGACGCTGCCATCCGCGCCAAGCCTGCGGGCGCTGTCGTGATCGAGACCATCGCCATCCACTACGGGGATGACCTCGTCCGCAACGACCGCGCGCTGACCAACCGCCCGCTCATCTTCGACATTGGCGAACTGTCCAACGACCTCGCGCGCGAACTGTGCCGCCGCATGGACGTCGCGATGTTCACCGGCGCGGAGGCGACACGTCTTGGCGTCCCGTCCGCCGACCCCAAGTCCCACTCCGACAATGTGCGGATCGCCAAGCTGCGCGCGTTCATCGAAAGCGCAGAGTGCAAGGTGCTTCGGCGATCGTGATGCGGGCTGCCTTCCGCATAGGTGGATCATCAACCGATCGAGGGACACGTCAGAGCTGACAGTTCAAGCCGCCGCGAGTTGAACTGGCGTTCCGCCTTCAAAAGTTAGGACAGAAGGGCGTGCAACGCGCGTCCTATATCGTCGGCCGAAAAAGGTTTTCTTAGTACGGGCCGGCCAGCGAAACGTCCCGGCAGCACGGTAGTACCGTCATACCCAGTGGTAAACACGAAGGGGATTTTGCGATCCTGTAGTACGGCAGCCGCATCCCACGACATTTCCCCGTCGAGATTGACGTCGAGCATTGCCGCATCGAACGCCGCCTCCTTTGCGAGCGTTATTGCCTCGGCCAACCGCGCAGCGGGGCCAACAACGTCCCATCCCAAATCGGCGATCACGTCCTCCATCAACATCGCCACCAAAGCCGAATCTTCTACGATCAGTATTCGCCGATTGGGGGCAACGGGCCGTATGGAAACTTCCGGAGGTTCGGGCTGGACGACCGCCGGTCCACTCCGCGCGCGGCCGATCGTCACAGCGGACACGGGCATTGTGATCGAGCAGGTCACCCCGCTCGGTTCAAAGGCAAGGCTCGAACGCCCACGGGTCTCCATGGCCAGGGCGCGCTCGATTAGCGTCGAACCGAAGCCGAGCCGTTTTGGCATGCGAACGAGCGGGCCGCCGCTCTCTTTCCAGACGAGATCGAGCCCGTCCTTGGCGTCGAACCGCCAAATGATGTCAACGCGACCCGTATCGACCGACAACGCTCCATATTTCACAGCGTTTGTCGTGAGTTCATGAATTGCTAGAGACAGCGCAAGAGCCGACTTCGGCGTCAGCGACAGCTCAGGACCGTTTAAACCAAAATTCGAATGCTCTGCCTTGTAGGCATCGAGTTCTTCGCGGATCAGCGCACTGAGCGACACGGCTTCCCAGCGGCTCTCTGTTAGCAAGCAATGCGCGCGGGACATCGAGCGTATTCGCCGTTCAAGACCTTGGGTGAACTCTAGCAGCAGACCAGCGCTTCGGCTGGTCTGCGCGACCATGGCTTGAATGCTGCCCAACGTATTCTTGACCCGGTGGTCAAGCTCGGCCATCAGCAGTTGTTCCTGCTGCCACGCCCGGAGCCGTTCACGTGCGGCTGCATCGATCCGCCGAAGCACGATCTCGAGCAACGACACCCGCAAGTCGGATGCAGCGTCGTTTTCGGATAATGACCAAGGTTTTGACCGGCCGCGCACTGTCTCCGCCCAGGCTTCGAAAGACTTGCGCGGGGTCAGTCGAATTCCGTTGGGGCCAACTTCAACTGGTTTGCGGGGGTCCCCGCCCCACCGGACTGTCTTGACCACCTGGGGCCTGAACCACATCACAAAATCACGAGGTTCGCGCGAGACCGATACCGCGAGAAGCCCGGATGCGACGTCGGCATAGGCCGTCGCTGGCGGGTAAGTCTCACCCAGCCGATCAGTGGCGTATACGCCCTCAAAATCGCGCATGCTCTTGGTCAGCCAGTCGGTCAGCGCACCGATTTGCTCATCATCAGGCGTTGTCCCGAAAGCAGTCACTCGGTTGTTGACGCGGATCGCAACACCGCCACGTGTTTCCCCGACGCGCATCGCCAAGCCATCCGCCGCGATATAGTCGAGCAACTGTTGCTGCTGCGCGACCAGCCCTTCGCCAAAATCGTCGTCTTGAGCAAGCGCTTGCATCATCTTGGACAGCGCCTCCCGTGACTGAAGCCGCGCGCTCAGTTGTTCGGCACGCAATCGCACTTCGAACTGAAGCGAAAACATCGACCCAAACAGTTCGCAAACCGCGCGCAGGTGCCGCGGAAGCCGCCGCGGTGTTTGATGGTGGCAGGCAATCAGCCCCCACAACTTGCCGTCGCAAATGATCGAGATCGACATCGAGGCGTCAACGCCCATGTTGCGCAGATACTCGCGGTGGATAGGCGAAACGTCGCGTAAAATTGCATAACTCATGTCGAGCGCCCTCCCGCTGCGCGGGTTGACCGGGGGCAGGAGCGGCGCGGGCGTGTAATCAACTTCGGTGATCAGGCGCAGCCAACTCGTCAGATAAAGCGCACGTGCCTGTTTGGGAATGTCCGACGCCGGATAGTGAAGATCGAGAAATGGACTGAGGTCGTCGCGCCGCGATTCCGCGTAGACCCATCCCGACTCGTCGGCCGCGAAGCGATAGACCATCACGCGGTCATAGCCCGCGACCGATCGCAACCGCTCAGTGGCAAGCTGGCAATAGGCCTGGAGATCGCGGGCATCGCCCAGCCCGTCGAACATTTCCTGAAGGCAGGCGAGTGGATCGGCCGAATGGCGATCGGTCAAATCGGCGGCCTCCACCTCGATGACCAATGCGCCATTGCTGAGGTGCACGCTGACATCGATCGGCCGATCGGTGATGATCCTCATCAACGGATCGAGCATATGGCGCGGGCGGGTGAGGCTGGAACCGCGCAGCAGGTCTCGAAGCCGTTCGACCTGTTCGGTCGTGAACAGTGATGAAAGGCCTCGGCCGTTTAGCGCTGCCGCATCTTTGCCAAGTAGGCCGAGTGTGTCGCCTGCGACCTGCTCGATCAGCATCGTTGCTGGTTCTACGACGAGCATCGCGCCGTGTGGCAGGACCGCGCCTGGAATATGGATCAGCTCACGATCGCAGTTGGTTAAATCTATGGCGGCGTCGGGTAAGTCACGCATGCCCTGCCATCCAATCTTCATAAGCGGCAAACATCGCCATCGCGCCCTTAGCAGCCCGCGTCCGAGAGGCGGTATCAGGCAGGCTCGCCTCGATGCCAGCAGTGAACGCTTTCCACTTGTTTTCATTCGTACCGGTCAGGAAGTGGACCGGAAGCACATCACCATCGGTCTCGCGACCGGAGATGGCCCGCGCCATGACCTTCCCGCCTAGCGAAGCTCCCAGCAATACATAGCAGGCGCCTATCCGTTCGGCGGGCCCGTCCTCGATCACCAAGGGGGCGCAACGTGGCAAATCCGAAATCGCGGCGGCGGTCATGCCCAATTCGGCCAGATCCTGGGCCAAGCAGTCGGTCAATACGCCAGCGTGGCCAACGTCGGGTTGGACCATCGCATAAAAACCGTACGAGCGCGCCAGCAGGCGACGGTACTCGTCCCGCGCGATCGTGCCCGCCGCAAGGCGCGCGAGCGCTGGATGGTCATGAATTCGCTCATGAATATCGTGGACCGCTGTCCGAAGGGCCGACCTCGCGCTCGACACGTCCACGTTTTTCACCCGACGTTGCGCCATGACGCCCTCAAGCTTGCCGTGCCGCCAATCATTGCCTTCAGAAGCTTCACGAACTACTCGGTGTGGAGTGATCGGACTGAATCTGCGATGCTGCGCTTCGCGACTCCATGGAATTGCTAGAACATTTTAGAAATCTTGCCTAGTGTTCCGTCTCAGACATTTGCCTCCCCCAGCGGCGAGGTTTCGAGCACATGTCTGAGACACGAGGAACACTAGCAAGCTCTTGTTTCTAGTTTTGCTTTTGTATCTGACGTCTGGTTGAGACATCAGATGCGGGCGGGGACCAAACGTCAGATACGCAACACTAGCGCGAATGTCATGAAAGACGGCCAATTCATTAGCATTATCACTTTGCAGCCAGTTTTACCGACACATTTCCGAGGGAAGTGTTGGCTGCTGGTAGCAGGCTTGCCAGTTGAAATATGCCACGTCGACTTTTGGGCCGAGGCTGCCTCATAAAATCGACCGGCCCGTTACCGCGCTAGCGTCCGAACCGGAGCCACGGGAGAGGGCGTCTCGCCGCCTGACCCCGCCGGTCCATTCACAGCTCCTGGCGTCGCCGAAGCGCCGCTCGAGCCAACTGACGATTTGATCTTGGCGAACGCTGCGCCGAGCGCCCATTCGGCGAGATGAGCCAGGCTGTCGAGCCCCTGGCGCATGACACCGCCGGACACGGCATCCTCGGCTGCATAGAGCAGCACGTCGTTGCTGGCGCCAGCCGTACTCGTGACCCGCAATATCGCGACCTGTTCACCTGCCTTGACCGGCGGCTTCAGCGGACCTTGATAGATGATTTCACCCTTCAGCTTCTGGCTCGCGGGAAATTTTGCCAGCACGACCGCAACGTCGCCTTTACCGCGCAAGCCGACATAGAGCTTGTCGCCACCCCAGACGCGGGCGTGTCCGACGATCTCGCCGGCATCGAACAATTTTGCTTCCGTGAAGTTGCGGAACCCCCATTCGAGGATGCGGCGGGCCTCGTCGCGGCGGTCGTTTTCCGTCGGCAGACCCATGACGACTGCGATCAGCCGCCGGCCATCCTGCACAGCCGACCCAACCAGCCCAAAGCCCGCCTCGTTCAAATGCCCGGTCTTCATCCCGTCGGCGCCGATGCCCATGGACAATAGCGGATTACGATTGAAGAACTTGTGCTTCAGCCAAGAGAACTCGCGCTGCGCGAACCGCGGATAATGCTCGGGATACTCTTTAATCAAAAACCGGGCGAGGTCAGCCAACTCGCGCGCCGAAATGCGCTGTTCGGGATGGCTCAAGCCGGTCGCATTGCGGAATTGGGCGGTCTTGAGGCCAATGCGTCGCGCTTCGTCCGTCATCAGCTTGGCCGCGAATGCGCCCTCGGTACCACCTAGACCCTCGGCCAGCGCAATCGCGGCGTCGTTGCCCGATTGCACGACCACGCCTTGCAGCAGCAGTTCGATCGAAACCCGCGTGTTGATCGGGATCATCATCGCTGACGTCCGAGATGGCGCGCCACCACGCCGCCATGCATTCTCGCTGATGAGAAACGTGTCGTCGAGCTTGATCTGGCCGGCCTTCAAAGCCTTGAACACGACCGCCAGTGTCATCAGCTTGTTCATGCTGGCCGGAGGGGCCAATTCGTCGGCCTTGAACTGATACATCACGGCGCCGGACTGCGCTTCCATCAGCACGACGTGGCGGGCCTTCGTGACGAACTCGTTGGATGATTGACCTTGTGCGGCAGTTGGAGATGGCTGCAGTACCAAAGCCGCACCGGCGGCAAGTCCTGCCAATACCTTAGCCGCAGCCGCTGAGCGGACGCGCGGGAAAACTTCGCAACGATCGCCGCGACGCTGAGCGACCCGAGCGGAAACGCCGGTGAAACGGCCCGATATGCGGCGGCTTTGGACCAACCAATTGGCCATCATGACTACCCCGGCCATTTTGAAAACCTGCGGCCCGACCCGGCTCAATCGCCCCACGACGATCCATGAACTTCATGGCGAATATCTGGTGACCCGAGATCGCCTGTCAACGGCACCACGGCGTCTATACCCGTCCCAAATAACCTGCCGCAGTACGGGGCCGCCAGTACGGGGCCGCCAGCCGCCTCGGTCCGCCGTCTCGATCAGGTCGGCAAGTTCTGATTCGGCGGTTCGAGCAACAGGCAAGCGCACCCATACGTAGTTTCCACAACTGTTTCGCCGGGTGTCAACTGGGTACTGTTCAATAGCGGTCTGGGAAACGTCCAGGCTCGCCAACTCGGCCACTCCGCCAACGGGCGACCAGCAAAAGCACAACCACTGGATCCCGAAGCGAGCCGAGGGATCCCCGCATCACCACAGCGGCGCGCGAAGCGCCGGAGCCCGTCGGCGAATGCTGACGAAATGCAACGCGCCGATTGACCAAACCCCAGATCTCAGACCTAGCGAGGTAAGTCGTGGCCACATCTCTTCCGCCGGATTTTCAGTATCAGCTCGAAGGAGTTGCTTCCAACTTGCGCGCCTTTGCAATGTCGCTTACCCGCGACCCTAGTCGAGCAGACGATCTCGTCCAGGAAACGCTTGCAAAGGCTTGGGAGCACCAATCGAGGTTCGAATTGGGAACCAATATAAAAGCTTGGTTGTTCACAATTCTTCGCAATACTTTCCTTTCGGAATTGCGCAAACGCAAGGCCGAGGTCGAGGATCCCGATGACAACTTCGCAAGTTCGATCATCAGCCGCGGCGCTCAGGACGGCCATATGGACTTGGTCGATTTTTCTAGGGCTCTCGCAGACCTGCCGCCGGAACAGCGAGAAGCTCTTCTTCTCATTGGCGAAGGATACTCGTACGCCGAAATATCATCAACGTGCGGTTGTGCGGTGGGCACCGTCAAGAGCCGCGTCAACCGTGGCCGGTGCAAGCTGCGCGAATTGCTCGGACTGGAAGAAATGGTAGCCTTCAATGTTGCCGCAGCTGACGAGCAGGCAGCGCTCCACCACTAGAGTGCTTCTGGAAAAGTGGGAACCGGTTTTCCGAAAAGAAGCACGACAAACAAATAAGTTAGAGTCCTTCCGCGATTCCATTTAAAGCGGAAGGCCTCTAATCAACACGCCAGACGTTAACAATCCAAGGCGTTTCGACAACCGGTCGGGACGCCTTGATTGCGTTGATCGCCAACCGTTTGCGCATGAGCAATGGTTCTCGGTCGGACGCACGGACTACACTTCGGTGATCGAATTCATAAGGTCGTCGATGTTTATGGTGGCAAACTTCGTCAGCATATCCGAGACCGCATAGGGGAGGATGATCTGGTCGCCGTGCCGCATTGCCCCGCAGGTGTAGACGACATTCGGCACATAGCCTTCGCGCTCATGAGGTTCGGGCCGCAAAAGCGGTTCGCGTGAGCGTCCGAGCACGATCGACGGGTCGTTCTTATCGAGCAGGACGGCCCCGATCGAATACTTTCGTACGGCACCGACACCGTGGGTCAACAACAGCCAGCAATCGTCCAATTCGATTGGCGAGCCACAGCTGCCAATCTGGACGAACTCCCATGGGTACTTCGGCCTCAATATGGCTTGGCCTCCGTTCCAGGTGTGGAGGTCGTCGGAATAAACGAGGTATAAATTCTCGTTGTCCTGACGCGCGATCATCGCATAGCGGCCATCGACCTTTCTCGGAAATAGGGCCATGCCTTTGTTGCGCGCGACCGTCCCGTTCAGCGGCATCAAACGGAATTTCAAAAAGTCTCTGGTTTCCAGTAGCTCAGACCTGATCGCGCGCCCGCTATAAGCGGTGTAGGTCGCATAATATGTTATCTGACCATTCTCGTTGAACGCGACGAAGCGTGCATCTTCAATTCCGTTCGATTGGCTGTCCGTGACCGGGAAGATGACGCGCTCGCTCAAATCATCCCCGGAGCGGAACATGATCTCGATATCGTCACCCTGTGGCGTCTTAGTTCGACTTTCGACGGTTGGAATGCTGGCAAGCCGCGCTGTTGGATCGACCGAAATTTGCCCCTCGGGCCCGATCGATCCCGAGCGGAACGTCAACGATGAGATGTGACCTTCACCGACCGCGCGCAAGCTCAAGATAAACCGACACCCTCCAACGGGCGCGCCAGATTGGTCCGGGTGCCGAACGATACTAGGGTTGAACAGGGCTGACGCCTCGAACGAATATTCGTGCATAAAATAGGCGCCAATCAGGCGCCGCTGGATTCGGTCGAAGGGCGAATGCGGCGCGAGTGCGCCTTCCATGTCGGCTGCCCGAGCCTCAAAAATATCGAGCAGGTTTCGATGCCGCCCCTCGAAGTTTTCCAAAACTTCGTTCAGCTGTCGCCCGGCGGCATCGGCGTCAAGACCCAGAACCCGGTCGACAATGTGGTTTGCCCGCGTTTTGTCCGTCGGATTGAGATCCCTAGGTTCTGTCGCCGGTTTGAACGGCCTGACCACGACCCGCGCCGGGTCCGGCTTGAGTTGCAACGTTTGGCGTTTCACGCCCCGGTCTTGAGACAAAATAACCCCCAGTGACGGCCCCCATTGCGGCTACGCGGGCATGATCGCCGCGCACTCGAACGACCGTTGTCGACGCATCCACTTCGATCGACGCGGCGCGGGCAAACCGGCGCATGTCGACAGTGGCCAGCAAGTATGCCAGCACCGATTCGGCACCGCAGTTCTCGTTGGCACGATCGGGATGCAGACCATCCCGACACCCACCCGTAGCAGTATCGACCAGCGATGTGGCAAGATCGTTGCGCCCGACGAACCAAGCAAATGCTGTCGACGCTGCCGCGGGCCAAACCGCGTCCCGATCTGCCCGCCATGCTGCATAGCACGCCGAGATCGTCGCAGCTGCCTCCAACGGCTGCTGGTCGAACGCCCGTGGGCTGCGACGCGCGCGGCCGAAACTTTCGGTCCCGACAGGGCGATAATGTCCTGCGGGAGCCGTTTGCATTGCGTTCAGCCACCGCAGCGATCGAATGCCGGCGTCGACGAGGGTCTGATTAGCCATGGCCGTCCCCGTCACCAGCAAAGCCTCGGGAAGCCGTGCATTATCGTAAGCGAGCTCGTTTTCAAACCACACCCAGTCGGCGGTTTCGACCGCGAACAGGGCCGACAGGAGCCGCTCGGCGAGTATGCTGCGCAAGCGCACGCACTGAGCATTGTCGCCAACGTGCCCACAGTAGGCGTCGAGCCCAAGGAGTGTGAAGGCCCACGCCCGAGGTGAACTGAAGCTTTCGACCGTCGGCAGCGCACGCTCGAAGAGTGAGGCGGCCCATCCGCGCCGCGACGGTTCGGGATCGCCACTGGCGCAAGCACCGAGCGCCCAAAGCGTCCGGCCGTGACTATCTTCTGACCCTTGCGGTTCGAGCCAGCGCCGATCGTAGCTCATGAAGTTGCGAAACCGCCGTGTGTCGGGGTTCCAAGCGTGCTCCACGAATGCTGCAAACGCCGTCGTCCGTGCCGCGAGCATCGCGCGTTCACCCGGCTCGCCCATCGCGACCGCCAATAACAACGCCCGCGCATTATCATCGACGCAGTAGCCATGGCTGCGGTCGGGAACATTGTGGACAGCGTGCTGCAACAGGCCGGTACTGTCGCACATTGAGAGGAAATAGCTGAGACGCGGTTCGGGCGGGGTAGCTGGTAGTGCAGGTCCAAGCTTGCGAACCGCGACTGACATGGGCCGATTTTGCTTATGTACGGCGTCAAACGTCGCCAAGTACCGGCTGGCCGTCTCGGCCCAGGTCATCGACCGGCTGTAGGCATAGGCGCGCTCCCGCACCGCGTCGCGCCGATCGTGGTCGGTCGCAAGACTTGCGATCTCGCGGCCGATGGCGCGATGGTCGCCAAATGGCACCAGAACGCCGCGCCCATCAGCCAACAGTTCGCTGGCGTGCCAGTACGGAGTCGACACAACGGCTTTGCCGAGGCCAAAGCTGTAGGCGAGCGTACCCGATGTCATCTGTGCTTCGTTGAGATACGGCGTGACGTAGACGTCGCTCATGGCGATGAAATCAAGCAGTGTCGCCTGGTCGACGAACTGGTCGATAAATACCACGTGGCGGCCAAGCCCCCGATCCGCAGCCCGCGCTTGAAGGCTCTCGCGATAGGCTTCGCCGTGCTGTCGCACGAGGCTGGGGTGGGATGCCCCGAGCACGACATAGACGGCATTCGGGCAGGCTTCGAGGATCTGCGGCATGGCCTCGATGACCGTCTCGATGCCTTTACCCGGCGACAGAAGACCGAAGGTCAAAATGACGGTTTTGCCCTCAAAACCCAATTTGAGTTTTGCTTCCTCGGTGTCGGCAAACGGAACGTCGGGAATGCCGTGGGGTATAACCTCGATCATCGCCGCTGGCACACCGTAAGCGGCGAGCAGAACAGCCCGGGCCTTCTCCGACATAACAACAAGGCGCGCCGATTGCGCGATAATCTCGGACATGACTGCCCGTTGCTCGATCGACGGGGCTGCGAGCACCGTGTGCAGTGTTGTAACAACCGGCATCGAAAGCCGCTTCATCAGCTCGATGATGTGGCTACCGGCGGCGCCGCCAAAAATCCCGAACTCGTGTTGAAGCGACACCACATCGGCTTTGCTCCGATTGATGATCCCCGCGGCACGCTCGTAGCTTGAGATGTCGTCTGCAGCGACTTCGACTTCGACGATGGCTGGATAGTCGTAACTGTGACCCGTATCATTCATCGCGACGATGCTGGTCGAGAGCGATGGACGGGAGCGCGCGGCTGCGAGGTGGAGATCGTGAGTGAAGGTCGCGATACCGCATCGCCGTGGCAGATGGTTGCCAATAAACGCAACCCGCTGGATTGCGGCCGGGACAACTTTGCGCTGCGGCGGCACTGCGCGGTTGATCGCTCGTGCGACACAGTTTGCGGCCGATACCGCGCCAATGGACGGCGACGCCGGCCCCTTCAAAATGCCGGGGACCGGGGCGCTGCTCGTATAGGCGACGAGCGCGACAAGCCCGGCCTGACCTGTGTTGATCGCGACGACGTCGGCTTGAGCAAAAATCGCATCTCCCTCAGCGGCAACGATCCCGCCGACGGCACCGGCTCCCGAAAGAACCAGGAGCCACGTCTCATGCTCTGCCACCAGCTCCCAAACCGAATGAGGCGGTAATTCCACACGTTCGAGCACGAAGTGGGGGTCGGACGCCAGAACGGTCCGCTGCGCGCTCATTCGGGCAGGTTTTTCTTGTGCAGCAGCTGGCCCGAGCGTCGATGCCGCGACGGCATTTTCGATGTGAAGCTCCCGTGACCGGCCGTGGTCGAACAACCTGAAGGTCGCGTCGCTCCGTTGTTGAATTTCGGCAATTACGAGCCCCGCACCAATTGCGTGAATGGTGCCGGCTGGAACCAGGATCGTGTCGTCCTTAGCAACCGGCATCCAAGTTACAGCGTCCGCAATAGAGCCGTCCTGTGCTGCGCTGCGTAGCTGATGCGGCGTCATGTTGTGCTTGAGGCCGGCGGCGATCTTTGCGTCTGCCGTCGCACCGAGAACGTGCCACGCCTCCGACTTTCCGTTCGGCAATCC
>ENA-ORBV01007768-ORBV01007768.1-microbial-mat-metagenome-genome-assembly--contig:-NODE-7768-length-18313-cov-4.848322_pt1 | contig 18313 bp, 16 predicted proteins | sample MGYA00237777_ERZ505514 | MGnify/ENA primary metagenome ERZ505514 (study PRJEB26160, sample SAMN06269048) | microbial mat metagenome | isolation source: Oligotrophic lake microbial mat | place...
ATTCCAAACCGGGTCCCGAACGGATAGCAACGGGTCCGCGATCTGCCCGCCCGTTGACGCCCGTCAAGCTGATGGGGATCGGCGTATCTCCAAAGGTGGGCGTAGGCAAACCGAACGTATCGCCAAACAGCGGAGTCGCTGTCGGTTGCACATCCTGCGCGATGGTCATGGGCGCAACTACTAGCAGCGACGCCAGCAAGACGAATGAAGCGATCAAAATGAGGTGAGGCGTTTTCATGTTTCGCATTAGTTAGGCTCTGGCAATAACTCGAATCGATCAACATGCTTAGGGCGAATCAGACCGAAGTCACGGCGATCCAGCGTCAAAATCCGCGTGATATTCATGCGCTCTGCAACGGCGGCAATGGTCGCATCGACAAAATCTACCCGCGAATCGGCGTACTTTTGCAAAATCAAAACTGTACGAGCGATGTCTACTGACGTAAGTTCGACAAGTCGATATTTAGAAGTCGGAAGTTGGCGTAAAAAATGAATGACTGCCTGATAATCGTAACGAGTTCGCAGCATATACGCGACTTCATTTAAAGTTGTTTGCGGAAGAATGATCGCTTTCTCGCGCTCATAAATAGTACGGCAGGCTTGATGATAGTTTTCAGATCGAATAGCAACAGCAACAACGAAACTCGTATCGGCTACAGCATCCATTTTTTACTTGGTTTCCTGAAGCGATTGTTCAATTTCGGATTCGCCATAGAGAATATCTTCGATCCGTTCCGCCAGATCGGTTGTTCCTGACAAAAATCCTACCAACCCATCGTTTTCGATGCTGTAGTCATCAGGCAAGGTCATCGAATTCATGACTTTGGTATACTGCATGATCTCAATATATTCTAGCAGGTCTGCTAGCTCATCATCCGTCAGTTGATCCAACTTGGCGATCAGTTGTTCTTTTACGCTAGGCGTATTCATGATGCACCCCCTCTCGCTTTTCGTCCATTGTAGCATAGCTAACGGATGGTCACGCGGCTGCCGTCGCTCGTTTTCTCAACCGCGATATGCACGGGGAATTGATCGCGTAGTTCTTCGATGTGCGTCACCACTAGGATGATCGCAAATTCGTCCTGCACGGCGTTGATCGCCTCGACCAGTTTGTTACGTCCCTCGTCGTCCTGCGTGCCGAAGCCTTCATCAATGAACAACGTCCGCAAATGTGCGCCAGCACGACGCGCCAGCATCTGCGAGAGCGCCACGCGAATCGCAAAGTTGATGCGGAAGGGCGAGTTCGAGTTGCGTTTCGACTCGGCCTTTCCCGAGGTGATTCGTGCCTGCGCCGAGCGCAAACGGCCGGGACAACGAGGCACGTGGATCACGAACGAAATGATTGCCGCTTACGAGGCGCTGTTCGAACAGGGCGTGGCCCACTCGGCCGAAGCCTGGTGGCAAGGATCGCTTGCCGGGGGTCTCTATGGCGTCAGTCTTGGGGGCGCGTTCTTCGGCGAGTCGATGTTTGCAACGAAACCGGATGCGTCCAAGTTCGCGTTCGTGGGTCTCGTAAAGTGGCTTGGCGCCAAAGGGATCTCGATCATTGACTGTCAGATGACCACAGCACATCTCACCCGATTCGGTGCACGGGAAATAGACCGCAAGCAATTCTTGCGGCATCTGGAACACGCGTTGCAAGTGCCAACCCTTTCCTCGCCATGGAAAGTGACCTAGCGTCCCTTACCGTTGAAGCTTGAGGTGAACCCCGCGGCCGGCATTCGCAGTGACCGTGCCGTCGCTGTCGACAAGGATTTGCTTTCCGCTTCGCAACTCGGTCAAGAGCGCGTGTGGATACCGCTGCATGAATCGTATCGCAACCGGTATGGGGACAGCGTCGAGCATGATCTCGATGGTCTGTTGCGTATGGATAACCTGGGCATTCACGGTGACGCCGTCGTCCTCGAATTGAAGCCTGCGTTCGAGCGACGCTCCGGCTTGCACCCTCGCCGGATAGACGTCGATGCGAAGCGGCGCCGACGGTCCGCCCTTGAGGTGCCGCGTATTCTCTGACAGGCGCGGCAGAAGCGATCCCTCCCGGACCAGTGCCACGTAGCCGCCAGGCATTGGAATCTGGACGTGGCCGGGTCCGTCGTGGCGCTGCGATACGTTATCGATTTCGTACCATCGACCGCGCGGAAGATAAACCTGTCGGGTGGGTTGGTCGCGGTCGAGCACCGGGGCAATCATCAGATCGCCGCCGAGAAAGTACTGGTCGTCGATGTCCCATACTGCGGGATCGTCGGGGATCACCAGTCCGACGTGTCGCAGGATAGGAAGACCGTTTTCTCGAAGCTGTCGTTCTGCTGCCCAGAATATCGGTTGCAAGGTGTACCGAAAACGCATCACATCTCCGATGCGGTCGTCCGTGTTGGACAGCATTCGCAGCAAGGTCTTCGCCGGTCCTATTTGCACGAGGGGTGACAAAAGTCCCAGGATGGAGGCAGTCTCGAAGACCGCGTCGTCCGTGCCACCTTCGATCTCGATCGATTGTCGGCCGTTTTTCGAGATTCCCGCGGATAAGTTGGCACGCAGCGCTGCCGCGATGTCGGGCGCTCTGCGAATCACAGTCTCGTCGCCCGTGCGTATCCATATCGGAGTGGAGCCTGCGGCTTGGTTAACTGCCGCCGCGAACTGGATTCGGAGATTGCCGGTCGCTTCCGCTCCCACGTGAGCAGGAAGTCGAGAAATATCGTTTGCGACGAAGGCTTGCACCCCGTCGCGTCGCAGCAGCGACAGTCCTTCCGCCCAAACGCGTGATGCCTCGGCCTTGCGCAGGTCCAATATCGTCCCGCGTGGAGAATCGGAGAACCGGATGATTCCCCTGGCGTCGCGCAGGACTAGGCCGCGCTTGCTGGCTTGCATCGTGGGTTCTTTGCCATCTGGCAAAAGCGGACTCACCTCAAGTGCCATGAAAATTCCGAGAGCCGAGAGTTCGGAGACCAGCGCTTTCGGTGTGGGATAACGGAACACGTTCCAGGCAAAGTCAACGCCCGCGGACTGACTGGCGTTTGCGGGCGTGGTCCACCACGACCGACCCAGATTCACGATGTCATACGGAACCCGATTCGCCCTGAGTTGTTCAATGGCGCGCTGTACGGAAGTCGTATCGGTGTGTTCGTCGAAGTTGATCCAGACGCCACCGAAAGGTTTGGGCCATTGGGTCGCATGGAAGAAAGTTTTGTTGTGCTGCGAAACCAGCGTTGCAAAATCTGGCGCCAGGAAAACGACCAGATCGAGCGCACCCGATTGCTCAATCGAAAGTGCGTGTGGCGTTTGTGCTGCGATATCCCAGGATGCGGGCTGTATTCCCATCAGGTGGACGCCCCATCCTTCGGTGGAGAAAAGTACTTCGGCGCCTTCGGCTGCGCCGTTCGGAAAATCGAAGCGCAATCCGCGTTTCTCGACCCGCCCGGCGGTTGCGCCCAGTCCAAAGAATCGTGCATTCGCAGCGACGGGAAACGAAACACTCATGCGTTCGGATGCGGGCGCCGTCCCCTTGATGATCTTGAGTGGCTCGACGCCGTCGGCACCAAGTGCCAGGCGGATTTGACCCTGGGTATCTCGCCACGACAACGAAAAGGGCGCTTGTCCGACTTCGATCCGAAATTCGGCAGCTCCCACTGTCCAGCCAACGTCGGTTGGCAGCAGCGTAACCGGGCTCGTCTCGAGGGCCAGGTCGGTGTTGGCGGCACCCGGCGCCGTCGACCGCCACAGTTGAATGCGATAACCGTGTGGCGAAACCATCGAGATTTCGCAGGTTGCGGGTTTGCCGTCTGAAAGTTCGACGGTGAAGCGTGCGTGGTTTCCTTCGAGCCGCGCGCTCGTGATCGCGGTTGGCTTTCCTTCGGAGGCTCTCCCCGTCAAGGCTAGGGTCGAAATCAGGAAGAACGGAACGATGCCCATCGCCCGGTTATACCTCACCGTCGCTGCCGATCGTCGGTTACGGGAACGCCCGGAGCAATGCGGACAGTCCGCGGTCAGCTCCCAGCAAGGCAAATACCAGAACAAGGTATTTCAACGAGAAGAGAAACATCGGCCTCGCGGGTTGGGTCGTGCTGCGCAAGAAGCGATAACCAAGCGCCGCAACGGCAGCCGCAAAAGGCCACCCGCCGACCCCTGTGAGCGGCAAGGCCAATGTCGCTATCACAGTTAAGAGTGCGAAAGCCCATGCCCAACGACGGGATGCGATTTCCGATTTAACGACCGTGATGATTTTGTGCCCAGCCTTCGCGTACTCATCACCGCGCATCAATCCGATGGCGATGAAGTGCGGCACTTGCCATGCGAACAACACGGCGAACAACACCAGTCCACCCGCATCGAGGCTGCCGGTGGCGGCGGTCCATCCCATCAACGGTGGCATCGCACCCGGGACCGCTCCGACCAAAAGCGAGGTCCAGGATATCTGCTTGAGCGGCGTGTAGGCGAAAACGTATGACGCCCACGCGATGAACCCCAGTAGTGCCGTCAAGCCGTTGGCTGCAACCGCCAGCATCGGCAACGACACACAAACAAGGACGGTACCCATCACCAGCGCGAATTCCGGTGAAATCCGTCCTGCGGGAAGCGGCCGCTGTGCGGTGCGGGTCATCCTTCTGTCGAGATCGCGCTCGATGTACATGTTGAGTGCGTTGGCCGATCCGACCAGCAACCAAGTCGCCATCGCCGCGTTGAGCCAGTTTGTCCAGGAGGACAGCGCCACTGGAGACAAGGCAAATCCTGCCGCGAAGGTGAAGAACACCAGTCCGGTCACCCGAGGCTTGGTTAGCGCAATGCAATCACGGAACAGCGCCGCCGATGGTCGTGGGGTGGTATTCGGGATCGCGTGCCGGGTCGCCAGCGTCATGCCCCATGCATTCGCCAACAACGCGACACCCACACCGACGTGGAGCCGAAAATCCGCACCACCAAGCAGGCCAATCCCTGCTTGCGCAAGAACCAACAACAGGACCGACGTGGCGAGTCCGCGCAGCCAGGGTCGTCCGTGCGCAGCCGCGATGGTTCCGCCCGCGGCGGCGGCGACAAGTAAAACCGTCACGAGCGATCCCACGGCGTGCATCGTTTGCAAGCCCTTGATATCCGCGGTTGCGACTGCGCCACCTTCGGCAACCGCGAGTGTGAAGCGCACCAATGCACCCATCAAGGTTTGGGCAACCAGGGTAATGGCCGCCACCAAGTTCAATCGTCGCACACCCGCGGCGAGGGGCGCGACGGTATCGGACAGTTCCCCGACGAAGAGCGGCCGAATGCGTGCCGCACAAAACACGCTGGCAAGCATCAAGAGCACGGCAACGGCGTTGAGTAGGGTATCGAGGGCGGCCGCTTTCGAGGCTACCGCCAAGGTTGTGTCGCTGTGCGCGCCGCCTCCACCGACGATGGCCATTGCCGACAAGCCGAATAAAACGGAAAACGCCCCCAAAACCGCCGCCGGGATAAGCGGCATCGGTCGGGAGCGTTCGGGCAGGGTAGGGACGTTGGATATCACCGGTTTGCGGGGTTTATTACCGCACCCGGGCGTCCTTGGGAACCCCTACTTGAAGTCGAAATTCAGGTCCAGAGGCTTGCCAGCCTTGACCTCGACCTCTGCGGTCTTCGATCCGAACTTCTCGTGCCAGGCCTCCACGGTGTACTTGCCCGGGGGAACATCGGGGAGGGTGTAGCTGCCGTCGGCACCGCTGACCGCGTAGTGCGCGTTGTCTACGACGACCACCCAGGCGGTCATCCAGGGGTGAACGTCACACTTGAAACGCACCACGTCACCGGTCTTGAATTTCTTCTTGATGGCGGGAAAGCCTTGTGGCTGCGCATTGTTGAACAAGGTGGCGGGGCCCTTGTAGGTGTGGACGTTGTGCAAGGTCTGGTCGCTGTTCTTGATTGCGACCGACTGGCCCGCTACCGCAACAGCCACGTGTGGGCTGTAGTTGCAGCCTTTTTGATCGAGAACGACCTCGGTGGCGGGTACCGCGGCATCGGCCGCAGCGCCTTTGGCAATCCGGACGACCACGTTCGCGATGCCACCCTTTGCATTAACGACAACGGACTCGTCGACGGCCTTGCCCTTCGCGCAAAACGGATCCGATTTCATGTTTAGCTCGGCGGCGGCGGCAACCTTGCCAGCGAACTTCGCAGAACCCTTGATCGTCCCACCCTCTGCGTGGGAGGTCGCCGGCATCGCCAGGACGAGCCCGAGGGCGAGTGAAGCAAAGGACCGGGCCAAAACACTTGAATTCATACCAGTTTCCTCCAGGAGCGGGTCGTTGACGTGTCAAACATGACTACCAACGCGGCCGCATGCCGTCAATCGGAGAAGCGCCCACGGCAGTCATATCCATACGACGGATGCGGCCTTCGCCACATTCAACAGGATTGTCGGAATCCACGAAGTCCGGCTACGGCTCGATGAGGCGGGTCTTGAACTCGGGCATGAACGTCGCTTCCTTGAACAGGTCGTGAAGCTTGGCCCCCTTGCTCGCAATCGAGGCGCGCAGTTGTTCGAGGGCACAACCATCCCGGGTTTCGTCCTCAAGCCGCGCAAATGTGTATCGGAAGTAGTGCTTGGCGAAACAAGCCTCGACCTTGCCACTGTCGCGGACAAGTTTCATTAACCCAGCCGGACCGGTGACCTCCGTCATGTCATCGGAGATAATTTGTGGGATCGCTGTGGTGTTGACCGGTACCGTGCCATTTCCATTTTTGCCAGCGTCAAAGACCATCTCTTGGGTCCGGTATCGCCCGAGACCATCAAATGATTCAGTCGCAAAACCAATGTGATTGGTGAGGGTGAGATGGCAGCTCTTGCAGGTCGTTCCGTCTTGCTCCGTGATGAGCTCAACCGCCTCGCGGGTGGAACGGTTCACTGTGTCCTGCGGTGTGTTTGTGGCACCCGGATCTGGGGGGGGGATCTGGTCACACAGCCAGGACTGGCGCATATGAGCACCTTTGATGATTGGGCGGGTTGTGACGAGTCCGGTGGCGACAAAGCCAGCGCGTGTGAAAATACCGACGCGCTCTTGTTCCGCAGGGAACGCCGGCGGATCACCTTGTCCGTCCCAAACCGGCGTACCGTAAATATCAGCGAGCTCCTTGCTGCGTGCGAAGGAGCGTTCGCTTGAGAGCAGGTCAGCCATGCTGCCTTCGCCTGCCCATGTGTAGTACTGCGCCATTCCGATTGTGTCGTCCACGATGGCTGCCTTCAACATGTCGGACGGTTGGTGATCCGCCGCGAAGAGTTTGAATTGTGGGTCGCCTTTGTTCTTGGCCACATCGTCGAAATCCCGAACGCGAAGAACATCCTCAAAGAATTCTTTCGTGCCGCGCTGGGCCTCGGCTAGCGCCATCAACCGATCAACTTGGTGGTTGTAGCCATCATCCGCCAGCAAGTCGTCCGAGACCGCTGCCTGCCACAGCTCGTCGTCTGGCATAGTATGAAGGAAGTGAAACGAAAGCCTTGAAGCAAGTTCGTATGCCGAGAGCTGGTAGACGCGTTTGCCGCCAGCGACTTCGTCGACTCCGTGCTCGACCATATAAACGAACTGTGGCGCCGTTAGAAATCCCGCAATCAGATCCGCCCAGGCGAGTGGGTCCATTTTCGAATCGGTTCCGTAGAAAGTGCGGTGGTGCTTCACGTCATCCGCATCGAGTGGTCGCCGCAGCGCGCGCGGTCCGAATCCGTTGATGAAGTCCGTGATGCACTTGTCGTCGTTGCCAGTATCGCTGTCGGTGGCACACGCGCCCGCAATCTTTTGCAGGTGTTTGGTTGAGAGTTCCTTGCCGATGGCCCCGGCGATGCTGAAGGATTCCTCGACGTGGCCAGCTTGAACCGCCTGGTTCATTTGTCGGTTCGTCGGGACCGAGCCATTCATTAGGCGGGAATCCTCCGGGTACAAATCGAAGGAGGCGTTGATCGCAGTCATTACACCCATCGCGGCTGCGCCGTCACCCTTCAATGCGAATCGGATAATGTCCGACACCGTGTTGGTGTATTGGGCGGTGGTAAGTTTTCGAAGACCAACGGAATCCGAAGTCTCCTTCTCGTCGCACGTGTAACTTGGACCGGGGGGGGGATCTCCGGATCCGCCCGTGCCACCGCCGCGTCGGTTGCCGCTTCCGCCGGAGCCACTCGAGCCGGTGCCTGAGCCGGTGCAGGCAGCTACTAAAAGGCCTAGACCGGCCAAAATGGAAACCTGAGCAGTTCGATTTGCGCGCATTGGACGGAGTTCCCTCATAACCCGATCTGACGTCGCGAGAGCCGGAAATGGCTCGCCGTTCAATCTGTTTTACCCAGAGTGTAGCTGGAAGACCAATAAAAAAAGCCCGGTTTCCCAGGCTTTTTTCTCGGACAAACTGCAGATGTTAGTTCGTCAGGATCTGCCTCTGCTTGAACTCGGGCAACATCACCGCTTCGCGAACGAATCCGCCAATCGATCCATTGCCGGAAATCGACTTGCGCAGATCTTCCAAGGCACATCCATCGACGTTTTCGTTCTCCCTGCGGGCGAAGGTGAAGCGGAAGTAGTGCCGGGCCATGCAAGCCTCGACTTTACCGCTCTCGGCGATGCGGTCCATCAGCTCTCCGGGACCACTGACTTTGCGCGGATCGTCAATGTGAACCAAGGCGACCGTCGTCGCATTAATGGGCGCCGTTCCCGTCAACGTGTCGCCATTGAATAGCAATTCCTCTGTACGGTATCGGCCGAGCGCATCGAAGTTCTCGGTGGCGAACCCAAGTGGGTTCGTAAAGGTGACGTGACAGATCTTACAGGTTGTTCCGTCCTGCTCGGTTATGAGTTCAACCGCTTCACGCGACGTGCGATTGTTGGTGTCTTGCGGGGTATTGGCTGCACCTGCGTCGGGCGGAGGAACATCATCGCAAAGCCACGATTGACGGAGATGAGCGCCCTTGATGATCGGGCGGGTAGTCACAAGACCTGTTGCGTGAAACGCGGCACGGGTGAAGAGACCCTTGCGCTCTTGTTCAGCAGGAAACAGAGGCGGCTCGCCCGTTCCGTTCCAAACGGTGGTTCCATAGATCGTTGCGAGCTCCTGGCTCTTTGCAAACGAAGCCTGACTCGTCAGCAATTCACCGAGCTTTCCGTTGGGCTTGTCCCAGGTGTAGTACTGGCTCATGTCCACGACGTCGTCGATCATCGCCTGGCGCAACATCGCCGACGGAACCGTGGTCTTGGCAAAAAGCTTGAACTTCGCATTGTCCTTGTTCTTGTCGACGGCATCCACATCCTGGGTGCGGAGGAAGTCCGTGTAGAATTCCTTGGTCGAACGGCGCGCTTCAGCAAGACCCGAGAGGCGATCCACCTGCCGCTTGTACTCGGCATCTCCGAGCAGCGCATCGTTCTTTGCAACCTGCCAGAGTGCATCGTCTGGCATCGTCTGAAGGAAGTGGTACGAAAGGCGAGAAGCCAGCTCGAAGCCGGATAGCCCGTAGGTACTCGCTTTGTTGGAAACGGCATCTTTTCCGTGTTCGACGAAGTACAAGAATTGCGGTGCGGTCAGGAACCCTGCGATGAGATCGGCCCATGCGAGTGGGTCCATCTTCGAATCCGTGCCGTAGAAAGTTCGGTAGAAGGTAACCTCCTCGGCAGCCAGCGTTCGACGGAGCGCGCGTTCGCCGAACTTGTTGATGAAGTCGGTAATGCACTGGTTGTCGTTTCCCGTGTTGGTATCCGTCGCACAAGCACCGGCCACGGTCCCAAGTCGCTGGGCGTTGGTCAACTGCGCCGCAACGGCGAGGGCGACGTTGTAGGACTCTTCAACGTGTCCCTGCTGTAGCGCCTGATTCATCTGGCGTGAAGAAGGTAGGCCCGCATCGACCTGGCGATCGTCATTCGGGAATTTGTCGATCGCGGTGGTGGTCGCGCTCCAGACGCCCATCGCCTGCGCGTCGTTGCCATTCAAGGCGAACTTGATCATATCGCGGAGCGTGTTCTGGAACTGAGCGGTCGACAGCTTGCGCATTCCAATCGAGGTAGGCGCCTTGGTTTCGTCGCACTCAAACGTCGGCTTCACGAGAACGATGGGTTCGCCTCCGTCACCGCCTGCTCCTGGAATCACGATGACGTCCGAGCCGGCCGCACCACCCCGGTTGTCGCGACCTCCACCATCACCACCGTCGCCGGGCCTGCTCCCGCCATTGCGCTCGATGCCAATGCTTCCGGTGCACGCCGCAGCCATTAACGAGATCCCAACGGACCACATTCCCAACCCGCGAAAAGTGGACCCTTGAACGACTTTGGGTGCTTCCTTCATAACGGCTCCTTTAAAACTTCCGAACTACCTAGGGGCCTGAGTATCCGTTTTCTGCGTCGTCTTCGCTGCGCAAAACCTCGGTACCAGCTGGCTATCGATTATAAGGAGGCCGTAGAAACGACACAACAGGCAAAACTACCTATTCGTAAACTTTTACGTGAAATTACCTACTGACATACGTTAACAAAACTGATGAACCGGGTGTGCGCTTCTGTCGTACATATCCCCATGTGCTCCTGGCGAGGGAACCAATCCGGCTCCACATTCCTAGCCGTACGCGGCCTTGCACCTTGGCGATTTGGACCCGGTGCGGTACGGTGTCTGCCCTTCGAAGCACGGACTCATGAGCCCCACCACCCACAGCCCCAACCGGGACGGATTCAGGGCCTATTCTGGGCGCGGGAAACTCGGTTTTGTCTTTCGAGAGATGGTCGTCGACGCGGAGACCCCGGTTTCCGTCTTTGCGAAGTTGGGGCGGGGACCCTATTCGTTCTTGCTGGAAAGCGTCGTCGGCGGGGAGAAGTGGGCGAATTACAGCTTCGTTGGGGTCAAGGCCAGGGAAGTGGTTCGAGCCAAGGGGCGCACCCTTGAGATCCTGCGCCCGAATGGTCAGGGATTTGACGTGAGTGAGACGCTTGAGGTGGAAAACCCACTGCAAGCGTTATCCGAACGCCTTCAGGCCCTGTCGCCCGTGGTGCCCGACGGGCTGCCCCGGTTCATTGGTGGCGCGGTGGGTTACCTGGCCTACGATGCGGTTCGCTGGTTTGAGCGGCTGCCATCGCGCGTACCCGACGAGCTGCAGGTTCCAGACCTTTGTTTTGTGCTGACCGATGTCGTGGTCATTTTCGACAACCTTCGCGGCACGGTGAAGATCGTTGCGACCGCCGAACTCGACGGCGATCTAGATGCGGCCTACACGGACGCCTGCGCGCGGATCGATGCGGTCGTCGATTCGTTGTCGAAGACCGAGAACCCGCTGCGGCCGCTCGATTTCGATCCGGGTCGATTTGCCCATATCCAGGAGGGGTCGGTTCCCGCCTCGCGCACGGGAGCGACGGCATACAAGGAAGGGGTTGCCCGCGTGAAGGATTACATCCTTTCTGGCGACGCCTTCCAGGTTGTGTTGTCGCAGCGCTTCGACGTGGATCGCGGCAAAGTAGACCCGTTTGACGTCTATCGCATCCTGCGCGTCACGAATCCGTCCCCCTACATGTTTCACCTCGAGTTTCCCGAGGCGCAGGTAACGGGCGCATCGCCCGAGTGTCTGGTGCGGCTCGACAATGAACGAATTGAGGTTCGCCCAATTGCAGGCACCCGTCGGCGTGGCACAACGCCCGAGGAAGATCTTGCGCTTGAAAAAGAACTGGCCGCCGATCCAAAAGAACGGGCCGAGCACGTCATGCTTATCGATCTTGGGCGAAACGATGTGGGACGGGTCAGTGAACGGGGTAGCGTTCGGGTCAATGAAACCATGCTGGTCGAGCGCTATTCACATGTGATGCACATTGTCTCCAACGTACAGGGTCGCAGGTTGGCCGGAAAAACGGCAGCCGATGTCATTGCCTCGACCTTTCCGGCCGGCACGCTCTCCGGTGCACCGAAGATCCGCGCGATGGAAATCATTGAGGAGCTTGAGCCCGCTCGCCGCGGCATTTATGGCGGGGCGGTTGGGTACCTGTCGTATCAGGGCAACGTGGATCTGGCGATTGCGATTCGCACCCTCGTTACCCGTGGCGACCAGATTCACGTGCAGGCGGGTGCCGGTCTTGTCGCCGACAGCGTGCCCGAAGAAGAGCAGAAGGAATGCGAAAACAAGGCGCGAATCGTGATGCTGGCCATCGAACAGGCGCGCCGCCACGCCGCCTTGAAGGATTGACCCCATGTTGCTGGTCATCGATAACTACGATTCGTTTACCTATAACCTTGTGCAGTATTTGGCCGAGCTGGGCGCGGACGTTCGTGTCATACGAAACGATGAACTGACCGTGGATCAGATCGCGGCGCTCAATCCGTCGCACATCGTGGTTTCACCGGGGCCCTGTACACCGAACGAAGCCGGTGTGTCGCTCGAAGTGGTGAGGCGTCTGTCCGGTAGAGTGCCCTTGCTTGGCGTTTGTCTGGGTCATCAGTCGATTGGACAGGCCTTTGGCGGAAAGGTGATTCGCGCTTCTCGGGTGGTGCACGGCAAGACATCCATGATTCGTCACACCGGAATGGGTGTGTTCGCGAGTTTGCCCAATCCCTTCGAGGCGACGCGCTACCATTCTCTGGTGGTCGAGCGCAAGAGTTTGCCACCCGAGCTGGAAATTACGGCCGAAACGGATGACGGCGAGATCATGGGATTGCGGCATCGAACGCTGGCTGTTGAAGGTGTGCAATTCCATCCCGAATCGTTTCTCACCCTTTCGGGCAAGGACTTGCTTGCCAACTTCCTCAAACAATCCCCCCGATAGAGATCGCACCATGACGCAACAAGCGGAAGCAGAGGCCATCGACATCAACGCTGTGCTGGCGCGTGTGATCGAGCGCGAAGGTCTTTCGTCGGCCGAGATGGCCGCCGTTGTGGGTCAGTTTATTGACGGTGCGGCAACCCCCGCGCAGATCGGTGCGTTCTTGACTGCGATGCGCATGAAGGGCGAATCGGTCGATGAGGTGGTGGGCGCAGCACAGGCGATGCGGCAGCGGATGCTTCGTGTGGATTTCTCGGCACCCGTTGTCCTTGATACCTGTGGTACGGGTGGCGACGGTTCGGGATCGGTCAACATTTCAACCCTGGCGGCCTTTGTCATTGCGGCCTGCGGCGTGCCGGTTGCGAAACACGGGAATCGCGCGCTTTCGTCCCGCTCCGGCTCACACGACGTGATCGAGGCGCTTGGCATCGATCCGGCGCCCAATGCGGAAACCGCGGGGCTCTGTCTGCGTGAAGTGGGCCTCGCGTTTCTGTTTGCCCCCGTGTATCACGCTGCAACCAAGAACGTCGCCATTCCACGTCGGGAACTTGGATTTCGCACGCTCTTCAACCTGCTCGGTCCCTTGACGAACCCGGGTGGCGCTCGCTTTCATTTGAACGGGGTTTACGCTGCGGATCGACTGGAAATGGTAGCACGGGCGCACGCCGCACTTGGCGCGACCCGGGCAATGGTGGTGCATGGAGCGGGCGGGTTGGATGAGATCGCCGTACACGGACCAACCGAGGTCGCTGAACTTCGCGACGGAGTTGTGACACGAATGACGATTACACCGGCAATGTTCGGATTGCCAGAGGCAGATGCCGCGGGACTCCGGGGTGGCGAACCTGCCGAGAACGCGCGCCTGTTGCAGGCGGCACTCGACGGTGTTCCGGGGTCGATTCGCATTGCGGGCCTCCTTTCGGCGGCGGCAGGGCTGTATGTCGCCGGCAAAGCGTCCTCGCTTGAAGAGGGGGCTCGGCTCGCGGCAACGGCCATTGATTCTGGCGCGGCTCGCAATATTCTTCTGCGTCTGCAAATGCTGACGCCACGGGCAACATGATTCTCGACGAGATCTTGGCAGAAACGCGGCTCGAGGTGGCACGTCGCAAGGCGCGTGTGTCGGCTCTGGATATGGAACGACTTGCCCTGGTGGCGCCTCCCTGTGGGGCATCGGCAAACCGCAGTCTGGGCGAATCGCTGGGCCGTCCCGGGATCCGGTGCATCTCGGAAATCAAACGCCGCTCACCTTCGGTCGGGTGGATTCGTGAAAACGCCGATGCGGTGGCGATTGCACGGGCCTATCGCGATGCGGGCGCGGCCGCCATTTCCGTCCTGACCGACGGTCCGTTTTTTGGAGGATCGCTCGATGATCTCCGTGCCGTTCGCGCGGCGGTGCAAATCCCTTTGCTGCGCAAGGACTTTATGGTCGACGGCTACCAGGTGGCCGAGGCTCGACTGGCTGGGGCAGACGCCATCTTGCTCATCGTCGCGGCGTTGCAAGATGCCGAGCTGAAACACCTCCACGACGAAGCGGGTCGGTTCGGGCTGGAGGTCCTCGTCGAGGCTCATACAGAGGAAGAGGTCGCTCGGGCCGTGGCCCTGGGTGCTCGAATCGTGGGTGTGAACCACCGGGATCTCAAGACGTTCAAGGTTGACACCACACTGGCCATTCGGATGCGGAATGCCGTTCCGGTGGGGACGCTCGTCGTGGCAGAATCGGGGATTCGGGATCAATCGGACGTGGGGCGTATGCAAGCCGGCGGGATCGATGCGATACTGGTGGGCGAGAGCCTAATGAAAACTGCCAATCCTGGCGAAGCTCTGGCTGAGTTGATCGGGCATACCAATCCGTGAACCCATGGCGTTTCTTGTAAAAGTTTGTGGTGTGACCCGTCCAGAGGACGCCGCGATGGCAGCGCAGGCAGGCGCAGACGCGATTGGCCTGAATTTTTGGCATGGCTCCAAACGCTTTGTGAAAAGCGAGCAACAAGCCAAAGAAATCATCTCGGCCGTGCCGCGGGGCGTGTTGACGGTGGGCCTGTTTGTGAATGCCCATCCCCTCGTTGTGACTGAAACGCTGCGCGATCTGAAGCTGGACCGAATTCAGCTACACGGCGATGAGCGCGTGGGAGACTGGGCCGAAATCGGCAAGCGCAACTTGATTCGCGCCCTGCGCGTCAGTGACGAGGCTTCCCTCAAAGAAGCCCTTGGGTGGGATGTTGATCTATTTATTTGTGATGCGTTTGCTGAGCGTGCCTTTGGTGGCACGGGCAAACTTGCGCCGTGGGACTTGATTGCATCCTACGCGCCGAAACCGTTCTTGCTTGCCGGTGGACTGAATCCGGAAAACGTCTCGGATGGCATTCGTGTAACCCGGCCGACCGGGGTGGATGTATCAAGCGGTACCGAAAAGGAACCCGGCATCAAGGATGCCGACCTTACGCGACGCTTTATCGACAACGCCCGTGCTTGCGCCAAAGAGCTCGGCCTCGGCTAGTTTTTCGCCGTCGACGCTGGTTTTCAACTAACCAAGATCTGGGTTGTTGGGCCCCGTCCTTCGCGTAGTACGTCCACCCAGTCGTCGCGCAAGCTCACGACGGTGGAAGGCAATCCTTCCTGTCGACCGCCGTCGATGATGAGATCCAGCTTGTCGCCGAAGGACTCGCGGATGGCCTCGGCAGTGTAAAGCCCGTTTCCCGCAAGGTCCTTCGCGGTGACCGACAATATGGGCGTGCCGAGCGTCCACAAGAGCTTCTCGCAAAATGGATCGTTGGGGATCCGGATTCCAATCGTGCTGCGTTTCCCCGGCACGCGATCTCGCGCCTGGGATGCGACGTTCAATTCAACGCAAAAGGGTCCGGGGAAGATGCGATCCAGGATTTGGTAGGCGTGTTTGCTGACCTGCGCCCAGCGGGCGATCTCGCCGAGGTCGGGCAGGAGGAAGGTCAAGGGCCGTTTGCTGGGGTCGGCGATGCCTCGCAGAGCACAGATTCGGTTCATCGCTTCATTCTGGCCAAGGGCACAGGCAAACGCGTAGAGCGTGTCGGTCGGCATGGCAATCACGCCGCCTCCATTGAGGATGCGGGCCGCGGCGGCCACGGAATCGTTGGGTAGGTCCACCGTTGGCCGCTGTCGAATCGGAATATCGTTATTCATTTTCCCACCTATTCCTGCCCGACCGGGGAACACCCGGCGACTTCTGTTGTCTCTTCAGGGTTAGTTCGACAACATCGTTCGCGAGTGGATACGCGAAGTTGACCTCACAGGCAAGGAAATTGGTGACAGACACGTACAACGACCTACACTGTTCCCCCGCGCGACGCGTTGTTTTTGCCACCTTGGTGGGCTTGATGGCCCTCCGTTTGTTGGCTCGTCCACTTCACGCTGCCCGTGAATCACCATCGAGTTTGGTTCGAGTTCGGATCGCGGGGGTCATTGCGGAGATCACGGTGGAGCGAAGTTTGAAACTCGAGCGCTTCACGACGGACGCGGCCGGCCGCAACGCGGTGGTCGAGATCGGGTTGCCAGCGGGGTCACGCTTGTTGGAGGCCCGGGTGAGCGTGCTCGGGCGTGCTGCTGTTTTGACAACGCCAGTCGATCTCGATGCGATGGCCGCGTCGGGCTCCCTTCGCCTCGTGATCGAACGCGCGTTCCCGGAGCAAACGGCGCAGTTGATGCTTCGTTACCGTGCGCCCCTCACTTGCATCGATGGTCACCTGGTTCTACGGGTTCCGGCCACGACTTCCTCTGAATCGGAGCCGACTCGAATTGAAGTCGAAGCGCGTTTTAGCCCCGGGCAGCGGATGGGCTGGATGATGGTCGGTGACACAATTGCCAGCGGAACGCGTTCCGGGTTGACCAAACTTGCAACGCAGGTACCAGGACACGTTGCACTGGACATCGCCTTGCACCCGGCGCTTGGTAGAGATCGTGTTGCGTTTGCAACGGGGACACTCTTTCAGACACCGTCAGGTCCGCGCACCTGGGTGGGCGTGTGTCGACCTCGCGGGTTGCCCGAAGGGCCGTTTCCCCGGCGCCTGGTCGTATTGGTCGATCGATCGACCAGTGTTTCGCCCGCTGGGTTGGCGCTTGAGCGCGATGCCGTGATCCAAATGATTCAGGCGCTTCCCCCGGACGTAAGGGTCGAGATTGTCTTTTTTTCTCGAAAAATAACGACGCTTTTTCCGATTGAGCGCCTTCCCACGACGCAGTTCCTACGTGCGTTCGCAGACGCCATGGTGCCCTCCGAACTCGAAAATGGAACCGCTCTGCGGGAGGCGCTTGTGCATGCTCTGGCTGTCCTCGCAAAGCCGACAGAAAACAGCATTGCAGATGGCGGCAGTTTGGCCGAGATGACGCCGCCACCTTGGCTCTGGGTCGTCACCGACGGAGCGCTCGACGACGCCCACACTGCCGAGTCGCTGAAAGACGTCTCGGCTGCGTTGTCGCTGGCGCAGGTTCAGACCGCAATCTGGGTGATTCGTCCATTGGGAGATGCAACCATCAACCCGCATCACAGGTCGGTCTTGCAGTCCATTCTGAAGTCATCCACCGGTGTATTTCGGATGTCGTACGGTACGGTCGATTCAGAAATGCTGTCTGAATCGGTCACCGATCTGCGCCGGGGTGGCGACTGGTTCGATCTGGTCCTCGAATCGACATCCGTTGCCAGTCTTCCGGTAAGCGAGCGACTCGCTCCCGGCGCAGGTGCGATTGCGGAATGGCCCCTGGGCGTGGGCGACGCGACCGCCACCGGCGACATCGGTGGCCGTCGAGCGCGCATTCCAATTCCGATTGTCCGTTTTTCGAGTCGACTGTTTCCGGCATTGGGCAGCAGACCTGGCACCGTGCGTGAGCTGCAGTGGCCCGAAGTCCGATTCCGGTTCGAGGTCGAAGCAAAATCGCCAGAAGGTCATTCCGAGACAGGCGAACTGGATCGCGGGGTGGTCCGCCACGGCCTGTCGATGTCCTATCTGCCCCGAGCAAGGGCCTGCTACCTGAATCGGAAGCACGCCGACACCTCTCGATTCCTTTCGGGAAGGGTTCGGATCGGCCTTCGATTCGAACGCGGTGAGCTTCTGACGGCCGATGTGATGGCGTCCGAGTTGGAGCGGCCCGATATCGAGACTTGTTTGCTCGAGGCCGCTTTTTCGTTGCAAGTTCCTCGACCGTCCGGAAACGATTTTCCTGTCCTGGCCATCGTAAACCTTGTATTTCGCCCTGTCACACCGCAGCAGAATGCCGCGAACAGTGCCGAGTTGGAGGCCCAGCTGGACATTGTCTTTGGTTCCCCGATGGGATCGACCGAGGCAACATCCAATTAGCCACCAACGCAGGTGTTGACGTTGCGCGCGGGGCCGAATATAAACCTCATCCCTTGCTGCCGTGCGGGCTAGCCGCGTTGCGCAGGTTCACATCCTGATTTCTGTAGATAGAGGAGCACCGAGTACCATGTCGGAGAAGATGGGCCTGATTGGCCGCAAGATCGGAATGACCCGGGTTTTCTGGGAAGACGGAACGGCCCTCGGTTGTACCGCAATCGCGCTCGGTCCCAACGTGGTGACCACGCTGCGCACTCAGGACAAGGATGGATACAG
>ENA-ORBV01007770-ORBV01007770.1-microbial-mat-metagenome-genome-assembly--contig:-NODE-7770-length-18309-cov-5.732119_pt1 | contig 18309 bp, 16 predicted proteins | sample MGYA00237777_ERZ505514 | MGnify/ENA primary metagenome ERZ505514 (study PRJEB26160, sample SAMN06269048) | microbial mat metagenome | isolation source: Oligotrophic lake microbial mat | place...
CCATAACTCGCTGCTCTCGCTGCGCTCGTTTGGCTTAAACAAATGGCGTGAGTCAGTTCTTGATGCGCGCTAACGCGCGCCGGCCATGAACCCTGCGCTCCTCGGCGTCCACACTCGCGCCCCAGCCCGCCAGCCCGAGCCCACCTTTGCAGCAACGGGTTGGGTGACCGAAGACAAAGCGGCTCGGCGAACAAACCCCGCCTGCCGTGACGCGCTGACCGAAGCCAGCAACGCGCTAAAGCTGAACCGGCGTCGAACGCGGCAATGCCATCCCGCGGCGCTGCATCTCCTCGCGCACCCGATCGGGCCGGTCGGTGACGATGCCGTCCACGCCCATATCCATGGCGCGCGCGATGTCGGCTGGCTCGTTGACCGTCCACGTCAGCACTTTCAGACCCAGCGCCTGCGCTTGCTTGACCTTCTCTGCATCCAGATCGCCCAGGAAGCACGACCAGAAACGCCCGCCGGCCGCTTTGATGAGTTGGGGCACCGAACCATGGTCGGCGTACCTGAAACCCGCCGTCCAGGCCGAAGCTTCGGCCTTGTCGGCGCCCACGTTGTCGAGCCACCGCTGCTGGGCCGTGAGGTAAACGGTGCCGATCTCGGGCGCCTCTTTCTGCACCACCTGCAACGTTCGCCAGTCGAAGGACAGAATGGTCGTGCGTTCGGCAACACCCGCTTCGCGAATGGCGCCGATCAGCGCCCGTGCGAAGGGCTCGGGCGCCATCGTGTCCAGCGGCGCGTTCGGGTTCAGCTTGGTCTCAAGCGCAAAGCGAACGTCGGTGTTGCCCGCCTTCTTCACCAGCGCGAACAACTCAGCAAGCCTGGGCAGACGGGTGCCGTCGACCGGCTGCTGGGCCGGGTACTGGCCGGCATAACGCGTACCGGGCTTGAGGCGGCCGACGTCGTAGCGCTGCAACTCGGCGAAGTCGGTGTGCCAGATCACGGGGCCGCGCGCAGCCAGGAACTGTCCGTCGGGGCCGCGGGTGATGTCGGGGTTGAGGGCCGGGTCGTGCGAGATCACGAGCTGGCGGTCGCGCGTGATGGCGACATCGGTCTCGAGCGTGGTGACGCCGATGGACAGCGCCAGCGCAAACGCCGGCAGCGTGTTCTCCGGCGCCAGCGCACGCGCGCCGCGGTGGCCTTGCAGATCGAAGGCACCCGCTTGCAGGCTCAGGCACAACGACAGGGCAGCAACGATCCAAGACTTCATGCGGGTACCTCGGCAATGGCGCATCTATTCCACCATGCGCGCCAACACCCGGTCCACCATCACGCCGCTCTGCCCCAGGTAGTTCGAAGGGTCAGCATCTTCAGCAGCGTTGCCTGTTCGGCGTGCGGCGCGACCTGCGGGTGTGCGGCCAGCCCAGGCCCATCGTCACCGCCTCGCTCATCACCAGGGCGCGCGTCATCCCGATGTTGTGCATCAGCGCGCCGGGCTTCAACCGCCGACCAGCACCCCGACCCGGGCCAGAAAGTCGCCCTTCGCAAAGGGCTTGTCGAGGCTGGCACAGCCCGAGTCGGCGAGGAAGCGCTTGGCGCCCGGGCTCAGCGTGTCGCCGGTGACGAAAAGCATGCGCCGCGCGAGATGCGGTTGGCGCACGCTGACCTCGCGCCACAGCGCGGCGCCATCGACATCGGGCATGCGCAGGTCGGAAACGATGGCGTCGAAGCGCACTTCGTCCAGCATCTCCAGCGCCACCGCGCCCGAGTCGGCGGTCGCGACTTCGTAGCCCGCGCCTTCGAGCATGTCGCGTATCAGATCGGCGATCTCGGCTTCGTCGTCGACCACCAGCACGCGCTGCGCAGCGGGCACTGGCGCGGCCTCGGCCAGCGGGGCCGGGCGGGTCGGTGCGGGGAATTCGCTGCGCACGGGCAGGTTGAGCAGAAAAGTGGCGCCGCGCGGCGTGTCTTCGAGCGTCAACTCGCCGCCGTGGTCGTGCGCCACCGAGCGCGACACCGGCAAGCCCAGGCCCGTGCCCAGGCCTTCGCCCTTGGTCGTGAAGTAGGGGTCGAAGATCCGCTCGCGCACATCCTCGGGTACGCCGGGGCCGTTGTCGGCCACCCGCAGCCACAGCAGCGGCATAGCGTCGGCATGGTCGGCGCTGGCTGCCGACAGGCCGGTCTCGATCCGCAACTCGCGCGGCGCCGGCACTGCGCCGAGCGCCTGTTCGGCATTGACGATCAGGTTCAGCACCAACTGGCCCAGCCGGTCGGCATCGGCATGCAGCTCGGGCAGGCCGTCGGCCAACGCTAGCGTCAGCCGCACGCCGTTGGCGCGCAGGCTGTACTGCAACAGGTCCGCGGCGCCGCGCACCAGGTCGTTCAAGCGCATCGCCGCACGCGCTGCGGGGCGCTGACGGGCCATGTTCAGGAAGGTGCGCACGATGCGCCCGCAACGTTCGGCAGCGTCGCGGATGCGCACCACGTCGGCATGCACCGGCGTGCCAGCGGTCTTCTCTTCCAGCAGGCTGGCGCGGCCCATCACGATGGCCAGCGGGTTGTTCAGCTCGTGCGCCACGCCGGCCAGCAGGCTGCCCATTGCGGTGAGCTTCTCGCTCTGGCGCAGCGCGTCTCGCTGGCGTTCGATGACCTCGGCGGAGCGCAGGCGTTCGCTCATGTCGGCGATCGACGCGGTGTAGTAGTGGCCACCGGCGGCGTCGGTCTGCCACAGCACCATCTCGATCGGGAACTCGCTGCCGTCGGCGCGTGAAGCGTGCATCTGCAAACGCTGGCCCATCACGCGCGGTGCCTCGCCGCGCGCCAAACGTTCCATGCCGGCGTGGTGGCCGCCGCGATGACGCAGCGGGATCATCAACTCGGCCACCTGCCGGCCCAGCGCCGCGGCGCGGGCCAGGCCGAACATCCCCTCGGCCGCCGGGTTGAATTCGACGATGAGGCCGTTGGCGTCGGTGGTGACGATGGCTGCCAGCGCGTTGTCGACGATCGCGGTCTTGAGCTGTTCGGCACGCTGCAGCGCCTGCACCTGTTCGAGCAACTGCTGCTCTTGTTGCTTGAGTTCGGTGAAGTCGCGCGCGTATCCGATGACCACCTGCACCGTACCGTCGGCACTGGTGTGCGGGATCAACCGCTCCTCGGTGTAGCGGCGGCCGCGGCCGGGGTAATCGCTCCAGCCTTCCCAATCGATGGTCCCGCCGCCGAACACGTGTTCGGCCACCGTCAGGTAGTTCTGGTGGACGCGCTCGCCGCGCACCTCGAGCACGGTGCGGCCCACCATCTGCTCGGCGCGCAGGCCCAGGAAGTCGAGCGTGGCGGCGTTGGCGTACAGGTAGCGCGCAGCGCGGTCGATCAGCACCACGCGCGCGGGCACACGCTCGAGCAGCAACTCCAGCAAGCGGGGGTCGAGCGCTGCAGGGATCGGCGGGGCATCAGGCATCAGGCATCAGGCATCTGGCCTCAAGGGCGGGCTTGCAGCAACTGCGCCAACTGTTCCAGCAACTCGGCGCGGGCGAAGGGCTTTTCGAGGCGCGGGCAGCCGGTCTCGTCCAGGAACTGGCGCGCCCCGGGCGAGAGTGTGTCGCCGGTGACGAACAGCATGCGCCGCACCAGCGTGGGGTGGCGCTCGCGCACCGCTCGCCACAGAGCGGCACCGTCCAGGTCGGGCATGCGCAGGTCGCTGACGATGGCGTCGAAGCGCGCGGTGTCCAGCAGCTCCAGAGCGACGGCGCCCGAGTCGGCGCTGGCCACTTCGTAGCCGGCGGCTTCGAGCAAGGTGCGCAGCAGGTCCGTGATCTCGGCCTCGTCGTCGATCACCAGCACGCGCGCTGCACCGGCCGGCAGCGGCTCCGCGGCAGCCGGCAGCATCGGCGCGGTGGGTGCGGCCGCGTGCAGCGGCAGGCTGAGCAGGAAAGACGCGCCGGCCGCGGGTGAGGTTGCGGCTGGCTCCAGCACCAGCTCGCCGCCATGCTCACGCACGATGGCGCGCGACACCGACAGCCCAAGCCCGGTGCCGATGCCCTCGGCCTTGGTGGTGAAGAAGGCCTCGAAGAGCTTGTCGCGCGCCGCCGCGGTAACGCCCGGGCCGCTGTCGGCCACGCGCAGCCAGACACCGGGCCCGCCGGCGACGAGCGCGTCGCCCTGGTCGCTCTGCAACACGATGCGGCGCGGGCCCGGGTGCGCCGACAGCGCCTGCTGCGCATTGACGATCAGGTTCAGCACCACCTGCCCGATCTGGTCGCCGTCGGCCCGCACTTCGGGCAGCCCTTCGGCCAGGCGCAGTTCGATGTCGATGCCATGGCTGCGCAGCGTGTAGCCCAGCATGTCGGCCGCCGCGTGCGCCAGGTCGTTCAGCCGCACCGGGCCGCGCTGCGCCGGCCGGCTGCGCGCCATGTTGAGGAAGGTGCGCACGATGCGCCCACAGCGCTCGGCCGCCTCGCGGATGCGCACCGCATCGGCCTGCAGCGGCGAGCCGACGGTCTTTTCCTCGAGCAGGCTGGCGCGCCCCATCACGATCGCCAGCGGGTTGTTCAGTTCGTGCGCCACGCCGGCCAGCAGGCTGCCCATCGCGGTCAGCTTCTCGCTCTGGCGCAGCGCGTCACGCTGGCGCTCGATGACCTCGGCGGCGGCATGCGTGTCGGTCTGGTCGGTCATCGACGCGGTGAAGTACTCGGCGCCGCCGACCTGGGTCATCCACATCACCACCTCGACCGGAAACTCGCTGCCGTCGGCGCGGCGCGAGACGCGCTGCATGCGCCGGCCCATCAGGCCGTCCGGGTCACCTTCGCGCATGCGACGGATGGCGACATCGAAGCGGTTGCGAAAACGATCGGGGATCAGCACCTCGCCGACCGGCCGGCCCAACGCCTGCCTGCGCGGGCAGCCGAGCATCGCTTCGGCGGCGGGGTTGAACTCGACGACGCTGCCTTGTGCGTCGGCCACCACCACCGCCGACTGCGCGTGGTCGACGATCGCCGACTTGAGCCCGTCGGCGCGCTGCTCGCGCTGCGACGCGCTGCGCATCGACGCGAAGGTGCCCGTCACCATCTGCACCCAGGGCTGCCAGCGCTGGCTCAGCCGCGGCTCGGCCGCCGTGGCGTCGGCCGACAGCCGCTGCAGGTAGCCCAGCACTTGCAGCACCGGCGTCAATACGCGCTGGCGCAGCACGGTCTGGCCGATCCACCACACGACCAGCAGGCCGAGAGCGATCAGCGAATACGGCAGCACCTGCGGCAGGGTAGCCCGCCACAGCGCACCTTCCGGTGCAGCCAGCACCAGCGTCCACGGCGCGTCCAGAACGCGCACGGCGATCAGCCGCTGGCCGCGCGCCGACAGCACTTCGCCCGGGCCCTCGGCGGCGCGTGCCAGCAACGCCGGGTCGATGCCGGTCGGCAGCCGAGCGGCCCACATCACCGGGCCCGAGGCTGCTGCGCCAGGCGCCAAGGCCGCCGCCGCTGCCGGCGGCAATGCCGCGGTCACCGGCTGCTGCCGATCGGCCAGCACATGGCCGCGCTGGTCGATGACCCAGGCCTGCCATGGCGCGCCCGGCATGCGGCCGAGCAGACGCTCCAGCGTCGACAGCCGGAGGTCGGTGCCGACGATGCCATGCAGGTCATCGCCGTTGTAGAGCGGCGCCGCATGCGAGACCAGCAGGCCCTTGCCGCCGGCATCGACGTAAGGCGCGGTCCAGTACGGCTGGCGCGAAGGGTTGGCCTGCGGCAGCCCGCCCGCGACGACCTCGTAGCCGTACCAGTCAGCGACCGCGGTGCTCATGTCGGCGGCACCCTGCGCTTCGACCAGCGAGCCGCTCGGCGCCCAGGGGTATATCACCAGATGTTTGTCGGGCCAGCCGAAGTAGTACGACCAGATGAAGTCCGGGTTGCGCTGGTGCGCCAGCTCGATCACCGCCGACAGCGCTTCGACGCGGCGCAGTGTCGCCGCGCCCGGTGGCTGGCCGCTGCCCTGCGGCCACAGCAGCTGCGCCACGCCGCTGCCCAGCAGCTGCGGCAAAGCGTCGAGCGACCAGCCATCGGCGCGACCGTCGCCGAGTCTGCGCGGCTGAAGCGCCGCAGCCACTGCAGGCGCCACGTTGCTGTCGTTGCGCAGCATCTCTTGCAGCATCCAGTGGCGCAGGTCGGCGACATGGTGGATGGCGTCACGCGCCACGCCCTCGAAGCCGAAGCGCTGGGTGCGCGCTTCGGCGGCCGCGCTGTCGACCACCCGCCTGAACTCTGCAAAGGCCTGCCAGGCGGCGAGCAGCAGCACCAGCCCCAGCAGCGGCAGCAGTGTCAGCCAGAGCAGCCGGCGCGACCGGCGCAGCAACTCCTGCGCCGACATCTCATGGTGCAGGCCGATCTCGGCGTCGGTCACGCGGGCGGCCTCAATCAGGCCCGTGGCACGTAGACGTAGCCGACGTTGCGCACCGTCTTCAGCACCTCGGGCTTGTCGGGGTTGCGCTCGATCTTGCGGCGCAGGCGCATCACGCGCAGGTCGATCGAGCGGTCGAACACGTCCCAGCCGCGGTTGTGCGCCTGTTCCATGATCTGGTCACGGTTCAGCGGCCGGTTCGGGTGGCGCGCGAACAGCGCCAGCAGGTCGAACTCGGCGGCGGTGATCTCGATCTCGCCGCCGTCTTCGGCAAAGAGCTTGCGCTGTTCGGTGTCGAGCAGGCAGTGGCCGAAGGCGATGCGGTGCGCGGCAGTTGCCGGTGCGGCGGGTGTCGCAGCCGGCGCGGTAGCCGCCAGCACGACTGCCGCTTTCAGCTGTGTGCGCCGAAGCACCGCGCGCACGCGGGCCAGCAGTTCGCGCAGCTCGAAGGGTTTGGCCACGTAGTCGTCGGCGCCCAGTTCCAGGCCGACGATGCGGTCGATCGATTCGCCCACCGTGGTCAGCATGACGATGGCCACCCCGGGGTGCGCCTCGCGCAGCCAGCGCGCCAGCGACAGGCCGTTTTCGCCCGGCATGTTCACGTCCAGCAGCGCCAGGTCGGGGCGGGCCGACGCGATCAGTTCGCGCGCCTGCGCCGCGTGTTCGGCGGCCATCACGCTGAAGCCATGACGGGTGAAGTACTCGCCGAGCAGGCCGCGCAACTCGGGCTCGTCGTCGACCAGCAGGACGACCGGGGCCAGGGCCGGGGTCGGTGGTGCGGCAGGGGTGGGTGTGCTGGGCATCGGCGTTGCGGCGGCCTGGAGCAGGGGTTCAGGCGCGTCGAAATGATAGGGGCCGGGGGGCCCCATCGGGCTCACGCCGATCGCCAGCGCGCTCATCGCACGGTGGCGAAGTTGAGCGTGACCTTCGGGTTGCGGCGCAGGATCGGCAGCACGATCTCCTGGAACACGCTGCCGGGGATGAGGGCGCTCTGGTCCAGCTTGACCGGGCCGCTGACCTGCAGGCACATCTGCTCGACCGCGGTGTGCCAGGCCTTCTTGGCCTGTTCGCGCGTGAAGCGGCCGGGGCTGTCGGGGTGGAACAGCCACATCCGTTCGAGCTGCTGGCCGCCAGGGCTGGACTCGAGCGAACCCGCTACCGGCGTCGTTACCGGCAGGTGCCAGAAGCGGGTGCTCTCGCTCTCCAGCCATTCCAGGTCGCGGTTCCACGCGATCTGGCGCAGGCGCGCCAGGATCACGCTGCGGTGCGTTTGCGCCCAGGGTGGGGCATCGGCGGCCCAGGCCTTTTCGCCCGGCACGTAGACGCGGCAGGCGCCGTGTTTCATCGGTTCGATCTGAAGCGACAGCCAGCTGTCGGCTTCTTGGTACGTCAAGGCCTGCCAGCCCATGCGGCACTGCCAGGACTGGGTGGTCTGCGGGGCTGGTTTGCGGAAGAGGCCGAACATGCGTGCTCCTGAAGAGGGGGCTGAAGGCTTCGCATGCTGGGCTGGCCCGGTATCAATCGCGCTGCAACGCCCAGCCGCTTGGTTTCAATCGTTGCCGCTGCGGCTGCAAATGGTCGACCGGCTGCTACCGCCGCGCGCTCGAGCTGCTCGGAGCCGCCACGCCCTGTCGGACGCCTTGGCGATAGGTGCCGCGCGCGTCGTGCGCGTCGTGTTCCTGGGTGTAGTCGTCGATGACGGTGAAGCTGGCGGCGTCGACACCAGCCACCGGCTGGCCGATCCACCAGACCCGGACGCCGTCACGCGCGTAGCCGCGGCTGAGCACCTGCAACGTGGCCGGGTTGGCGCCGCGCAGCACGCGCACGGCCGGCGGCGACAGGCCGCTGCCGGCGGGCCGCTGGGTCTCGGGCGCGGTGTGGAAGACCTGCTGGCGGTCGCGGGCATAGCGGCCATCGCGCACGTCGATCAGCTCGAAGGTGGCGCCGTCGCTGCCGGCGATCTCGACCCGCTCGAAATAGCCGCGCTGGGCGTCGCGCGTGAAGCGTGCGTCCAGCACCTCGAAGCTGGCCGGGTCGCGTACCGCGAAGGCGCGGCCTTGGTGGAAGGCGCTGCGCGCGTCGCGGCCATAGTCGTGCGGCAGCGCCCGGTAGCTGGCCGGCTCGGCGCCCGCGACGACCCGCACCCGCAGGTGCTGGTAAGCCCAGTACTCCTGGCCCTTGCGGTAGGTGTCGGCCCAGTAGACGTGGCGACTGTCGCGCGCCGCGTGCTCCGATAGCGCTTCGAACGTGGCGCCGTCGCTGTCGGCGATGGCCACGTCGCGGTAGTAGCCGCGTTGTTTGTCGCGGGCAAAGAAGCGGCCCAGCGGCTTGAAGCTCGCCGGGTCGGCAAGCTGCATCGGCAGCTCGTCGAAGTGCCAGCGCCCGCCCTTGCGGTGGTAGTCGCCGCCGTTGTCGCAAGCCGTCAAACCGGCGCTGATGGCCAGCCCTGCCAGCAGGGCCTGCAGCCGCCGGCGCAACCTGCTGACCGGGGCCCATTCGTGCTGCGCAATCCGGTATTCGCCCTTGGGGCGGCCCGGCGGGCTCAAGCCGCGGCCTGGCGGCGCATGCGCTCGGCGCGGTCGCGCGGCGCCGGGTGGGTGCTGAGCCACTGCGCACTGCCGGCACCGCCGCTCAGTGCGTCGAGCTTGTCCAGCGCTGTGACGGCCGCGCGGCGGTCGTAGCCGCGCAGCGAGAGGAATCGCATCGCGAAGTCGTCGGCTTCGTTCTCGTTGCCCTGCGAGTGCTGGGCGCGCACGACCTTGACGAAGAGCTCGCCGAGTTCGGACTCGGCCAGCGCCGCGGCCCGGCCACCCGTGGCGGCCACGGCCTGCTGCGCCGCGCCGGAGCCGAGCGCCATCTGCATGCGCTTGCGCGAGTGGCCGGCCTGCACATGGCCGATCTCGTGGCCGATGACGTAGCGGACTTCGTCGTCGGTCATCAGGTCCATCAACCCGCCGTAGAAGCGGATCGAACCGTCGGGCAAGGCGAATGCGTTGACTTCGCGCGTCAGGTAGACCTTGTAGTTCAGCGTCAGGCCGCTGTCTTCGCGGCACTTGGCGGTCAGCGCGGCCAGGCGGCGGGCGTAGGGGCTGGAGGCGGGCGCCACCGGCGCCTTGGCGTCGAGCTGGTCGGCGATGCGGCGGCCGTGGGCGCGGATGTCGTCGTCGCTCAGGCGCATCGCGCCGGCCGCACCTTGGGCGGCGTTCAGCGCCTTGCCCAGATCGAAGGCGAAGGCCTGCGGCGTGATGGCGGCAGCGGGCAGCATGAAAAGGGCTTGGCGGCGGGTGAGCATGGGTTTCTCCGAAGCGGCTGTGTTGGGGTGGAAGGCAGTGTCGGCAGCGGCTGTTTCAGCGGCGTTCCAGCGCCTGCGCGGGGCTGTTTCTGTTGTTGCGCGCGGCGGTTCAGGGGGTCCAGAAATAGCGCACCAGATGGAAGAACACCGGTGCGGCGAAGACCACCGAGTCGAGCCGGTCGAGCATGCCGCCGTGGCCTTCGATCAGGTGGCCCCAGTCCTTGACGCCGCGGTCGCGCTTGATGGCCGACATCACCAGCCCGCCAAGGAAACCCATCAGGCACAGCACGAACGACAGCGCCGCAGCCTGCCAGGCATCGAAGGGCGTGATGACGTGCAGCGCAGCGCCCAGCAGCGTGCCGCTGGCGATGCCGCCGACCAGGCCTTCCCAGGTCTTCGACGGCGACAGTTCCGGGGCGACCTTGTGGCGGCCGAACAGCTTGCCCCACACGTACTGCAGCACGTCGCTGCCCTGCACCACGATCACCAGGAAAGCGATCAGCAGCAGGTTGCGGCCTTCGAAACCGGGGATCTCGAGCATCGCCATGGCCGGGACGTGGCTGATGCAGAACACGGTGACCATCAGGCCCCACTGGACCTTCGAGGTGCGCTCCAGAAAGCGCTGCGTGTCGCCACCCAGCGCGGCCAGGATCGGCAGCAACAGGAAGGCGTAGACCGGGATGAAGATCGAGAACAGACCGTACCAGCCCGTCCACACCAGCAGGTACTGCACCGGCAGCACGATGAAGAACGACGCGGCGACGGCCGTGTGGTCGGCGCGGCGCGTGTTCAGCAGCGTGATGAACTCGCGCAGCGCGTAGAAGCTGACGAACGCAAACAGCGCCACCATGCCGGCCTGACCGAACAGGAAGGCCGCGGCGATGGCGCCGACCATCACCCACCAGGCGTTGACGCGGGCGTTGAGGTTGTCGATGACCGAATGCGGTTGCCCGTGCGCGACGGCGCGCTTGAGCGTGAGGCCGACGGCGCTGGCAAACAGCAGCACCGCGGCGACACCGCCGAACAGCGCGACCGAGGTCAGGTGAAATGGGCTGAGATGGAAGGGGCTGAGCAAGACGTCCATGAGCGCGGCTCCAGGGCTGTGCGGTTGATGCACAGCAGTCTCTTCAGCGCGGGTATCAGGGCCGCATCAGCGCGCGGCCGGCGCGGTTTCGTTTGTTTCAGGCCGCGGTGGGTTCGGTGTCGGGATCGGGGTCGGATTCGACTTCCGAATCCGGCCGCAGTGCCAGCATCGCCGCGCGGGCGCGGGCCAGGAAGGCAGGCTTGCTCTCGCCGGGTTGCAGCGCCAGCAGCGGGCCGAACTCGACGCTGCAAGCCAGCGGCACCGGCAGCACGCAGCCCTTGGGCAACACCCGCTTCAGGTTCTCGATCCACACCGGCACCAGCCGCAGCTCGGGGCAGGCCTGTGCCAGATGAAACAGCCCGCTCTTCAGCGGCAGCAGCGCGTCGTCGCCGGTGTTGCGCGTGCCTTCGGGAAACAGGATCAGCGACTCGCCTGCACGCGCACACGCGGCCATCTGCTGTACGGGGCCGGGGGTGCCGTCGTCGGGTGCGCGGCGTTCGCGGTCGATCAGCAGCGCGCGGAAGACTCCGGTGCCGATGAAGCGGCGCAGCGCCGAGCGCTGCCAGTAATCGGCCGCCGCCACCGGCCGGGTGCGCTGGCGCAGCCGTGGTGGCAACGCCGTCCACACCAACACGAAATCGCCATGGCTGGTGTGGTTGGCGAAGTACACGGTCGGCGTCGCATCCGGCGCGCCGCCGTGCCACAGCGCGCGCACGCCGGTGAGCACGCGGGCGAAGCCGACGATGGCGCGCGCCGCGAGCGCGGCGGCGAAGGGGGTGGGTGGGTTGATCAAGGTTTAGTCCCCCAGGCCGCCAGCAGCAGTTGCAGCGCCACGGCGCTGAACTGGAGCAGCGCCATCAGCGCGTGCTGCTGCGTCAGCCGCCGAGCGCCTTGCACGCGGTCGGCCAGCGGCCGCGGCACGGCCGACGGTTGGCGCATATGCAGGCTGGCCAGTGCGTGGTCGAGCAAGTCCAACCCACCTGACTGACGCGCCAGGTCGGCGAACAGGTCGGCGTCGAAACGGGTGCGCAGCGCCAGTACCCGTTCGGCTAAAACCAGCAGCAGCGCGGCGGCCGCCAGCCCGGGCAGCGGCACGCGTGCGACCAGCAGCAGCGCAGCCATCAACGCCGACCCGACACCCACCCCGCCGGCCACCCCGCCGCTGGCGGACAACCAGCGCGCGGTGGTGGCGCAGAGCACCCGCTCGGCAGATGTCATGGCGCGGCCGCCTGCCGCAGCGCACGCTGCCAGCCGGTGCCCAGCACGACCTGCGGATGCAGGCGGTGCAACAACGCGAGCGCGTCGTCGACATCACGCGCCCGGCCGCTGCGCAACAGCCAGCAGGCCAGCGCCGCGGCGCTGCGCGAGAAGCCGAGCGCGCAGCCGACCCACACCGCGTCGCCCCGCTGCACCGCGCTTTCGATGCGGGTGGCTGCGCGGCGCAAGGCCTGCGGCGTGGCGGGGACCAGGTCGAGCCAGGGCAGGCAGTGGTTGTGTGCGGCGGTGGGCGCTTGCAGTTCGGCGCACAGGCTGACCACGGTGGTCTGTGGTGCCAGCGCCTTGCCCGACAACCGGGCCAGGCTGCCGATCCACACGCCCGGCAGCAGCTCGCGGGCGGGCGGCAGGCTGCGCGTCCACGCCCAGCCGTTGAGCCGCGCGCCCAGCCGGTACGGCGCCAGCAGCCAACGCGCCGGCCAGGCCATGCGGCCCCGGCCGTCCATCTGGAACCCGCGTGCGCCGAAGCCGGCGTAGATCAAGGCGACCAGCGCGAGCGAGACCGCGGGCCAGAACAGCCACAGGCCCGTCGGCACGCCGGCTGATACGCATGCGATCGCGCCGGCAACGAAAAGCACGGCCCCCACCGCGTAGCGCAGCGCCAGCCGTTGACGTTGCGCGTCCACCGTCCAGCGCCAGGCGCGCGCCATCGAGACACGCCGCTCCAAGGGCCAGGCCCAGACGCACAGCACGCCGAGTAGCGCACCGGTCGGGATATCGATGAAGTGGTGCTGGTACGTCGTCAGCACCGAGCCGCAGATGGCCAGCGCCCAGGCATGCAACACGAAACGCGTGACGCGGCCGTGGATCACGCGCCGGTACAAGTCCCACAAGATGACGGCCAAGGCGATGTGCAGCGAAGGCGCTTGGTTGAACGGTTGGTCGAAGCCGCGCAGCGTCGTGAACAGCAACCCCGCGACGCCGGTGGCCTCGGGCTGGCCGAAGCTGAAGTGGAGCGGAAACAAGATGAAGCAGGCGACCGCGATGGACTGCGCCGTCAGCAGCCGCGCCGCGTGGCGGTCGAGCTCGTGGCGCGAACGCGCGATGAACAGCGACAGCGCGTAGAACGCGTTGACGCTCCAGTACGGAAAGATCGTCCAGTCCCAGAACGGGATGTGCTGCTCCCAGCCGAACACGACGCTCGGCACCGCGGTGCGCGACGCAGCCAGGTGGTTTGCCGCGCCGTAGCTCAGGTAGAACAGCGGCGCCAGCAGCGCCAGCCAGCCCGCAGCGCGCCGCCACGGCCGGGATGCGAAAAAGCTCACGCCGCCACCCGCTGCGCCAGGCTGACGCTGAAGATGCCCCACTCGTCGATGCGCTGCGCCACCTTGCGGAAACCCGCGTTGGCCACCAGCTGGTCCATCTCGGCCTGGGTGCGACGGCGCATCACCCAGGCCTGGCCCTGGCGGTGGCTGGTCAGCGCGCGCGCGATCAGTTCCAGCTGCGGGTGCCACGGCTGGCCGGTGTAGACGAGGTAGCCGCCTTCGGGGATGGCATCGGCCAGGCCCGACAGGCTGCGGCCGACCTGCTCGTTGCTGTCGAACAGCTCGTACAGACCCGACACCACGCCGACGTTCGGTTGCGGGTCCAGGTGCGCCAGGCTGTCGCGGTCGAAGGCGTCGGCCTGGTCGAAGCGGGCCATGTCCTGCAGGCCCTTGTGCTTGATCAGCTCGCGGCCGTCGCGCACGTTGATGTCGCTGTAGTCGCGCAGCACCACGGTCTGCGGCTTGACGTCGCTGCCGAGCACCGCATCCAGCACGTAGCGGCCGTGGCCGGCGGCGATGTCGGTCACGCGCACCGGCTTGCCGGCAGCGGCCACGCGGCACATCGCATCGCGCAGCAGTTCTTCGACATGCAGCTTGCGCTGGCGGATGCCACGCCAGCCGATCGAGTCGAGGTAGACGCGGTCGATCGCCGAGCCCACCAGCGGCGCGCCTTCGGGCTGGTTGCGGTAGACGTAGTCGAGCGTGCTGCCGGAATCGAAGCCGGTGCGGTGGCCCAGACGCACGCCCGCCGAGAGCCAGCCGCCGAGCCTGAGCCCGGCGCGCGTGGCCGCCCAGTACAGGCCGCGCGGCGACCACAGCGGCAGCGCACGCGCCAGGTCCATCGCTTCGTCGTGGGTGTGCCCCTGCACGTCTGCGCGCTTCAGGTCGACCTGTGGCGCCGGCCGTTCGAAGCGCTCGATCACGAACTGGCGGACCGCCTGTACCGCGCCGGCACGGTCGCGTTCGCCGAGCGTGTCGTGGAAGAAGCCGGGCAGCACGGTGCGGGTCTTGACGGCACTGCCCAGCCGCTCGAAGAAGCGGTGCTGCGGCGCGGCGTGCACGACCCAGTCGCTGCCCGAGATCAGCAGCTGCACCGGCTGGGTGATGGCCGCGGCGTCCTGCACCACGCGCTCGGCCGCGTCATACAGGCCGAGCAGCACGCCGACCGCGATCGGGCGGCTGATCAGCGGGTCGTTGCGATAGCTCTCGATGCGCGCGACGTCGTGGGTCAGGAACTGCGGCTTCACGTAGCTGTTGACGACGAAGTGGCCGCGCAGCTTGTGCATCAGCTTCAACCCGGCACGCGCGAACGGCACGTACAGCTTGACCTTGAAGGCCGGCGAAGCGAGCGTGATGCTGCGCACCGCCGGGGCGTAGTCGTGAGCCCAGGTGGCGATCAGCACCGCGCCGACACTCTGCGCCACGATGTGCATGTCGGCCATCGCCACGCCGTGGGCGGCGGTGATGTGGTCGACGAAGGTCTGCACGTCGCGCACCGAGGTGCCGAAGCTCGGGCTGAAACCACGCTCACCGGGCGAGCGGCCGTGGCCGCGCGCGTCCCAGGCGTAGAAGTCGAAGTCGGGCAGGTTCAGCTCTTCGACCAGGTGCGCCATGCGGCCCGAGTGCTCGTGGCCGCGGTGAAACAGCAGCACCGCGCCGCGGCGTTTGCCCGAGGTGGCAGCCCAACGGCGGTAGAAGAGCTGCTGGCCGTCGTGGGTGGTGAACAGGCGGTCTTCGCACAGGCGCGACGTGGCGGTGGTGGTGGCCGTGGCGGTGGCAGCGCGTGGGGCCGTGGCGGCGGCGTTAAAGGCGATGTGGCCGGTGGACAGGGTGTGTTCCATGGAAACCTCGAAGGGTGTTGGGTTGGTTGGGGCGGCAGGCGGTTCAGGCTTCGGCTTCGACCAGCGCGCGCCGCATGCGGTTGACCACGGTCCACGCGGTCAGCAGCGCCAGCAGCGGCATCAACATCGAAAAGGCGGCGGGCAGCGGCACGGCGGCCGCCCACAGCGCGACGGCGCCGACGACAACCGCGCGGTCGCTCTTTCCCATCGGGCCGTCGTAGCGGCGCGATGCGCCGACGGTGGGGCCAAGCGCCCCGGCGAATTCGCTCAGGGCCGCCAGCACGACGAATGCGCCGACCCATACGGCCTGCAGCGGCGCCACCAGCGCCAGCGGCAGGTACAGCGCGGCGTCCGACAACACGTCGGTCAACTCGTTGAGCATCGCGCCGAGCCGGCTGGACTGGCGGTGCTCGCGCGCCAGCATCCCGTCGACGGCGTTGAAGGCCATGCGCAGCAGCATCCACAGCGGGATCAGTGCCAGCGCGGCGTGCGAAGCAGCGCTGTCCAGCGCCAGGTGCAGGTACAGCCCCAGCCCCAGCAGCACCGAGACCAGGCAGGCCGACACGGTGACCTGGTTGGCGGTAACCCCGGCTGCGTGCAGTGCGCCGACCGCCGGACGCAGCAGCGACTGGAATCGCGGTTTGAGCAGGTAGATGGACATGCGGGCTCCTGTAAAGATGGGGCATCTTCGGCAGGGCCCGTATCAGCGCGGCTTCAGCGCCGGGTGCTGTCGGGTTTCAAATGTTCGGTGCGGTTTTCACCGAACAAATGAAACCGGCGCGGGCGCTCATCGAAACGGCGGCGATACGGCGCTTCGCAAAACTGCGGTCCATCGGCCCCAGGACGGGGCATCCACGAAAGCCGCACCATGAAGACCTCGATCGAACGCCTGGCCAACTGGGCACGCCTGAACGAGCTGACGCGCATCGAGCGCCGGCTGTTGAGCACGGGCGCCTTGGCCACCGGCTGCCTGCTGGTGGCGCTGGCGTGGACCTGCCAGGAGTCGGTCCTGCGCGGCGAACGGCTGCGCGCCGAGCAGCGCAATGCGGTCACGACCGAAGCGCTGAGTGCTCCTCGCTTCGGCAGTTAGTTTTCCGGCACCTGACGGCCCGTGCCCTAACCGCCGATCAGCACAGTCGGCAGGCCGAGCACGATGCTGCCGCCATGCGCCGTGGTGTCGCCGATGCGCGCCGCCGGCCGGCCGGCGATCAGCACCGTCTTCGAACCCGTGACGACGGCGTCCGGCGGACCGACGCAGACCGCCCTGTCGCCCACCACCGCGGCCGGCAGGCTGCCGATCAACACCGTCGGCACACCCGGCCCGACCAGCGGCCCGCCTACATGCGGCACCGGCGGCACCGGCGGGAGGCCGGGCGTCACCATCGGGCAGGCATGCAGGTCGCTGAGGCGGGCGGCGGGGGGCATGGTCGGTCCGAGCCGGGACCTCAGTTGATCAGCACCAGCGCGCCCTTGACCGTGGTCTGGCCCGCAGCCGAAAGCTCGGCAGTGGCCTGCGCGGTGGCGGCGAAGCCGACCTGCGCTTCGCAGTGAACATTCAGGCCCTCGGTCTTCACATCGGCCCTTGAGGCGATGCGCACGTCGCCGACCGCTTCGATGGTGATGCCGCCGGCGGCGCTGAGCCGGATGTCCTTCGGGCTGTGCAGGCCGATGCCCGTGCGCCCGAGCAACACGCGGTTGCCGTTTTCGTCGAGCAGCTCGATGCCGTGGTCGCTGTCGCTGTCGCTGTCGCTGAGAACGATCTTGTTCTGCTGCGGCGTGCGCAGGGTGATGGACTGCTCGGCTTCGTTGAATTCGATCCGCGCGCCGCTGCGCGTGACGATGGCCTTGATGTCGCCGCCGGCCGCGGCCTCGTAAGGCGGCAGCCGCTGGCTGCTGTAAAGACTGCCCAGCACCACCGGCTGGGTGGGGTCGTCATCAAAGTAACCCAGCACCACCTCGTCGCCGACTTCGGGCACGAAGAAGGCACCGAAACCGTTCGAGCCGTGGAACTGCATCAGCCGCGCCCACAGGCTGCCGCCCTGCACGCCGGGCACCGTCACGCGCACACGTTGCGCGCCAGACGGGTCGGCGTCGCGGGCGATCACCTGGCCGAGTTGCAGGCCGTGCACGCCGGCCTGACCTGCGCTGGCCGGTGCGGCTGCGGCCACCCCATCGGGCGCAACAACCGACAGCGGCGGCGACCGGAACTCGGCTGTCGTCAGCCAGTTGCCATCGGCGAACTCGTGGTGCACGTCCGTCAGCACGAACTCGCCGCTGAAGCGCTCGCCCACGCCCTTGAGCTCGACCCAGGCGCCGGGCACCGCCTTGGCGCTGCCTTGAAATTCCATGCGGCCGTGGACCGCAGCCGGGCCCGACGCTGGCTGAGACAAGGCCGCCCGATCGGTGTCTGCGCGAAACGCGATCAGGTCCTGGCCGTAGCACAGCGCCAGCGTCGCCTGGCCGCCGGTCTGCAGCGACCTGACGCTGACGCAACCGGCGTGGACGTTCACCACCAAGCCGCTGGCCTGCGCCCGCGCGATCAGAAAGTCCCAGTCGGTGCAGCCGTGCTGCACCAGCGCCGCGTGGGCGACGGGCGTCGCCTGCACATCCGCCTTCAAGCCGGCGCGCGCGATCAGGGCCTCGATGACAGCGCTGTCGGTCTGGCCGGCATAGATGGCGCTGCAACTGCCGCGGGTCATCTGCACGGCCTGGTCGCGGCACTCCACGATCAGGCGGGCAAGCGGGCCTGGGCCGGGGTCGGGGCCGATCTCGATGGCTTGCTGCACGACGATGCCGTTGAACAGCAGCTGCGGTTCGCCATCGCCATAGCCCGCACTGACGCTGACCTCGGCGCCGGGCTCGAAGTGACCGCTGTCGCTGAGCGGGAAACGCTGCCCGGGCATGTCGCCGTCGATGTAGACCAGGCGCGCCGACGCGATCTGGCCGAACGCATGGTGCACGCTGGCGCTGATCAATGGCTCGGTTTCCGGAACGGCGCGGCCGTTGCTGGCCACGGTGACGCGCAGCACGCCCTCGGCGTCGGTTTGAGGTGAGTCGGCCATGGCCGCTGACTGTATCGGCGCTCGGGCCGCCGGCAAACCCAGGCGCTGAACGCAGCCGCCCCATCGCCCATGTCCAGCAGCGCCATCGCCAACCCCGCCAGCCCCGCCAGCCCCGCCAGCGACAACTAACGTTACCCAGCGATACCGCCACGAAAAGACGCGCCGC
>ENA-ORBV01007771-ORBV01007771.1-microbial-mat-metagenome-genome-assembly--contig:-NODE-7771-length-18308-cov-5.016236_pt1 | contig 18308 bp, 19 predicted proteins | sample MGYA00237777_ERZ505514 | MGnify/ENA primary metagenome ERZ505514 (study PRJEB26160, sample SAMN06269048) | microbial mat metagenome | isolation source: Oligotrophic lake microbial mat | place...
TTTCAAGCAGAAGACGGCATACGAGATTCGCCTTAGTCTCGTGGGCTCGGAGATGTGTATAAGAGACAGATTCAGAACCAGCTGGCTTGTGATCCCAAAGAGTAGGAGAGGGGTTAGATGAGATATGGGGGGCAATTCATTTGATTTTAGTCTGGTAATAGATCTATTGGGGGCGAAGTAAAGGGTAAAACGGGGACGACTGAGGCAATACGAAATGCAAATACCTAACGCAATAGTGACGCACCTAGACGTCCCATCTGCCAGTTAGAGAGGCATCCAGCTGTTCGCAGTCCGAAATATCTTCTTTTGTCTGAGATTTACGATCTTTTTGAACCTAACTCAAGCGCTTTAATAGCCCAAGAAAAGAAACTATGACCACCTTCAGTCATGAAAGCGGAAGCCGGATCTATACTAAAGAAGCCGAACAAAGAACCTGTGGCCGGAGCACGGGTAATCTCCGACCTGCTCTGTTTGTCCATCGGGTTCTAGTCCGTAGCAGCGGCCAGTTTTTACCCAAAATTCGACCGGTCGATTGAAGAACTCCCGAACCACAACGGGTGTGTGGAGCACCAACTTAAAGCAGAATCGAATTGGTGTTTCGCCCTACTACTGTGTATTGTTCGTCTCAATGGTCTCTCCTTCTGCCGTTGCTCGACCCTCAACCGCCCCTTCTTGGACCACCAGAAAGTGGATATAACCACGGGTCAGCATGTCGGACTTTATATTTTTACGGAAGATTTTGCGGAACCACAGAGGAAAACTACCTGCTCATTAGTACGTGGACATGTTCATTACGACAAATGCCAGGATGTGCTTGTACAAGTACAAAGCTACGTAATCTTTCGCGATGCTTACCGTTGTCGTACCAACGACGTACGTACGGCTACGATACCGCTCAAGGAAGTCGGCCTGACGAACACGAACGAGCAACCGGTAGGGCGGACGATCCGTGAACGACGGACGATCTGTGGCAGATGCTTGGGGCAATTTGATGGTTTTAACCAGCTGCAGCTGAAAACAGGGATGACAGTCTGCACGAACAGTAATTTCCTAAACAGTTGAGGCAACATTTATATCAACCAAACAACCACTGTCAATTGCAACATGACAACTGTCATTGCATTTGTCAGTCTCATTGTCTTGCACAATTGCTGTCTGAAAATTGGGTTTTTTTTTTTTCAATTTTGCAACATGTCAAAAACAACTCATTTGAGTTGTTACAAAATTCATGTCAGACACTTGAGCTGAACTCAAACCATAATTAGACGTTGAGTCAGATTCATCCAAGTCCTTTGGATGAACCGTTTGGGTGTCATGATGTTCTTGCTTTCTGCTTGGGAAGTGACCAATCTGATGTTTGAATGACAACACGCCCCCTTGAAAAAACAGAACCAGACCGTGGAATGGTCCTGCTGCTACAAAACATTCTCCAGAGCTGACTGCAGCTCATCAAAGTTTCTTTTGCATTCAACATGCATGCATCGTCGTGCTGAGCAACAAAATGAGCCATCAAATCTGCAACAAACAACTTGACTTTTTCAAAGGTCGTTCATGACAAATCATGTGCACAGACAACACTGCTTGCGATCCAACCAAACCTTGCATGCCTGACAACAGTTGTGACACAGTCATTTTCAGTGTGTGCATTTGCCAAACTTTGACAGACAACATCATGTCTTTGTCAATGAATTTGAGGGGATGTTTCCTAAAGTTGTCAGATGCAACTCCAGACGGCTTCACAAAGTCAACAAAGAAAACATTTTGAGTTTGCCAAACTGATCTGAAACTGAGTTTCGGATTTTGACCAAATCACGCACATCCCTCAATGGTTCACACGCACATGCACAGCTCTGCACGATCGACTGTCAGCAGGCATGACCACTGACAAAAGATGCTCGCATCCTGTGGAAATTTCCAATTGGATGAACTGTCTGACGTGGACCCAAACGGGCTTGATCACCCCTTTTGGCATGTCACTTGTGTGTCATCTATGGATCCCAGACATGGACTGAATCGTGTCTTTGCATGACAGTTCAAGTGCAGATTGATTTGTGAACAGTTCACAAGTTTCACAAGTTTCTTGTCATGTGCATGGTGCTGCCTCATGCATCACTGACACCAAGAAAGTGCTGCTCGATGAACATCAGCTTCTCTGTGACAACAAGGCCTGCTGAGAGGGCAACACAATGTCTTTTTGCCGCAAAAAAGTCACATGTTTTTCATGGCAGACACAGATCTGCCTTTGCTGCACTTGTTAAGACTTTTCAATTGGGCACATGGGTTTGTTGAGTCCATTGCCATTCTGTGTTGACAGACTCATCTTGTTAAGCTTCCAACAAAACAGCACTGACTGGACCGTTCGACACACGACTAAAAAACCGCAACCTTAAAAACCTGAAACGCATGCCCCAATTTTTCGAAATCTTAACTTTGGTGCGCACATTGCCCCGAAGGAGACTTTGCGGAGAGAATGTTGTGCGGATGAGAGAATTAGCGCGCATTTTAGCGCGATGGGAGAGAATGCAAATTCTCTTCCTCGACACGGAGAGAATTCTACAGTGACAGAGAGAACTCATTGTTTTGAAGCTGCTTGTGCATTAGCTAACCATGAGCTCCAATGACAGTGACAGTTGCGATGATGGAATGGTCATCTACACGGCAGATGAGTTGATCAGCATTGGTTTGAAGCTAGCTGGTTACTCAAAGCGGCACATGCGCCGTGCCAAACATTCAACAAATGAGAGGCGATTCATTGATTGGTACGGCCCAAAACCAGTTTCATGTGCCCAAGTCTGGGAAGACTTACAAACGACAAGCGATCCAGAAGCTTTTCTTAAAAAGGAGCACCGGCATGCAGTCGACTACTTTTTGATGAGCTATCATTTTGTGCGGCATTGCCCGGTTGAAACTGAATGAGAGGCAATGTGTGATGAACCAACCATGAAGATGCGGGATTGGTGTTGGTTTTTCTTGGAAAAGACGCAAGCTCTCAAGCGTTCAAAGATTGTTTGGCCTGAAGATCATTGCTCCGGAGACAAAGCTTAGGTGATGACTGTGGATGGAATTGACTGCTGGACTGTTGAACATGCTGGCAAGGAATTTGCGCAAGACTCAAAGCGGTTTTCACACAAGCACAAGCATGCCGGCATGACACACGAGCTTGGTGTCTCTGTCAAAGAATCTCGCTTGACATGGATGAACGGTCCATTCAAATCTTGGGACTCTGATAGGAAAAATTTTCGAAACAAAGGCCTTCGCGACAAGCTCCTTGCCATCAAAAAGAGAGGAATTGCCGATGGCGGCTACACTGGGTGCCCAAAGGAATTGAGCACGCCAAATAGCCACGATAGCAAAAGCGTTCGGATGTTCAAATCCAGGGCACTAAAGCGTCACGAAAAATTCAACAACAAGATTAAAGTCTACAAAGCAATCAAAGAACGATTTCGTCACGCTGAAGATGGGTTTGCTGTTTGTTTTGAGGCAATTTGTGTTTTGTGTCAACATGACATGGAGAATGGCGCGCCCTTGTACAACATTTACGTGGGCGCAATGCAATTTGAAAACTAAACTAGAATTGCTATTAATTGTCACTTGCATCGTGTAGAACTGTCTGTCCTTCTTTTATTGTATTTTTCATATCCTCAATGAGACTGTCGTCACTGCCGTCACCATTTTCTTTGCTTTTGTTGTCGTCGACGACCTCATTGTTACTGGCAGCCATGTTTCGGAGCTTTGCCATCTTCATGTTCTTTTTCTTTTTGAGTTTTTTGTTGCTAAAATCCATCCGAGGATCTTTGTTCATGCCGCTTTTGAACCGATCAGCAAAAGTGTCCTTCGAATCGATTGCATGCTTGCTTGTTTTGGTTTTGGATGTCCCAGCAGCGAAGGTGAGTGGCTCGCAGTCCATTGAACTGGGTTCCGCTAAGGCAGAGCTTGCAGCGACAACAGAAGATGCGGCCACAAGAGAAGATGGCGCTACAAGAAAATCTTTCAGGGGAGCTGCTGGGACAGGCGTTGCCGCAATGCGACCTGAGGCAACTTCCACAGGACGTGGGCTGGCTACAACAAGAGCGCTTGACACCGGAGAACTTGCAACAGAGGCAGCCGCAACATTTGCCGATCGCAAGACAGGATGCAACAAGGAGGAACAATTGCTAGAGAGCAATGAAACACCTATCAAAAAACAAAACCAAATGTTTACGTTAAAATCCACGCGACATGTGTAAAGAAACAACACAACTGGACATGTTAAATCAGTAATCACCTCCCATCGCCTCACGCAATGCTGCTTCCCCAGCGGTTTCTTCATTATCCTCGAGATCTCCTTCCTTGCGACCCATTTGTTCTGCTGCAACTCGAAAGAGCACACGCCATGAACTTTGAAGCACAACATGCACAGCAACGGAATTGGTGGCTTGGTTGTCTTCTTGCTTGACGCTCACCGTTTTTGGAAAACGTGCATTCGCATCATCGCCTTCAAACCTCTTCGTCTCAACGTCAAGTGGCAAGAGTTCCAATTTCAAATCTTTCTTGTTGATACATTTCTCCATGGCTTTCATTGCTTCAGGATGAAGCGAGACATTCTCTGGAAATTCCAGCAAAAGCGTCTTCATGTTCTCGTTGCGCGAATTGTCTGCTGCAAACTCATTGATAGATGTTTCAAAAGCCTTGACAACACATTTGTTGCCAGGCTTCGAAAGAGGATCTAACAAATCCCTTGCGGCAGAATTGTCATGACGTTCCGTCCATGGCAAAGCAGGCCACGCGATGGCAATCTTGTTGGAACCAATGACTCGAGCTTTGAACAATCCTTTGACAGGACGAATCTTGCCGAAACCTGCAATCTCCCGGGGATCCACCACTCTGCTAACAAGACACCCGTCAACTTCTTGCCCGGGTAAACGACCTGGGACATCACGCATTTTGCGAACAACAACTTCCCCAGCCGTTCGTTCGGGCCTGTTTATGTCAACCACGATGCTTTCTGAAAGAACTGTGGTTAGAATCATTCTTGGAACACATGATCAACAAACATGCCAATGTTTACTTACCGATTAGCGAGGGAAAATCAGACAGTTCTCCGGACGACATGGTCGCGCCTTGATCACAGATTTTTCTTGAAGTGCGATTTTCTAAAACAGGAGAGGGAGATGTGTGGTCTTCAATTCTTCCTTTTGATTGCGCTGGAACATCTTCTGGAGTAGGGTCAACTTGAGCCGTCTCCCTTGCTGTTGGGGTGGTCGATTTTTTTTGGGTTGACTCGGTTTCTGTCTTTTTCTTGGTTGCGATGACAGATGGAGGAGACTTCACTGGCAGATCGTCTTCGTGCTCCTCATCACTGTCTTCAGACACCGATATGTTGCTTGCTTCTTCGGTTGGCTTATCGAGTTCCCCTGACTTCTTCAATTCTGCGCATGATTTCACAGAGTGAGTGACGAATCAAAACTCGCTCTTGGTGTTCCGATTTCGTCAGCTGCTTCCACTTCCACACTTTTTATCCAATCCGAGCTCTCATAGGATCGCCTCGATTACCAAACAAGTGGGTCTTTGAATTCAAAATCGACTCTAGGGTGTGCTTCTGCTTGTTCTCTTCGGCCTTGAAACACTCAATCCCACCCGGTTTCCTTTCGATCTCTTGAGCAAGCGCCTTCGCAAGGTGGCGAGGGAGAGGATTGCTGCTGTTCGTGTCCGTGCTGTTACCACTGGCACTTGCGGCACTGCTCCTCCTCGTTACCGATGCGGCTGTTGTTGCTTTTCTGCTTTGACGGCCTGCCGTAGGACTTTTCGGCAAGCCACTTGGCCGATTGGGTGTCTTGTCTTGCTGGCTGTTGCCCTTGGTTTGACATTGTTTCTTTCGGGTTTGTACCATCACAAGAGTGAGAACAATTTGCTCTGTGTTGAGAGAAAGCCCAGTTGAATGCAGACAATTCTTCTTGTGCGTCATCAAAATTTGGATCCAAGAGGTTCCAGACCACTCATTTTGGTCTGGCATCCTGCGTCTCGACCAACAAGAATGCTGGACGTCACGCGATCATAAAATCCAAGAAATTCTTTGTTTGTTGACATCCAAAGTTCTTTTCTGTCAACATGCGGCACAATGCTGCCATAACAAACGTTGTGCAGCCGCAATGCCATTGTCAATTGGTTATAAAGTGTTCTTGAAAAAGAAAAACCAGCCTGTGATTATGCGAAATTCCCAAGGCGACAAGGTTTGGCAAGTTGAAAGTGTCGATCCTGTTAGTGGTGAGCCAACTGGGACTCTTTTTGATGGAATCAAATCTACCCAAATAAAGAGAGCAAAACCTGGCGAGTTCCCGCTGAAGACAACACCGGAGAATGACAATGAGGGCGAAGCCACTCCGCCGCCACAAGCAACAACAAAAAAGACCCAGGCTAAGACCAAGGAAAAAAAGAAGACCAAAAAGAAAAAGCAGACGCCCTGGCGCAGCAGTGTAGCAAAACAAATGTTATGTGCTGACATCGTAGAAGAAAGAGTTCCTCTCGTGGACGATGGAACCATTGCGAACGAGGAGACATTTCTGCAGAGGCCTGAGCATGCTGAGTGTGGTTTCCAGCACTTTCCATCCCGTCTGAAAGGTCTGCGCAAAACCATCATGGACTCAATTGCCAGAGCCAAGGAAGATCAAAAAGCGTTTGACATTTTTGTTCAACACAACCCAAAGTCCACACAATCGCCACTCGGGTGTCCAGAATGGGAGGGGTCGGCAGCGCAGAGATGTTTGAAAAAGGACACAAAGAAGGGAAATCATTTGAAGATAGATCCATATGATCTTTGGGAATTGCGAGAGTTGCATTGGCCTTTTCCATTGAAAGTTTTCCGAGACCACACACACCAAGAGCTTCGCACGCAGAAACGCTTGCATCAACTACAGGCAACAGGAAAGAGCAATTGGAAAGATCACAGAGAGCAGTTGATGAGCTATGATGGAGGCACACGTGCAATGACAGATCTGGGCTAGTAGACTAGCACGTTGTTGGAACAACATGTGTCCAATGGTTAGAATTTTAAAATACCGGAGAGAATGCGCGTCCAGGAGAGAATTTTAAAATTCGGGAGAGAATTTCCATAGGCGTTTTCAGCAGGGAGAGAATTGAAGGAGAGTGTCGTGCCGGTCAGAGAGATTTGAGGAGAGAAAATTATTTAAGGAGATTTTTTTGCGCGTGTCGCGCAGTCAATCGTACAACCGATTTTCGACATTAAATAAATGCACGATTGACCGCGAATGTTAGTCGTGTATCGAACTGTCCTGCTAGTTTGCTACTAGCTAGCTACTAGTGCTGGTAGCTACTGTAGAGTAACGAGGAGCTAAATCGTACCAGTAGCACAGTAGGAGTCAACACGTTGGCCCTAACCTTCGTGCTCCGGTCGCAGGCGCGCCTGAAGCGGGCCATGCACGCCGTGCGACAGGGAAACGTTGGGCGTGTTTCAGGTTTTCGTGCAAAGCAAAATAGAACAGAAATAAAGAGCATCGATTCGACGATGGCGATAGACATTGGCGTGCTACTGCTACAGTTTTTCAAAGAGACAAGTAACCTCAAACCTTCCCGTTAATAATAATCGAAAGACAACTGCGCTGGCAGCAATGCGATAGTGGATGCTAGTTCAGCAATACTGCAAGTCTTCACGCCGAAATATACTTAATCTCCGTCTAGTGCGACACTGTAATTGAACTCCATCCGACACAGAAAATAATTGCATTTGAGACAAGTGTGGATTGGTGTGAAACACTGAGTTGTATTGAACTGTAGCAACGAGTGTGCATTCCTTCTAGACACTTTTTATAAAATGCCGAGGATTGAAAGTTGCATACAGCAAGAAGATTGGGACGTGGTGAGAACACGGCTTCAGAGAATAAGAAGCCCGAAACGCATCTGGGATCTCATTAGCAATTATTCTGCTAATCTTCCTGACGATGTATTAGAATCATTGCTAGACTTGGCGAGTAGGTATGGGTACAAGTATAAGGCCTCTACGAAAGTGAGCTCTCGTGATCCCTGGTCTGATACATTCCTTGCCGAGAAGTTCTGCCGACAGCGCTCTGCTAGTTTCTTGGAGCACTTTTTTTCGCGTTCTAAAAATTTGAGGCGCCGCGATTATTCAAATTTTATTAGAGCACGGTGGGGGCACGCCCGTGCCAGTTATAATACTGATGAGTGGAGCGACTCTATCTGTAAAACGGAATTGGAGCAGTCTACTGATGAAAATGTCCAAGGTTTGTTGAAATTATGGAGGAAGATAGAGGTCATCATCAAATCAGTGGGTGGAAGGGATAGTTGCGAGACACTCGTAGACGAAATTGGCTTAGTATCGAGTATGATTGTCCTTGATCTTCCAGTGTCAATTGTTTCTCTTGCAATGCGCTTGTACCCAGAAGCCATATCTTCAAAGGACAAGAAATATGGAAGAATACCGCTCCACTGGGCTGCCGTTCACAACTGCAATATGGATTTGCTTTGTGTCTTTCTACGTGAGAAGATTGAGCTGTCGGAGGAAAAGTCAGAAAGCAACAGGAAGGACTTGCAAACGATGGTTGAGTTGCTCTTGCAGGCATTCCCAGAAGGGGCAAGCTACGAGGACAAGGAAGGCTTGCTACCTCTGGATTTGCTTCTTGAGGAGGATAATTTTGGTTGGACGACGAAATGGGCGACGTTGGCCATGGCAAGGCATAACCCGAGTGCACTGACAAGGACAAGCCCGCGTCATCCTAACATGCTTCCCTTTATGATTGTAGCACGCAGTGAACCCAAGTATACATGGTATTTTGAGCGGCACACAAATCTTCAGCTAACATATGCACTCCTGTGTCTTGATCCTTCGGTGTTGAATTGTGGCCTTGCGTCAACGGGAAAACAGCGCAAGAACAAGCTACAGCGAGCAAATGGCAGGCTCCAGCTTCTAAAAGATGAGAAGCGCAAGCAGGGAGAGATGGTCGCGCCTCGAAAAAGCATGGAAGGGGAAAGCTGTTGTGAAGTCCAAGCGTCGGAAAAACAACCCCAAGAGCGTCCAGTAAAGCGATATTGTTTGCGAAGTAAATAAAAGACGACTACAATGACTGTGGTGAAGGTTGGACTGTGTTCATCTGCCGTAAATTATCAGCACGCCCAAATCTTCGATGTTGCACGAAAGCATTGGATTCCTCCCTCGCCGAAGTATCTTCTGATTTTCAGAACGGAAATATGAAGTCAAGTCCTCCAAAACACCTTATTATATGGTTCCTGGTAGTCATACTTTAACTTTCAATTATCTCTCTTCCTACTTTTAGCTAGCAAACTTTCGCGTTAGCCTAGCCACAAATAGAGATGCCTCGGATCCAGTACCCCCTTGTAATTCCAATAGCTCGCCAATTTCAGATACCCTACTAGTTAGGTCCATCATCCAACTTCCACACGAGGCTCTACGCCAAATACGTCAAGTGCTTTGACAAACAAGACAAGCACATTCGAGTGGGCAGCCAGGTGCTTTGTACTGTAGATGGAATATAGAAATGCATGTTTTTGGAGACATGCAAGTCTTCCTCGATGCAGTAGCCTGAAATTGATTTTGGTCGAGGGGGCGATAGACTGGTTTTTGTTGGCAACTTCAAAGCCGACTCATATAGACTCTTACATTGGACCCCGTAATAGCGGATCCCGCCTTCTTGCTCTGTTCTGTTCTGCTCAGCTCAGCTTTGTCCGTATTCACAAATGGTATTGAGTAAGACTTGCGCCTTCCATCGATTGACGAATCGTGCTCGATGCCCCCCGTCCACCGTACAATTGTCGAAATGGCAGGATCGCGTCAATTGAAAAAAGTCCAGATACGTCACCTTGTCTTCTAACATTTCTGGGAGTCGTTCCAAAACACCATCGTACAAGACCTTTTCGGCCCGACTCGATTTTTCGCGATATTCTTCGGGTGTTTTTTCGAGATTATACGAGGGGCCAGAATTGAAAATCCAACCCTCATTGGCTTCTCCAAAGAAGTCTTCCAATTCCCCCAAGGTTCTGTTCGCGCTTTTGGTACGCGAGTAAATGTGAATGCCGGCTCCCACGACGGGAATCATGTTTTTGATTTTGGGGTCGGAAGCAGCCGTAGCCGTAAAGTTTTGTAAGCATTCACCACATAAATGCCCAAAATCACTTAATTGTCCATAACATTCCCAAACACAAGGACTCCACAAGAGGTGCGTGCTGTTGGGAAACTTTTGTGCCAATAGCCGTGTCGCTTCTTGAACGCCTTGTTCTCGTTTTTCGGCATTCTTGAATTGATATTTATTGTTGGGTCTGCCAAGTAAAATATCGGCCAATCCAATAAACAAGTGTTTATTGTACGAATCACCGGCCACCACCACGGTCGTATTCTTCAAACACCGACGGGCTTGTGGTGTGCTAAAAATATGCAGTTGATTGCGCATGGCCGGATCCCTGGGATAACAAAAACCATCGTGAAGCGTTGCCGCTTGGATGCGATCCATTTTCATTCCGGGTCTCGCCAATTGTTGCATGGTGGCGGTACCAATCAATCGATTCATCAAGGCTTTGATGCGCATATTCTTAAAGGCTTTGCGAATATCCAATGTAATCCAGTCACATTCGGCATCCTTCCATCCAATGCCCATGTACCGATAGGGGTAGGACACGGAGTGCGTCTTTGGGTTTGGTTTTTTGATGGTTGTTGGGGAGATATCATAATGTCCTCCTCCTACTTTCAAAGGATGATCCTTGAGGTTTTTGGTAGTATTGGATTGGCTGTCAAAGTATTCTCCGGATGTAGCCACCTTTTGGGGCTCTTTTGGTAGGTTACCATAGTAGTCTGCTATTGATACACTAGTATTGTGGTTGGCATGCTGCATTTGCAATTGTTTCGTCCAAGCCGCTTTCACTCCGGGAGTTCCCGCCTTTATAGCCATATCGATCGGGGCTGTTTTCTTCTCCTGCTGAATGTTCTCGTCGATGGAATGGGCGCGGGTAATGTTTTCGAAAAAGGTCAAGGTGGAGGGAGTCTGGAACCAATGGGATACGACCATGAACAAGACAAACACTTGGGAACATGTCACCCAATAGAAACAACGACCTATCTTGGAAGGTTTGTGGGCACGTGGATGCATTGATAGTGTTATAATCATTTTGCTTTGAAGGATAATGGCGAGGAAAAGTATCAATCACAAGATGAATGAATCTATCGATACTAACTCAACTGGTAAAGCTATCGGCTCTGTAGCTGGCGTTTCAGGTGAGTGAATCTGGTATGTCGTACCAGTATCTGGTGTCGATGCACGCATTGATAGGTACCTGGTATGGTACATACGGAGAGGATGTGAAACCAATGATTGTTGGCCCAAATTTTGTCGGACAAAATTAATTAGCATCCGGATCACAAAAATTGCTGCCAGGTGCTCGTTCTCGCGCCAGCCTCTCTCCTGTTTCTTTCCCAACTACTAGTACGTACCAGGTAGGGCCTGCGTGCTCAACTGTCATTGGTTTCGGTTAGAAAAGGTTAGACGCACAGTCACTCTTAAGCAACAAATCGCTGCGTGCGACGCTCAGTGGACCGGATCATTCCGGCGCGCGCGGGCGGGGGGAGGGGGCATGTTTTTGAAAATCTCAGCTGTGATGGACACGTAACAATTGCGAAAGCTATCACTCATTATGCAAGACACAGACACCGACGAGGAAAGACAACAAAAAAAGTTGACTAGATCCGGATCGTCGCCTACAAATTCCAGTCTTGATCAAATCTCAGATGCAGTTGTCTAGAGAGAAAAAAATGGGAGAATCCTTGTCTTCCACCGCCACATAGGGCTTTCCGGGGACAACCGCGTTGGGACCGGCAGCTGCCTGTGGCCGGTCAACCACCAGTGTGTTTTCATTAAAGCTCACAAGAGATCAAACAAGATGGCGCAGAGATAACCAAAGGGCCTTACAAAGTTACAATGGGGTATGGCCCACATCCTTGCCGTTGATCATACCAATTCTCACACCTTCCTTCAAGTCTGCGTTGGCAAACTTGCTCCACAACTGAAGCGAATGGTACTACGACGTAGTATAGTACTAGTACTGACTATTGACAACAACCATGCCTTGTCTTTACAGCACCGTCGGAACAAGACAATAATAGCGTGACATCAAAGTAATGATAGTAGTCTACTGTAGTACGTAATGAAGAGAAGGCGAGAACGCTATCCGAAACCGAAATGTGCGTCCGAGTTTTCTGAAAAAATCTTATGTTCAGACGCGCAGTAGCTCGGAAAGGGAAAGATACATTACATTCAGTGTACACAACTTATACTACTGAGCAGTGATGTCACAAAGATTGGCAAATCCATCACCAACGCATCTTCATTCGCCGTCTCACTGTAGCTGTTCGTTTGGCCAAGATAAGCCAAGTAGTTAGCTACTACAAGCTTCGCCTCATCTTCGTCTTCCGATCATTCTACCAGTATCGTGCTTGTAAAGTCCAACTTGAGTCGGAGAATCAATACAAAATTACCTCCAAGTTAGTATCAACGTAAATCGTGAGAATCATCATGAAACGATCTTGTTGTCTCCCCTTCCTTCTCGTCACTACTGCGGTCTTGTTACTGCAACCCCCATTCGATGCTGTGTTGGCCTTTCAACAACCCTACAACAAAGTGTCTACCACTGTAGATGATGTATCACGACGATCCGTGTTTTTGACTCCAGCCGCAACAGCTGCTGCTGCCGTTGTGGCAACAGTGACATCACTTCCAACCCCGACCCATGCAGCACAACCTAATGGATTGCCCTTGACGACGGCACCAGTATCTGGCTTGAAATGGACGGTACGATTGTCTATGTATTCATCATACAATTCATTTTGGTGCCGTTCTACTCGCCCACAAATTCGTATATGATTGAGACTCAATCTTATACACAGATTTGAGTGGTTATACTTTTGTTCCTGCTTTTTCTGTTCTACTCAAAACGTTTTATTTCGTTTCCGCTCTTAAGGACGCCAAGGTTGGAACAGGACAACCCCTTGCAAACGGTGCCATGGCTTCGATTGATTATTCCATGGCATCCACAGCGGGACGCTTTCCACAAATCTATACAACCAAAGACAAGGGGGCACCCTATCGATGGAAACTAGGCGATGGCAGCACCATTGCCGGCATTGAAATGGCGATTTTGGGAGATGAAAAGGACGGCATACCACCCATGCTACCGGGAGGGATTCGTCGCATTATTGTTCCGGCCCAGTATGGATTTGACAAACTGCGATTGGCAAACAATAATGCCGTATGTGAAGCTGGGAAACCTGGATCGATTGGTCCCATTCCTCCCAAAGACGCCGATTCGGGTGCCTATCAACGATGGTATACCTTTTATTGCAATTCACGAATACCCTATCAACCTGATTTGGTCATGGATATTAAACTCTATGGCAGTAGGCGATAAACAGTGTATTAAGTTGCAAGATCATTTGCTATTATGAATTTATAAAGTGAATAGAAAATAGCTGTAATTGCTCCGACATGCATGCATGCATGAAAAACGCAACACTAATGTGTTAATATGGAGAGCGACGAACCAATGCCACTGTGGCGGTCGTTTTCGGTCTTGACTTGATCTCGGAAATCTTCCAACAGTCGTTCACTTTGAATGACACCGTCGAATCCCGGTGGAGCTTGGATGGAGGAGGATGTTGTGTCGCCAATACTGTCATCGGAATCCGAGTCGGAAGTATTGTGAAGGCAAGGGCAGTGGAGAAAGACATTGGACTGTCGGTTGATCCGATTCGTCTTTTCCCATTCCCGAAAGGTGGCAATGGTGGAAACTCCACCCAACGGTGCCAAATCACTGTCAATAATGACAGCATCCCAATTTCGTTGTTTCAAACACAAGAGTGCGTCCTCACTCGAATCTACCTTGACACATCTCCAGCCGGAATCTTCCAGGGCCTTGACAGTTGGACTTGGCGTAATGGTTTTGGCGACGAGACATGACAACGGACTTGCGCTACTACTGCCACTGCCCGTATCTTGCTGGGGTGAGTCTTGTAGGGCAACCTTTTTCTCTAAATTTTGTAACAAGGCACCCGACAGACCTGTACCGCTATTCTTCATTCGTCGCAAGCCATTCGCAGCATCGGGAAATTCCTTGATCACCTTCAAAGGAATGGGCTTGGTAAAGTACAGATCCATTCCCACTTGGATTCCTTTTTCCAAATCTTTGGTATCCGCATGCGCCGAAATACCAAAGATGCACTGATAAAAGCCGCCGGGACGGTGGGTCTTTTCCCAGGCTCGAAATTGCTGGACACAATCCAAACCATCCATGACAGGCATGAGGAAATCACACAGCACAAAATCAAACATGTTGGCTTTCATGGCTTCCAGACCTTGTTGCCCATTTTCCGCCGTCACAACATGGTATCCATGTTTGGACAACAATCGTGAGAGACCCTTGCGAATGACGAGACTGTCGTCAATGACCAAGGCTTGGTTCTTCCAGGATGGCTCAGCAGGACTACTGGCCAGTTTCTGGCTGTCGGTGGTACTACTTTGGGGTGTTAGTTGAGAGGTAACTGCCAGCGACGGACGGCGCTTGTCGGGCGAGAAGGAAGCATTCCGTTGGATTGTTTTCATAACGGGAGACGGGAGCGCCGGCTTGCCGAACAACGAAGTAGCATTCTTCTGTGGTGCATTATTCTTGGCCATTGTGGCCAGCAGTGCACCACCAAGACCGAGACCACAGGGGAGTGACCCACCTCGTGGAATCCTTGAGGGAGGGTCTTGGGAATACGTTTTAAAGGCTGGAAGCAGTAAGGATGGTGGTCGCTGCAAGGGGAGGAGTCCATTCTTGTCGTGATTCCTTGTCTTTGGTTCTTGACAAGTCTGCTGCTGTCTCGGAGTGACCGTCGATTGGAGCAGTCGGATTGGGAAGGCTGATGGCTGGATCAATGGCTTGGGGATGGAAAACCAAAAGACACTTGTAGTGGTAGTGCTCGTAGGAGGACGGTAGTCGTAGGTTCCACCGAGACTGTCCAGTAAGGATGCGGCACTCTGGTATCCCATCAAGCGACTGTCCGATAAGGTGTTGGTTTTGTCGGCACCAAACAAAGCCTTTTGATCTGCTACGGAAAGCAGCTCCGAGCTATCGTTGCATTCAAAAACAAGATTCCCATCCTTGTCGAGTGCAATCTTGAGGACAATGGATCCTTGTTCTGTGCGGGCACAAGCAATCGAAACAAACGACAAGGCCACACGAAAGACGGACAGATCGTCTCGGATCGATGCCGATGCTGCTTCCGAATCGACCTGAAACAGGACTGGAACTCGTTTGGGAATGGGTCGAATGATCTGTTCAAGGTAGGAAGCAAAAACAAAGGAAGCGAGTGGAGAGTGAGTGGTTATTCTGAGTATACGCGAGTCAACGTCCACTTATCAACTGCCTTGACCAGAAGAAGCCAGACGTACCTGATTGAGACTGGCAATGAGATCGGATGTTTTCACCAACTGCCCCACGGCTTGGTTGTTGTCGTTGTCCGCCTCCAGTGTTGTCGTACTAGTAGTGGTTTCAGGAGATGACTTTCGTACTTGATCCATCATGGTACGACAAATGCGTGTTAGAAGCGTGGAACACGACATGGCCAAGGACAGCATTTCTTGTTGTCCCTCGTCGAGGGAGTTTCGGACGCTTTCGTCGTCTTGCAATACCGACAAGGACAGACTCAGTCCAGACAGGGGCGTCAATAACTCGTGTGCCGTATTGGCCAAGAGTGGCTTTTGCGTGGTTTCCATGTCGTGTTGATACTTGCGATCGACCAACAGTTGCATGGTCGTCTTGGCCATGTCCTTGAGAATTTGAATTTGGACATCGGTCAATCCCTCGGGATGGGGTTTGACGTCCAACACACAAAAGTTGCCAATGTTGTATCCTTCCGGAGTGGTAATGGCGGCACCGGCATAGAACCGCAAATGGGGTTCTCCCGTCACGGTAAACAAGTCCTTAAAGCGAAAGTCCGTGGAACAATCGGGAACAATCAAAATATCTTGCACATTGCAAACGGCATGACTGCACAGCGTGTCTTTGCGGGGAATTTCTCGCAAGTCCCCAAAGCCCGTGCTACTCAAAAACCAGAGTCGTCGCAAATCCACCAAACTGACCACGGCGAGCGGCATGTTGAAGATGGAAGTACTCATTTGGACCAATCGAGCAATGCTGTCGACGCCTTCGACACCCACCACATTGTACGATTGCAAGGCTTGCAATCGTTGCATTTCATCATTCAGCGTTTGGACGCGCGTATCTTCCACGTTGATTTGGGTCAAGGCCCAATCTTCGACGGCGGCGGTCAAGTTGGTGTTGGATTGTTCTTGGGCGGTTGTCATGCAGGCACTACAACTACATGCCTCTTGCTTTCGAAGGCTGGCTCGTTCGGCCAATAGATCATCCAGTAAGGCTTCGGGGCGAGTAAACTCTGCGACGGAAGTCTTCAAACCTTTTTTGGGAGGGCACATGGTGATAATGATGATGATGTGTCTAGCTAGTAGAGAGGCAAGGCAATGCGATCGATAGCCAGGAGTAGCTAGAGTTTTGTGTGTTCTTCCAAGAGGCAGGATGGATTTTATGCTGAAGAAAGGAGAATCAAACGTATACTCCTGGAGGCGAAATACTTTTGCTACTGCAGAACATTACCTCATGCTAGCTAGATAGTTACTACTAGCTAGCTAGTAGACTAGCTACTAGCTAGTACTAGTATGGGAAAGAGTTGGTTGCCAACCAAGCAGTAGATAACCTACTACTAGCTAGCTAGCCAAATAAAGCGGAAAAATAGGGCTACTTCACCACTCAACTGAGTAGTAGTGAGAAAATAATGACTACAGCAACTCCGAGTAAAGTGCCTGCAGAGTATTAGATACTATGAACTACATAGTAGTCGAGTATAAACAGAAGTGTAGTGAGTCATTATTCCTCACCTAGAAGTTGCCGCTCTGCGGCCATTGAACTTGCTCTCTATTGGCTGAAAAGAAGACTTTTCACTTAGCGATGATGCTCTTACAAGAAGGTTCTTGTTCGCTCGATTGATAGAGAAGCTGAAGAGGTTCTTTCATGCCGACTAGTTTTACGACAATGGTCATTTAACAGTCACGAAAGCTAAGGTGGAGGAGAGTCAACGTGCGAAGAGAAACGATCCAATCCGAGGACTGTGCAGGTTCCTGTACTGAGCCAACAACAGTACAGTTGGCGCACCAAGGCGACACCGTTCGTTATGTACTCGTAATTTGAAGCAGTTGACACTGTTGACAGGGGACATTCTTCGCTTCCTCAAGGCCGCAAAATCTAAATGCACTTGAAGATCATAGGTTTTTAGTAGGGCAATACCGCAGCGAGCCAGCGACACTCTTGTAGTAGGGTTTGTCATCTACCACAGTACAAAGCCCACGAAGTGGCATGAGGTACGACGTACTTGCATGGCTAGCTACTAGCTAGCTAGTAGCCACTAGCTACTAGAGTAGTGTAGTACGCATTGGCTACTCTACGATTCGAGTCGCTTCTTGGCTTCTTTTTCGATCTCCAGCAAGAGCTTTGAAAGCTTTACCTCGGGTGTGCAGCGTTGGACTTGATGCGATGGACATCGCCGACGGACAATTACATACGGTATTGGCATGCTACAATATTAATGTAACAGGTTTGGGCAAGATGCTTCAAGAGGCAGTTTTAATTCCGTCGTCGAACACATTTGAAAAAGATTTGCTACTTCCACATCCACGTTCTTTGCTGAACGCAACAATAATTTTGACTTCACCTTTTGTCGCCGCTGCGCAACTTTTGGAATGGTTCTACAGGCTAAAATGAACTAGTAGGTACTAGTACTGTAGCTAGCTAGTCTAACAGTTCGTTTGGAGAAAAGAAGTATGTACGAGTACCAAGTTGAAGCTGGTGTGAAGTTTTGGCAAGAAGCTTCTTGTTGCTTGTCATTGTTGAATGGATGTAGTTTGTCCTTTGCTCCTTGAAACTCAACCAAAGGGGCGTTTCCAATTTCAACCTCTACTAGTAGCTAGCTAGCAGACTACTGGGGCTTTGAGAATGTTTTGGCAACACAAATTTTTGGATGAAATCACTGTGTCTTGACAATGCAGACAACACTGCCCAATGGAAGTCCAATCAGTGTGTGCAGTCCCATGCTGAGCAAGTTCAAAACGAAAGTTGTCATTGATCTTGCAACTTCAATGACCGAGACAAAACAAATCAAACTCAAAGTCAGCATGCTCACAGCAAAACAACTGATTGGTCACACATTGTGACCGTTGTTTGGCAACATCAACTTCTCTTCTCAACAG
>ENA-ORBV01007774-ORBV01007774.1-microbial-mat-metagenome-genome-assembly--contig:-NODE-7774-length-18306-cov-6.705853_pt1 | contig 18306 bp, 21 predicted proteins | sample MGYA00237777_ERZ505514 | MGnify/ENA primary metagenome ERZ505514 (study PRJEB26160, sample SAMN06269048) | microbial mat metagenome | isolation source: Oligotrophic lake microbial mat | place...
AATCACATAATCGGTGGCCGTTCCGACGTTCTCGTAAAACGTACTCGTGACGCTGTTGCTCGTCGGCGTCCACGCGGTAGTTTTTCGTTTCTGGATTAACGCCCAATAGTAGGGTTTGCCCAGCGTCGCGGGGCTGGTGCTGCCGATGATTTTCAGGATGGTATCCGTGCCGGCCGCCGGTGCTGCATTCGGCTTTCTCGAATTCGACGCCTGTGATATTTCAATCGCGTCATTGGTCAGCCGCACGCCGTCGCCGCGAACATTTTCGGTACGGCGAACGGCGCGAATGATTCGCCGTGCAAACTCCGGTGTTACTTCAAGCGGTGGCATTATTCGGTGAGGGTAAGGCCGGAAAACGGGCGTAATTTATACATCTTGTATCGTAGGAACGCGGCCTGAGAAGTCAGAACCACTTCGGCCCCTGTCGGCGGTGTCGATAGTCCTGTCGGCTTCGCCCCGCCAACCGTGTACACGTTGTCGTCGAATGGCGCGCCGTAGCCGTCCAGACGTACCGGAGTCGTTACAAGGTTGCCCTTGGCGTCCTGTAGCAGGCCGGGCTTTTGCGTGCTGCCATCCGTGTACCATGCTCGAACGCCTTCATCCAACATCCTCGTTCTCCAGCCATCTTCGCGAAGCTCGAAAGTGTATTGAACTTGCACCGAATTCGCGTCGCGGTCAAACGCGGTCGCAACGGTAATCGACTCGCAAAACGCCTGGCCCGCTTCAACAAAGCCAAACCCCGGCATATTGAATTGGTCGCTGTTGACGCTGCGGGTGTACGCAATTGCTCGCGGGCCGTCGAAAGTAGATTCCCACCGTTTATAGACGTATCGAATTTGCGGGAACCGAACCTTTTGTGGCCTTGAAAACGATTCACGCGAAGATGCCAGTAGCGGGTTGCCGTCGATGTCGGCGTCGATATCCTCGGTCGAAAGCGACACCTGAGGGTAGTAAAGGGGCGGCGTGGCAAGATTACTTGTGCCGCCGCCTCCGCCTCCGCCTCCGCTGGACGGCGGCGCGAAGCTAACGACTACGGTATACGTTCGCGGGCTGTCGGGGGATGTGATATCAGGCTGACCGGCGCGGAGCGTGGTATCAAGTGAAAACGTGGAATTTGGCTGAGGGATCGGTGAAGCTGCCGCAGCCTCTAATTCGTTTGCTACGCCGGTAACAATGAATGTCTGGCTTGCGGAGATTCCCGGTACATACGATCGGGCTGACCATTTTTCGGTTGCGAGTGGCATAGATTATTCGTTGATGACAATGGCAGAAGCGGCTTGTTTGGAAACTAGCATTTTGAAAAATCCAGTGATGTCGCCCTTGAGTAGTTGATTGATGCCGTTTTGAATGTCCCGCTGCTGTGTTGCCGTGGCCGCAAGCTGCCGCTGAATTTCGAGCATTTCGAGCTGAGCGCGTTCCGCCCCCGCCGCGCTTGATCCGGTAAGAAAGCGCGACGATTCCCCTTCCGGCGCGGTGATTTGCTGAGATCGGCCACCTCCGCCGCCCTTGCCGCCGAATAGTCCACCGATGTCGTTGAAAATCGTCTTGAATTTATCGATGCCCGCGTCAAGCAATCCGCCCGCGCCCTTGCCGCCGAATAAGCCCTGAAATTGCCCCAGCCGGTTGTTGACGTTCTCCTGCATCCCTTTATTCAATGCCTCGCCCAACGCCTGGCCCCTTTTTTGCAATTCGGCTTCTAGTCCGCCAAGCTCGCGAGCGGCAATATTCGGAAGTTCTTTCAATGTGGCTTCAAACCCCTCTGTGAGCGTCACCCATTCGAAGCTAAACCCGTCGCCCTGTAGAAACTCAAAAACGGCGGTAAAGAACCGAACCAAGTTTTCGTGCATGTTCGATATAATGGTTGCAACGTAGCTGGCGATATCGGTAAAGATTTCCGCCCAATTATCGCCAAACCATCGGATAATTTCCGGCAAGGCCACTGTGAAAATGTGTTCGGCGGTGTTGCCGAAGGTGACAAGCCCCAGCAGAATCGAGTTGAATGCCAATTCGCCGACGGTTTGCCATTGTTGGAATAACGATTCCATTGCCGCGAATGCAGTCACAATCGTTTCGGCCACGTCCTTAAAAGCGCCGCGCCAATTGAACGTGCCGGCAATCATCGAACTAATCGCACCTGCAATGCTGCCGGCGATAGACGACACGCCCTCGCCGATGTTGTTTGCCGCCGACGTGATTACCTCGGCAATGCTATCCCAGCTTTCGTAGACCGTGTAAGCAACCACGGCAAGCGTGCCGAGAATCGCAACCGCCGGCAGAGCCGCGGACGCAACCGATGCAAACGATCCGACAAGCCCCGTCATTGCCGCATCACCTACGGCATCAAACGACGATGCAACCGCGGCATTGCTGCCAATAATCGCATCGGCGTAGCCCCGCACGTTGCCGGCTGCGGCGGAAGTGGCCGGGCCGGTGTTGTTGTAGGCGTTCAAGAATACGTCGATATTTTTACCGGGCATTGCGTTCTTTCATTTCCCGTCTGAGGTTTTCCTGTTCGGCCCATACCATTTCGATCCCCTGGATGAAGCTCGCGGGCTGCTCGTAGTATCCGCCCGTAACCGCCAGAGCGCCGCCGGCTTTCACACGGTCGGCGTCGCGCATGAGTCGGCTTATCGTCGCCCCGACGTACTGGTATGGGCATCCGACGATGGCAATCTCACGGTTGCCGAGTTCAAAGCTGAGCGGTTCTTCGTTCGTCGGGCAGTCAACGCATCGTCGGGCCGTGCATCGTTCACAAGCAAGGCCATTTTGTAGGTTGACTGCCGCAATTACTTTCCCCGGTCGTCTCCGCTCGGCGACTGTGCTTTTAGAAGCTCTTCAACCAAGTGATTGACCTTTGCCCGCGGAAGCCAGTCAATCAGCGTTTCGGGCTGATACGGCACGTCGGCCCCGCCGGTGTCGCGAACGCTCCAGCCGGTCATCGCGAAGGTGAGAATATCGGCAATCAGTTTTATCTTGCCTTCTACGGTTGGCGACGCTTCCAACTCTGCCTTGAGGTTTGAAATCCGCGAGAATTCCCCCAGCGTCATTGGTCGGAAATAGAAGATGGCCGGGCGGTTTGGGTCGCCCGTATCGAGCGTGACAACAATCCGCTCATCGTTGCTGAAAACAATCATTAGCCGATTTCCTTTAGGTGAATGCGGTGGTAAGTGTGCCGTTGACCTGAAAATCGAGGTTGTCAATCAGCATCCCGTTTCTGTCGCCCTCTTTGGGAAGCGAAGCAAGCTGGCAAAGCGTGGCCGTCGTCGTGATGACGTTTCCGGTGGCGCTGCCGCAGACGAGGATGATGGTGATTTCAAGTGCCGAGAAATACGCCGTGTGCCAGTCTTTCGATGAGACGGCAAGCGATTCAATGTCCATCTTGATCCGCGGCTTCGCGCCTTGGATGTATCCGCCAATATATCCGCCGACTGCAACCGGATCTTCGCGAGCATACGGCTGGTTGTTGAGGTCGATTTCAACCTTTGATACTTTGTTGGTCGTTACTGAATCGATGGTTAACGATCCGGCCCCTTGCCACACCGGAGGCACGGCGCTTTCGAAGCTGATGCCCGATAATTGGGCCGTATCGGTTCGCAACGTCGGCGATGCGACCGCCGCCAGAATGTAGTTCCACTCAAATTCCGTAGCCTTGCCGGGAATCCATATCTGTTTCAAGTTCCCCATGCCGCCACGCCCGATGATCCTGCGTCCGTCAACATTTGCCGCCGCGGTCAAGCCCTTCCAACTCGCTTGTGAGGCCGCAATGATGCTCGTCGCGTAGCTGTTTGAAGTCTGAATCATCCCGACGGTTGGAAACAATGCTGCGGCCCAAGCTGGGTCGCCCGTGCTGCCGTCCCCGTGAACGAAGTTTTTGAACGCGAGCATTAGCTTCGTGCCCGACGGTACGCTGGTGTCAGTTCCCAGCCCGCCGGTGGATTTCTCCCGCTCGATGGCGGTTGAATCGGCATCAAAACTAAAGTCGTGGCATCGCATCGCTTCGGCGGCGGTGATGGTTTCGACAGTTCCGTATGTGACTTCGGCCTTCACGCCGATGGTTTTCTTGCGTTTGAAAAGCGGCATTAGATTTTCCTTTTGTGGCTATTGGTCGTTCACGGCCTGGCGTGGTTCGTAAACGTAGTGGCGGTAAGTGATGACAATCCGAACCTGTATCCCGTGAGCGAGTCCCGGCCCTTGAAACGGTTGCGGGTCGTCAACCTTCGTATCGTCGGCCAGCCCGCCCCATGTCCGGTTGGTCGCGTTGCACAATGCGTATTCGCAATCGGCCCGTGCGGAATTTATCCGGGTATCGAGTTCTTCGGCGTTGTCCTCGTCCGGGCAGACATAAAGGTCTATCCAGAACGGTTGCTCCCATATCGTTTCGTAGTTTTCTTCGGACAATTTCCGCGGCGACGGCTGAATCATCACGGCGAACACGCAGCCCGCGGCGACTTGCGACGCCTCCGGTGCATTGCCCCGGACGTTGCGACGGCGCACGGTAAAATTGTTTCCGTAGCCGGCGGCTTGCCGGATGTCAGCGAGTGCGTTTTTTACCGCAACCGCGATGCGTTCGACTACTGGTGAATTAAGTGCTGGCATTTATGCGATGTCGGTAATGTTTTCTTCGAATCCGCCAAGTGCGGAATATCCAAAATTCTCGTTCACGATGCGGGCGGTGACGGTTATAAGCTCGCGGAATAGGATCAATTCGATGTTGTTTTTTTCTCGGTCGAACAACCTGTTAACCGTGTCGCGAACCGACGGCCCGTATAGCTCGTCGAGCGGATACCGGCGGTCTGTTTCCCGGCGAAACACGGTTGGAACGCCGTCGCTGCCGGCGGCGATAAACGCCCCTGGGTAGTCCTGCGACCCGCGGCTGCGGGATGACGTTGCCGAAACGCCCGCCCGCGTTTCAAACGGCCCGAACTTATTGAGCGGTAGCCGGCGTTCTTCGATGGTGACAACGGCGGCGGTGTCCGATTCGGTTGCTCGATGCGTTACTGAAATCGCCCGTTCCGCTTCCGCCGGCGAGCAGGTCATATCGCGTTGAGCAATCCCCACGAACCGGCGGCGAACTTTGACGGCGGCTTTATTGGCGGCCTCGGCACAACCCCGCTTTGCCGCCGCGCCCATGCCGGCGATTGCTCCGGCGATTTGCGTCGTGAGGTCAAAATCAATGTATATCGGCACTTCGCCGGTAATCTTCGACGCGCCCCGGCTAAACAGTCCGTTAGTCGGGCTGTTGTCCATCACGAACCGCGTTCCCATTTGCACGCGGCGAACGATGCCGAGCGACTTTGAATCGGGATCGGCGGCGTTGCGAAGCGATATGCTGCGTGTTGCCATTAGGCGGTCGGCCCGGTTGTGTGCGTCGTGACAGAAAGCCAAACCTTCGTGCGGTCATCGCATAGGATCTGGTTCGCGCTTGCCCCGTTCTGCAAAACAATCCCGGCTGAAAGCGTCACTGAATTGTTCGTATTCCGCAGGTCAACCGTTGCCGCCGTCCCGTCCAGAGTTAATGCTGATACCGTTCGCGCGGCGCTGTTGCGGCTGAAATCGGCCAAGCCGTTGCCGGCAACGGTCAACGCTGTAATCGTGCCGGTGCTGTTGAATCGGGCCTTGCCCTTGATAAACGCGGTTGTGATAGCGCCGCTACCGCGCGTCTCAATCTCGCCGCCGTCCTGGTCGAGCGTCGTCACCGAACTTTGCAGCAGGCACTTGCCGCCGTTCACAGATTGGCTAAGCGTCGTGAGGGTTACGGCTGTACCGATTACCATATTAACGGTCGGGCCGAGTAGCGTTACGCTTAAAAACGTCGCGGCAATCCCCGGCGTGAAAACGCCAAGCCCGACGCTACCGCCTCTGACGATAAGCGTATTGGCGATATTAACGCCTTCCAGCACGATACACGGAAAGCCCGCAACTCCCTGCGACCGGGCATCGTGAACGGTACACGCCACCACGTCGGTGCCAAAATTGAGGAACAACTGCGACGGCCCCGATGGGCTGCTGCCATCGTCCGATGGCAATCCGATATTACAAATCACCGGGCCGATGCTTAGCGCGGTCGTCGATGTCCCGCATGTGTATGCGAAGGACATATAGAAGTTGAGGATTGCCGCTTCAATCGTGCTCTGGTCGCTGCCAACAATCCCCTGCGTCGCCAGCCCGTTAAACGTGATGATGTCGGCGTCAACCGGCGCTACGCCCGTACTCCAATTCGAAGCTGTCGCGAACGCGGTTGTAGTTCCAAGCCAGATTGGTGATGGCATAATTTTACCCGTTTACTTCAAGGGAGAGATGCCAGAGTCCGGCATCCTGCTCGATGATTTCGACAACTAAATACGTTTTGGCGGTTTCACCCAGCCGCGGCACGACGGCGATTTTGTCGCCGCCTACCGTGACGTTATCAACGCCGTTTGTCGTGCTGTTCACGATATAGGCGTCAACGGTTACAAAAGCCGATGACACGCCGCCGGTGTTCTGCTTGGTTCCACGGTCAATAAAAACGAACCGCGATAACGCCGCCGCCCCGCGGGGCGTGTATGTGTGAAGGGTTGCGCCCAACGCCTTGATATGCTCAAGCGCGTCCGCCGCAATCATGCTGTCAAAGCTCAAGATCGGCATAGAGAATCCTGTTTACTGATATATTTCGCGCTGTAAGATCGGCTCCCACGGCGTCCCAAATCTGGCACTCGGTTTTCCATCTTTCCGGCAATCGCTCGATAACGCTGAGGTTGATGCTTTTGCCGTCGAAGTCCGGCTCGTTCGTCCAGTCCGCGCCGTAAACGTCGATTACTTTCGCCCCAAGCGCCGCCGCCACAACCAACGCAGCGGTTGCCGAAAATGAACGCCAGTCAACAGTTCCATCAGGCGAATAGGTGTTGACGAGGAAGGGGAACCGTTCGCCAAGCGTTTCGTAGGCGGTTGCCGATCCCGGCGGGAAATAACCGACGATACTTTCGCTCGTCCAGATTGGCGGAAGTTCCGCCGGCCTGTCTTTTTCAAACGGGTTGAGGTCGGCCATAACCCAGTGCGTAGCTCGCACACGATGCACGCCGCGATTGACCGCGATTCGCAACGGATAGGCCATCAACATTTCATCCGGCCATTTCGCAAGCGACGGCCCCGGACATAGGATTGCGGCATTCATAATTCGCACTCACACAAAATTGACGTGAAGCGGTTCCGCCTGAATCGCGTACTCAATCGCCCGGTTCTGCCCGTTGAACATACATCGCTTACATCCGTGTGCGTCGAAGCCGTCGAAGTCGTTTCGCTTGGCCTGCGACTCCCACAATTCTTTGAATCGCTGATGCTTGAGCGAGCCGATTAATCCCTGCTCGTTGTACGATGTCGTGCAGCATCGGTAGACGTTCTGGTCGCCGCCGATGTAAGTCGTGAACTGCATATACCCGCAGGTTTTGTAGTCCGGGTTGCCTAGTTCTAAATCGGAAAGCCGATTGCCAAACATGTTGACAACCTTGAACCGCCCTTCAGACAGAGCCGTTGCTTCTCGGCACAACCGCGACGCCTCCGCGTGGAAGCCTGCAAAGTAGTTTGCCCCGTCGGGTTGGAACACGGCACTAATGCGGAAGTTGTCGGCCCCCAGCGATTTCGCCAGAGATGCACCCTGAACAACCTCTCGCCAGTTATCGTGAGTCACTACGAAGCCAACGCCAACCACAACCTTGCTTCCCGTCCGATCGCGAGCAGCACACAACGCCGCAATGTTTGCCGTTGCCCGGTCAAACTGCGAAGCCGACACCCGACGCACCGCTGAGTAGGTTTCGGGCGTGCCGCAATCGACTGAAACGCGAACCCAAGTCGCTCGCGTCAACGTCTCAATCGTTTCCGGCTTGAGTAAAACGCCGTGGGTCACCAGCGACATTTGTAAGCCGCGGTCAATCGCGTACTTGAATGCGTCGTGGTGCCGCGGATGTACTGTCGGTTCGCCGCCGCCGGTAAATTGAACCGCCTTCACTCCCATTTCAGCGAAGTCATCGATGATCTCGGTAATCTTTTCGTAGGGAATGAACCGGGCCGGGTTGTGGTTCTTTTTTCCATCCTGGCCGAGAACATGGAAAAGCTGATTCGATACGTTGCCTTCCCAGCGGTATGAACAGAATCCGCAGGCGTGCGAACACAAGTCGCTGATAATCAATTGCGCGTGAACCGGCACGGTCTGTCCGCCGTCCCGCAAAACCGCCAGCCGGTCGGCATGATGCAGGAATTTTAGACTGGAATAGACGGACATTTTATCTGTTTGATTCCAAGAATGGATTCAACCGGGCCTGAGTGCGTCGATCCATTTGAATAAATGCCGCATTCGTATCCGAGTTGCTTCAGTTCGTCTTTGGTAAATTCGCAACGATGAGCCTGAGCCGCGTTGTCTCCTAATTCCCATGCGTCATAACCGCGCTGAGGGCAATTCCCGTTCGGCGTAAAAACAATCACCTCACGGGCTGCAATCCGTTCCGCTTCGGCAATCAACAGAATCGCCTTTTCCTTTTCCAGATGTTCGACGATGTCGAGCAGCAGAACCACGTCGAACGATCCCGCCGCGAAAACCGCTGCGGCTTCTGGAAGCGTGCCGTAAACAAACGGCATTCCGATACGGTCAAGGTAAGGTTGGAAGCAATCAACACCGACGTGCGATTTACATGAAAGCCGCCCCGTGGCGTCCATGATCCCGCAGCCGAGGTCGAGAACTGAATCCTCGCGACGAATCCCGCGGCTAACGATTTCACCCAGCCAATTCACTTCTATACCTTTCGACAACCGCCCCACACGCTTCACGCCAGCCGATAGTTGCCAAGCCCCGCGGCCCGCCGGCGGAAGGGACATTGTGGCGGATGGTCACAAGCGGCATGTCGATCTTGGCCCACTCCCGCCGATGTAATGCCCTGAGGTAGAAATCGAAGTCCTCGGCAATGTCCATTTCCTCATTGAATGGAGTTGCCCGCGCCACGTCAGCACGAATAAAGCATCCCATTGCTAGCGTACCTTTTGCTCCGCGTTCCATTATCCCCGCCCAGTCGAGCGGGAATACGTTGTCGCGAGTCAACATTTCGCTAATCATCCGGTCGCTATTGATTGCACCGAAAACCGCAACCAGCCGCGGGTTCGCCGCCAGCGACGCCCTGAAAAGCTCAAAAGCGTCAATGCAGCAGAGGTCATCAGCGTCAATCAGAAAATACCAGTCCGCTTCGGGGCTTGCTTCAATGGCAAGGTTACGGGCGCGCGATCGGCCCAATTTCCCTTCGTGGTCGGGATACGGTTTGCAATCCAATTCGATATCAGAAATTCGCTTGGCTGCGAGTTTTACGCTGTCGGCACAATCGTCGTGTACCCATATGTGTCCCGGCCCAACTGGAATAATGGCTGCTATGCGCATCGGCGCTGTCTCGCCTCGGCCTGGTGTTGCGGGGCATCGTAAAGGTGTTTAAGTCTCGTCCCGGCCATTCCATCGTGAACGCGATAATGGCAAAGCATTTCAGGAACGGCCTTGATATCCAGCCCCCGCCGCCAGCAAACTTCTTCAACCCTGAGCCAGTGCCCATAGTCGTGGGAGATTGCCCCAATATGTTTGCCGGCTTCTTTCCATACATCAGCGCGAATCAAGAAGCTCGGCCCGATGTAGCAGGCTTCATCGCTTATCAGGGCGTTCGGTTCGTAGTCGCGGAAATAAGGGGTGATGCTGGTTCCGCTTTCGATCCAGAATCCAGAATAAGCAAAACCCACGCTTGGAAGCATTTCGGCGTGAAGTCGCTCAAGCCAGTTTGGAGCCATCACGTTATCGCTGCTAATCCAAGTCATCAGGTCGCCGGTTGCGATTGCTGCCGCCGAGTTGATTGCTGCCGCCGTGCCTCGGTTGGTTTCGTGTCGAATCGCGTTTTTTAGTAGCTGAGCCGTGCCGTCTGTGCTGCCGTCGTCGCAAACGATCAATTCAAAATCGCGGAAGGTCTGTCGGTTGATTCCGTCAAGTGCCGCCGGCAAGAATTCGGCCTGGTTGAACGTCGGCATTAGAATGGAGACTTTCAACCGTGTTCCTGTCGCGACGCCTGCAAATGCTCAACGACAATCTCCGACCGTTCCATCAGATTCGATCGGTCAAAAATGCGGGTGTAGCTTTCGGGCAGATACACCACGTTCAACTGCGGCATGGCGTCAACGGCCCCGGATAGATGTATCTGATCCCATACGTTCGGCTCGATCACGCAACGCCGCCGCCACGCGCTCGCCAGATCGACGCTGGACTGCGTGCCGCCGAAATATAAGGTTCCGCTTAACAACTCGACCCCGTCCAGCTTGTGAGCGGCAAAGTCGATTATGGTTCCCATGTTCAAAAGCATTTCGGGGTGTTTCCTCACACGAGCATCGGCATCCAGCCACACAAGCGGGCGGAACGGATGCTCGTCCATCTTCTGTGTGATGAACGTCGATTTCATTGCACAATTGCTGCACCACACGCCAGTACACGGCATCCGGTCGATTTCATACTCAAGCCCAAACCGGGTCAGAGTTTCGGCCAGTTCTGCCGCGTGCCGTTCGTAGTTGCCGCCAGTGTGAAAGCTAACGAAAAGTGGGCTGATCATGGTCGAAAAGGCCCGCCCGCCGCCGTTAAGCGACGGGCGAGAAAGCTAAGCCGAAGCGGGGCTGGCATTCACCAGAACGAATGCCGTAGTTGATGCTGTGGTCTTGGCTGCGACAACGTAGCCCAAGAGCGTACCGCTCGTACTCGTGCCGGTCACTGTGCCGAGCGTGCCACGGTAAACCAGGGCGCCGTACGCAAGCGCGCCGGTTACCGCAGTCAAGGCGTGTACGCCACCGATTTCAAGCTGGCCGGTTCCGGTAGTGGCTGCAATATCGGTTACGGCAATCCCGCATACCCCAGCCGTTCCAGACCGAACAATCACAATGTCGCCGGCGGAAATTGCGCTGCCGGTGTTGGTGAAATTGATTCTATTTCCGCGATTTGAAAACGTGTTCACTGTATCTGCTCACTTTCTTTTTTTTGATGTAGTTCCGCCCCGTCAACGTGACGGCGCGGGTTAACGATTATGCGGCGGTATTTCGAGCCAAGCCGCGGAAGTCGATGGCTTTCGCAACTACCGTATGACGGCCGGCGAACCGAACGTCGTCGGTATCGAATGCGGTTTCGTTTTTCAGAACGGGTTCCGGCTCGTCCTGAAGGAAACAGACTTCAACAGTGTCGATGCTGTTCGGGTCGGCGGCGAGATACCATACCGATGCAGATGCCGTGTCGAGTCGCGGGTGCGAAACAACGGTCAGAGCATTGAAGTAAGGGTTAGGCGTTGCGTTGCTCTTTGCCGGGTCAACATTCGCGCCGACAAGCTGAGCAGCAACAACTTCAAGCCCAACTGGAACGATCAGCGTCTTGGGTCTTACATCCAGATACGCATCGCCCTTTTGCCCTCGTTGCCTTCGCATCAGGGTTGATACCTTGGCAAGAGTGGCGACGGTCGGCGCTCCAGCCGCGTCTGTGTTTGCATGTCCGCCGGCAGTCGTTACCGCCGTGGAATTAAACAACGCCCCGGTGTCCGCCAGCGCGGCGTTCCCGGTCAGAATGTCATACGCAAGATTATCTTCAATGCGCTTGAAAGCCGCTCCCATCAGTGCCGGGATACGGTTGAAGGCGTCGAGGTCGTCGTTCACGATGGCACGACGGGTCAACTTGATGCCCGTGACGTACTCGGTCAACGTGACGACTTCCTTGCCGTCGGTCAGCGTGTTGTAGGTGATTCCAGCGCCTTCGGCCCGGAGCGTCGGCGTTCCAACCTCCGACATGATGATACGATTGCCGGCCTTGAAATCGGGGTTGGTCGCTCGCCGCGCCCAAAACTGCCACGTTGTGGGCAGTTCGGTGTACGCCTGCCGCAGGGTTTTGTTGGACGCGTCCAGAAGGATGTTGTCGAAGTCGCTGGTGCTTTGCGCCAACGAAGCGCGGAGTCGTTGACTGGTCATCAATTCCGCAAGCTTGGGCTTGCTGTAGAACTCGGCATCTCTGACGCCATGCGCCACAAGGTAGTGCCGAAACATATCGCAAGCCGTCAAGCTGGCGAGTTTACGGGTGTAGTCGTCCGCGTCTTTCACGATAACGCCAGAGCGCAACCGCAGAGCGTCGGGCAACGCCTTCGCAAGCGATGCGTGCTGTCTGTTTTCGCCAACGTTCACGGTGGCTACTCCTTTGTATTTCGATGCAATGGTTTTCAGGAAGGAACTGCTGGCCTGTTCGGGGGAAAGCCTGAGGCCGATGACCTGGTTGATTTCATCGGTGCCGATTCCGGGGAGAATCGAAGCCAGTTGGCGGATATCAGAGATCCGCTTGCGCTCGAGCGCGACGATACCGGACGTAACCTTCGCGGCCATCTGTGCCGGCGGTTCCTTCTTTTCTTCCGGCGGCGGCTCGTTCATCGAAGCGGTTACGCCGGCTTCGAATTCGGCTTGAGCAGCAGCCTTTTCTTCATCCGACAGAATATCAAACGCGGCTTGCACGGCTTCCGGCGTGCTGTCCGGGGCAAGCCCTAGCTTGCCAATTAAGAATTGAACGAATGCGGGTTCCATTTTAGTGGTCTCCATGAGTTGTTCCGGCAATTGCCGGGGTGGTGTGCTTAAAAGTCCGTCGGGGTTAGCCGCCGGACTTCCGACAAAATCTGCGGCGTCGGCGTCGATGATTCGAGCCATTAGCCGCGTAGTACCGTCGGCCCCAGTTACGGGTTCCACGGTGTATTCAATCACCGCTGAGAGTCCGAAAGACTCCGGCGATTGCATTGCTTTCTTGAGTAAATAAGTCCGCACGTCGCCGTACACGGGGAGGGAAGATGCGTACTCGTGAATCGTTATGTCGCCGCGAACGCGGTCGCCGTCGATGCGCACGTTTGACAAGGTGCCAACGTCGCAACCGAGATCATCCTCTTGCGACCCGTCGCCGTTTAACCGCGGGTGCTTGAATCGAATTTTGACGGTTCCGCCACGAGCAGCAATCGCGTCCGATAGTTGCTGAATCGAAGTCCGATCAAGCTCGAAGCCGTGGCCCGCCGCCGGGCCGATGGTCATCACACTGGCCCCGCGGATAATCCCGGCTTCCTCGTCAACTGTGATGTTGCCAAACGAACTTACATTGGCCCGCAGATGCCCGCGGGTGGGTTTTGATTTAAGTTGTGTTTTCATGGTTAGCTCGGCAGGTCGCCCCTTGCCGATGTCTGGTCGAATGGTTTTTCGCCGTCTTGCATCGGGCCGGGCTGAATCCCGGTTCGGTTCTTGGGAATGTTTTCGCCCAGCGGCGCTGCTTCCCACGCCTCACAAGTGAACGTCGATTCTGATTCGTGGTCGTAAGCCTCGCACCGACCCGCCCGAAAATACTTACAGACTCCGCAGGTCATCACGTCTGAATCGGATAGCCTGAATCGGGGTGCCATAATCTGCGGCAACTGGATCGTTCGCGTCGATAATTCGGCGGCGGGGGTATCTGCTTCCGCTTTTGGTGCAGCCTGTCCGAACGCCGGCGGGGGCGGTGCATCCTCCGGGAACTTAATGCCAAGTGCCTCGGCCTCTTTTTGCTCTTGTGCGTAGCGTTGAAGCGTTCGACCGAATCGCTTGCCCATTTCGGCGCTGATATCGCTTCGTGTAATCAGCTTATTTCGAAGCAAGATTTCGCGGGCGTTGCCTTCCTTTTCCGGGTCAATCCACGGTCGAGCCGGCGTGATGTATTCGGCTTCAAGGTATCGCGTTCGTTCGACGGCGAATTGCTGCGGAGTTATCGGTAGCTTCCCCTCGGCCACTGCGAACGTGACAAATAACTCGTAAACCCGCTTGACAACCAAGTCGATAAGCAAGTCCTGCTCTGGCCCGATTTCCCTTTCGTCCTCAAGCATGTCCTGGCGGGCGCTTGAAAAGTTACCGTCCGACTTGCGGAATAAAGCCCCAAACGACATTCCCAAGCCTGCACCGATGCCGCGAATGGTGGTCTCGGTGAACGGCCCGTAAAGGTTGCCCGGTGATGACGGGATAAACGGCTCGATGTCCTCGCCGGGTTGCAACCGCGGAACCATGCCCGGCGTCACGTCATAGGTTGGTACGCCGTCGCTGGTCGTGCCGCTATCGCCGCTCGCAAGCGGTGCAACCCCGTTCGTCCCGGTTATGCCCATGGGCATTGCGGTTTTGACGATAAACCCGATGCACGCTTCCATCTTGGCACGGAAGAGCATCGCATCTTTCAGCGTTGACAAGTCCCGCATGTCCAACATGACCGGGGCAAGTTCGCTGATGCCGCGGGTCTGCTGTGAACGATCGGCTCGGTAATAGTGAATTACCTGCTCGGCGGGAATGCGAATCGACTCCCGGCATCCTGACAAAAAATCGTTCTGCGTTCGCTCGAAAAAATGGTACCCGACTGGCCGGCCCAAGTGGTTTAATTCAATGCCGCCGCGAACCTGGTTAGTTCCGCAGGATTGTTTTGAGTCGTCAAGCTGTTCCGGCTCGCACATTTGCAACTGCAAGCCAACGGCCTTCGGATTCGGCTTGTATGACCAAATCACGAACGATTCGCCGACGATGAATTTTTCTTCAGCAGCAAGTGCCTGCATCTGCCAGTAGGTGCGACGCCCTTCAATGTCGCAAGCGGTCTGGTCGCTTGCCCATTCCCAGAACCATTTTTCAGTAGCGGTGTTGAATTCTGGAAATTCTGTCTCGCCCAGCTTTACCGCGGGAACCGGAGTGATGCCACGCCCGACGATGTTGCGGCTTCGTGCTTTTTTCGCGGCCTTGGCAATCCATGTATCCCGCTCAAGCTGCCTCGCGCGTGCGTTCGTGCGAATTGAATCGGGGATAATCGCAAGGTCGGCAGAACCTACAGGGCTTTTCCAGTCGCGGGTTCGCCGCGAAACTTTTGCCGCTTCATACGTTGCAAGCTGCCCCTTCATCGCGTGCATCGATGCACGGATTATCTGCGATTCCGCGCGAGCGCGCAGGCGACGAACCGTGATTTCCTCTGGCAATACGCCCGCCGGTGGTTTCTTACGTTTTGCCATCAGTCTGTGTTTCGGAATTTTGCAACATCGAAAAGGCCCGTAGTGGAACGCGAAGCGGCAAGCTCAAGCTCTTTTTTCCGCTCAATAAGCTGCGTGAATTCGAGGCTTCGGCGTGAACGATCCTTCAGGGAGTATTCCTGGGTGTTGCTCGCGTAAAGTGCGGCAAGTGAAACGTCAACTAATACAAGTTCTTCGGCTGCTGTCATCGGTCAATCCATTTCACGGCTGAATCATCGAACCTGCTGCCCTCGGTGTTCACGATTAGCTTCGGCTTCATGGCCTGCTCCGGGGGAACGTCAAGGCACTTCCACGTTGCGATGGCAACCTGATTAGATTCACAGTCCCACAAGTGATTAGCAATACCGTGATACTTTGGTTCCCAAACGTGAATCCTTCGCTTGGCGTCCCACGTCCGATGTTCGCTGGCCATTTGCGCGGAATACTCTTCCCCGATATCGGCGTGCGGCAACCATCGCTTCGGGTCTCCATCTAGCAAAATTTGATTAAGTCGGTCTTTCGTGTGGAGTGTATTCAGCTTCAATACCCTCACCCCACCCTCAAGCCGCTGCGTTACCATCGGCCCGTTTGAATGCGGGTTACCCTGCGTTATCAAGATTCGCGAGGCATCGCGGCGGGCGAATTCAAAAACCTCAGTCGTGCGATATTTTCCGTCCACCGAGAGCAGCTCACACACCCCCACGCGGTCGGTTCCAATGAATACATGCGGCTTGCCAAAAGCCTCCTCGTACAGTTCATCAAAATTGCGAACCTGGCCATACCTAATCAAATGAGAGCGGAATCCGAATCCCCAAGCCCGAATCACAAACCAAAGATGATCCTTTTGAACATCCGCGTGGCAAAGCACGGTTACCGCCCATTCTGGGCGTTGGTTCGCAGACTCTGATTGCAACGCCTTTTCCCGAAACATGCTAGGCCGACTCGTGGCCGTGACCTCCTCGAACGGCTCGGCAAGTCGGCTATTACGGAAGTTAAGTGTCAGGGCAACATCGCCATCTGCCTTGATGAACTCAGCCGCCATTTTTGAAAGGCTTCGCCACGGGGAGTAAAGACTGTTCAAATGGAATCCAACTGATGGCGATGGCTCGCCAATGCTTTCCCATCGTCCTCCGCCTATGGCCCTACGCTTGGCCTTGTCGTCCCATTGGTCTCCGCAGTTTTCACACTGGTAATACGCCAATTCGTTCTTCTCAATCTCGTTTGCCCGTCGCACCGTGTCACTAATGTCCAGTTTCGGCCACTTAACATTTGGCCAAACCAGTCGTTGAAAGGTTCCGCACTTCGGACACGGGATAACGAAATACCGGCGGTCGCCGCACGCTTCCCATGCTTTCCAGATCGGAGCATTTCTTACCGTCGGAGTGCTGATCTTTAGCAATTTACGACGATGCTTGTATGTTGCGGTTCGTTCAGACGCGAGACTGATCGGATCGGCCTCGCGTCCGCTGAATGCTGGATATTTATCACACTCATCAAAACACACCCAACGACACGGCCTCATGGCTAGACTCTGCGGCGAACCCGCCCAGCCAAAATAGATCGGCATTGAAAGCGTGCGTATGTACGAAAGCGTGTTGTCCCTTGCTGAAGTGCTTAGGTGCTGTTGCAACTGCGGTGTATTGCAAAGCATTGGCCTAATTCGCTCACGGATAATCTGCTCCGTCGCCTCCTCGTTCGGCAAAACGAACATTCCTGGCGAGGGGTCGTTGTCGATCCAATATCCGAGTAGGTTTCGCAGCAGTTCGCTGCCCCCAACCTGCGTCGGCTTTACGAACACAACTTCCTGAATGTCTGGATCGGCAACGGCATCCATGATGCCTACGAGGTATGGCGTGGTTTCGTTTCGCCACCGCCCAGGTTCAGAACTCTCAGACCCGGACAGAAAGCGGTATTGCGCCGCCCATTCGCTCGGTTTTATCGCCTTGCTGCGTCCAAGGCTCGAAGCCGCGGCGGCATTAATCTTGGATAGATTTTCAAGCAGCATGCAACCACGGCCGGTCTAACTCGCGGAACCTCTTCCCCGCTAACACGTTCTGGACTGTACAGCCAGACACGCCAAATTCGGCGGCAATCTGCCGATGTGTTTTCCCGCATCCGTATTGAGCGATAATGCTTTTCGCTCTCACCATCGCCTGTTCAGGAAAAATTCCCCACCGCGCCGCAGAACCATTCCGCACATTTGCAAGAGCGCCCCCGCACCGCTTCCGACCAATGTTTGCAAGTCGTGCCTTTTGGATTGCCTCTGGCTTCCTCACTTGGTTCTTGTGTGCGGCCGACATATTTGCACGGGCCTCTAGCGAATGGACGCGCCCGCTATGAGCTGCAGAAATCTTTTTGCGGGCCGCAACACTCATGCGGCGACTCCGACTTGCCTCTGCAATCTTTCGGCGGGTTTCGACTGAGCGGGGCTTGCCAATCTTTGCAAGCGACATCTTGCGCCGCGTCGCCTCATCGTGGCCACGGACACCGTCGCCGCCTTCAGTGTGGTTAGTTAGGCGTTCCCTTATTAACTCGCGGAATTGCTTAATCCATCGCCGCTCGGCCCGTTCCCATCCATCCACGTCCGTCTCCTCTAGAATAACCAGCGACGGCGACAATCCACGCGACAATAGCGAACGAATCCATCGCCCGCGATGCGTGTCGTCTCCGCGATTGGCGCAACCAATGTGCCCACTTCCTGACCGCAACCTGAATTCCGGGTCGAATGATTTGCCTACATATCTGATTTCCCGTGTCTCCGGGCAGGCAAGACCATAAATATAAACCCTATTCATTCTGAAATTTCTCGCAGGCTGCTTTCAGGTCATCTAATGCAACATTGATTTCTTCGGCGATAAGTCGTTCTTGCTTCGGCTCATCATGTCCAGCAATTGCCGAGACGATTGTAGCTGGCAAAGCAAGCAATCGGCCCTTAAGCAGCGTGTAGTTGTCTCGAATCCATGATATCACGTCATCACGCGGTATTAGATTCTTTTCAGCCACTAAACATTCTCGTTTGTATTTGCGAGTCAACCAATATTCCTTGTCCTGTCCCGGCTCACTGTCGGCTGCGGTTACGCCGTTCTGTTTTGGCCGGCCCGGCGTTAACTGGCGACTCGTGGATTCAATCCAGTTTTGAACCTCGCCATCGTTTAAGAAATATTGTTTCTTTTTTTGAGACTTTGGGCATCCATCCTTGATCCATGTATAGACCGTTCGCACGGAGACGGTAAAAATCTCCGCAATCTCTTCTGGATTC
>ENA-ORBV01007777-ORBV01007777.1-microbial-mat-metagenome-genome-assembly--contig:-NODE-7777-length-18302-cov-18.953855_pt1 | contig 18302 bp, 16 predicted proteins | sample MGYA00237777_ERZ505514 | MGnify/ENA primary metagenome ERZ505514 (study PRJEB26160, sample SAMN06269048) | microbial mat metagenome | isolation source: Oligotrophic lake microbial mat | place...
CCCCCTACTTGTTCTCTTCCCTCTTCTTCGGGATCAACCCCTCCAGCCGCTTCTTCGCCTCATCAAGCGCCTTCTCGCCTTCCTTCGCCGCGTCCTGCACCTTCTTCTGCACATCTTCCGCCGCCTTGCCCAACTCCTCCACCTTCCCCTTCACATCCCCGATCACCTTCAGGTCCAGTTTGCTCAGATCCCCCAGCGCCGCGAGTCTCCCCTCCAGGTCGCCCAGGATGTCCGCGGGGATGAGGCCCTTCCCCTGCTCCGCCGCGGCCACCAGAACCGCTCGCACGATCACGCTCGTGAGTTGGCCCATCGTCAGGCCCCCCTCCGCCTTGCCGACGTTCTGCAACTTCACCTCGTCGATCGGGACCGTCACTTTCGTGAGCGAACCGATCGCCTCGCCGATCGCCCCCGGCGCGCCCGCCGAGCCGATCAGATCGACATGCACCGTGATGTGCCCGATGCTGAGGTCGTCGACGATGTACTTCTTCTCTTCGCCCGCCGGGACCGGCTTGTCGCTCCCGACCTTCTTCAGGTTGTCGAGGATGACGCTGTAGTTCGCCGCGCCGTCCTTCTTCTCTAGGCGGACATCCACCGTGTCGAGCTTCAGGTGCGGCAGCACGATCGTGGGCTCGCGCAGCGTGCCGAGTGAAACAGCCACCGAGCCGTCTCCGAGTGTCAGGAAGTGCGGCGCCTGATAGCCCGCGACATTGGCGACTTTCAGGTCCGAGAGGCCGAACGTCCCGCCCAGCAGCCCGACATCCGCGCTGCCGACCGTGGTCTCGACGCCCAGCGCGTAGGTACCGCCGCGCTCGATCCCCTTCTTGGCCCACGAGTCCACATAGGCGAACGCCGCGATCCCCCCCGCCACCGCCAGCAGGACGAGCACCACGACCACGATCAACAGGACCTTGACGAGTTTCATAGTTCCACCTTTTTCCCCGCCCGGCGTGCGACCCAACGGTACCCACATTATCCGCAGCCTCTTGAATGGGCACCAGATCCCCCTCGCAGGCCACAATTTCTTCCGACTTCCGACTTCCGACTTCCGACTTCCGACTTCCGACTTCCGACTACCCTCGCCCGTGACCTCCACCCACACCGATGCGCTCGCCGTCATGCGCAACGCCGTCGCCTCCGCCGCCGCCGTCTGCTCCGCCGTGCAATCGCGCCTCGACTCCCTCCGCGCCATCACCAAGGACGACAAGTCCCCCGTCACCATCGCCGACTTCGCCTCGCAGGCCATCATCGCACGCGCCCTCCGCGCTGCGCTCGGCGATGATCTGCTCCTCGTCGCCGAGGAGACTTCCGCGTTCCTGCGCGACCCGGCACATGCCGCACATCTCGATGCCGCGCTCACCGTCCTGCGTGAGGTGCCCGAAGCCAACTGGCCGCGCGCCACCGCCGAGGACTTCCTGAGCGCAATCGATGCCGGCGCTGCCGACCCGCTCTCCCCGCGCGCGATCGGGGGCGGCTTCTTTACCCTCGACCCCATCGACGGCACCAAGGGCTTCCTCCGCGGCGGTCAATACGCGATCGCCCTCGCCTTCGTCAAGGACGGTCACCCGCAACTGGCCGTCATGGGCTGCCCCAACCTCGCGTCCGACCGCACGGCAAGCGCCGAACTCCCGGCCCCTCCCGGCTGTGTGTTCGCGGCCTGCCGCGGCGCGGGCTTTGTCACGCAGTCGCCGCTCACAATCGCGAATGCCGCCCCGCGCGACGGCCACTCCCTCACCCCCGCGATCCGCGCCGCCTTCGCCGGCGTGCGCTCGCACCGGGTTCTTGCCGAGAGCGTCGAGAGCGCCCACTCCGATCAGTCCGCATCGGCGATCATCATGCGCGAAGTAGACCCCGCCTACACCCTCCTGCGACTCGACAGCCAGTGCAAGTACGCAGTCGTCGCGCGGGGCCAGGCCGACCTCTATCTGCGACTTCCCAGCAAGAAGGGGTACATCGAGCGCATCTGGGACCACGCCGCGGGCGCGCTCATCGCGCAGGAAGCCGGATGCACCGTCACCGATGCGCTCGGCGCGCCGCTCGACTTCTCGCGCGGCCGCGGCCTCGAATCCAACAAGGGCATCGCCGTCGCGCCCGCCGGGGGCGGCCTGCACGCGAGCGTCATCGCGGCCATCCGGCGGCACGTCTCGTAAGAAGGAACTCGGAGAATCAGAAAGAGCAGAGAGGACAAAGTGCCATCTCATCAGAGCCCGGAGCGCGAGCGAAGGGTTGCGCCGACGGCTCGATGCGGGTTCGCGTGCGCTCCTCCACGCTTGCGGCGCCGACCTCAATGCTCTTGGGACATGGCGCAGGGGGCGCAACCCGTCGCTCGCGCTCCGGGCTCTGTTGCTTCTCGCGTCAATTCCCGCCGGCGTCCGCGTTCGCATCCTTCTTCGCATCGGCCTTGGGCTTGCTCGAAGTTTTCTTGGGCGCGGCCTTGCGAGTCGGCTCGGCCGCATCGCCCGGGCTGAGCAGGCGTACCGGCGCGCTCGTCGCCTCCGCCGCGATCGGCGGCCCTCTGAATGCAAGGAACCCCCACAGGCACGCCGCCTGGAACAGCGTCACCACCGCCGCGTAGGCGATCGTCTGTCGCGTGCCGGGCGCGAGCCGGCTGGTCGCGACTGCCAGCGGTCGCAGGGCTGTCGCTCCCAGCGCGCCGATGCCGGGGCGCGGCTCCCGCACGACAGGCTGTGTCTGTTCGACGACGGGAGCGCTCTGCAAGACCGGCGATCTCGCCGCTTCCCTGCTCGTCGGTGCCGGTGCGGGCGATGGCGCGCTCATCTGCGCGACGGGCATCGGTGCCATGGGCGCCGGCGCGGATGCAGCCTTCTCGGGTTCCACGCGCGGCGCGGGTGGAACCGCGGCGACCGGTGCCGTCACGACCTTCGCCAGCGCGGGTGGCGCTTCTCCATCGACTTCCGATGCGCCTACAAACTCCGGACCCGAGTCCGCCGTTCCCTCCGCCACAACCTTGGAGCGACTCTCCTCGGCCACGTCCCCCGCGCCGCGGCTCAGTTCGGTCGCGCTTGCTGCCAACTTTTCATCCAGCCGCGAGATCGCCTCCGGGCTGGCGAACTCCTCATCCAGCGATTCCCCGCCCGTGACCGCGTCCGCGCTCACCTTGTGTACCACCGACTGCGGTGCGCCCCTTCCACCCAGCATTTCCTCATCCAAAGATGGCGCCCCGACGATCCGCGGGGCGGGCGCGGCCGCAACTTCCGCCACCGGCGCATCGGGCACCCGCTCGATCTCCGCGCTCACCTCGACCATCGCCTCCTCGATGGAATCGAACCCGTCCGTCTCTCCGCCCCCGCTCTCGCCCGGCGGAGACGGGAGCGAAACATCATGCGCGGACCCCCCGTCGCGGCCCGCGTCCTTCGCCGCCGCGCTTTCCTGGGTCAGCAACTCCTCGACGCGCTTGTCGAGCGGCGTTGCGTCCTGGATGTCATCCGCGCGGTTGGGCATGGGCCGTCGGTCCGTAAACACGGAGTATCGACCCCACGGGAGCAAGTCTGAAGCCGGGCACTTTTGCGCCCGCTGTTATCGGCTGTCTCTGGTGCCCGCCGCGCCCGCGGCGGAGCTCTCGATCCCAAGCCTCACCCCCGTGACCGCGTCGCCTCCACGCTCGGCGAAAACTCACCCGGCGGGCGGCCGCCCAGCAGGTCCTCGGCGTAGTTCGTCGCCGCCCGGCGCTCCGTGATCGGCCCGTCCGCATCGCCCCGAAGGAACTGCCGGATCAACTGATGGTCCACCGGCAGGTCGCCGCACTTGTCCGCCGGGAGCGAGCGCAGCCGGTCGAACCACGCCCGGTCCTCGATCGCCAGCATCCGTCCCTTGTCGAGCATCGCCATGCGGTCGGCGACGGTGAACGCCGAGTCCATCTCGTGCGTCACAACCACGCTGGTCACGCCCAGTTTGCGCGACAGGTCCACGATCAGCCGGTCGATCTCCGCACTCGTGACCGGGTCGAGCCCCGCGCTCGGCTCGTCATAGAACAGCACGCGCGGGTCGAGCGCCAAAGCCCGCGCCAGCCCCGCGCGCTTCTTCATCCCCCCCGACACCTGCGCGGGGAACTTCGCCGCGTGCTCGCGCAGGCCCACCAACTCCAGTTTGATCTTCACCTGGATGTCGATGATCTCCTGCCCGAGGTCCGTGTGCTCCTCCAGCGGGAGCGCGACGTTCTCCGCCACCGTCATGGAGTTGAACAGCGCGCCCGACTGGAACAGAATCCCGATCTTCTTCCGCACCTCGTCGAGTTGGCTGTCCGTCAGGTCGTCGATGCGCCGTCCAAACAGACGCACCTCGCCCTCCTCTGGCCTCAGCGAGCCGATCAACACCCGCAGCAGCGTGCTCTTGCCGCACCCAGAGCCGCCCATGATGACCATGGTCTCGCCCGCGTACACGTCAAGATTGATGCCGTCGAGCACCGCCCGCCCGTCAAACTTCTTGACGAGGTTGCGGCACGAGATCACCGGCTGCGAGTTGTTCCCGTTCTCGGCCAACACATTTCTCCGCGAGCGGCATCAGCCCCCGCCCGTCGATCCTTCGCCGCCGCCGGCATCCGGGCTCTCCCCCTCCGCCGGGGTCGGCGCGCTGTCCGCCGGTGCCGTAGAGGGAGGTGCCGTAGAGGGAGGTGCCGTAGAGGGAGGCGCCGTGGAGGGGGGGGCCCCGCCCGTGCCCGAGTTGTCCGCGGGCACGCGCGTATCGGGATCGAGCAGCCAGATTTCCTTGCCGGCGGGCAGCAGCACGCCCACATTCACAAGCCGCGGCAGCAGTCCCCCCCCCGATGGCTGCGCAGCGCCCCCCTGCGGTATCCCCGCCATCACGATTCCCATCCCTTTGTCAAAGTTCGCGGGCAGCGGGATCTCTTCCCCGCCCTTGTGATTCTGCAACAGTCCTCCGACCTTCATGTATCCGCCAAAGAACTCCCACATGGACGACGGGATGCTGTTGAACGAACCGACATCCGCCTGGTACGCAGCGACAAACTCGGCCAGTTGCTGGTCGGTCACCGCCTGATCAAGCGTGGGGGCAAAGTTCTGACGCGCGGTCGCATAGTCGCCGCTCTCGAGCGCGGCCATCATCTGGTTCGTCGGTGCGACGATAGAGGACATCATCGAGATCGCGCCGACGAAGATGAACAGCCACAGCACCGTGGTGATCAGCCCGATCAGCACGCCCGCGATCGCAAGGCCTAGCCCGCCCAGACGGCCGCGCGAGTTGGAGATGAACAGGATCGCCGCACCGCCGAAGATGATCGCGAGCGCGCCCGGCCCCGGGAGGCAGCACAGCAGCGAGAGAATGAACGAGAAGATCGCCATCGCGCTGGTGCGCTGCGGCGTCGGCGACGGATCGAAGCCATCGCCGCCGATGCCACCACCGCCGCCGACCGCGCCCCCCGCGGGGCCACCAAACGACGGACTGCCAAACTGCGCGTAGGGGTTCTGAGTCATGGCCTAAGAATAACGCATCCCCGCCCTCCGTGTACCACGGGCTTCCAACCCGGGTTCCTGGGCACCTCGGGCTTCCGGCCCGTGTCCCCTTCCCCATCCCGCTCACTCCTCCGGCCACCACTCCGCCGGCACCAACTCGACTCGCCCGCCCTCCCCCGCCGCGTTGGAAACCCCGTCGCCCGGAAGCAGCCGGATCGTCACCGGCACCGGCCCGACCACCTCAAACCACGCGGCCGTCGCGGCCTCCCACGTCGCCCCGCTGCTCTCGACCTTGAATCGCACTACCAGGTCCTCGCCCTCCGGGAACAGGAACCCCGCGCCGTACGGCTTCTTCTCCTGGAGAACGGCGTTGTACGTCCCGCCCGGCGCGATCATCTGCGGTTGGCCCACAAAGGTTGAGCCGATCCCCGGCGGCGTTGCGAGCCGCTCGCCGACCACCACGGTCACGCGGATGGGCGCATCGCCCTGATTGATGAAGGCCGTCTGTGTGTAGATGCGCGTCGCCGCGAGGTTCTCACGCGCGCGCCTCCTCGCCCCGCACGCGCCGGGCATGGCCGCCGCGAAAAGCATCGCCGTCGCGAGAGCGGTTACCGAAAGCGTCTTGAGCCTGTTCATAGGAATCTCCTGCCCCACCCGCGCGCATCACCGCACAGACCTATACCGCCCTCGTAGCCGGTCCGGTTTCCATGCGCCGAGACCGAATATCTATCTCAGTGGTGTCCCTGCCCGTTGCGGTCCGCAGAGCCCGCCGAATCGATCGCCTTGGCCATTGCCTCCGGAGTCAGGTTCTCGTGGAGCGTCTCGTCGATCAGCGCGGCCGGGGCGGTGCCGCAGGACCCCAGGCACTCGAGTTCGATCAGCGTGAACTCGCCATCGTCCGTGGTCTCGCCGACCTCGATCCCGAGTTTGTCCTTGCAGGCCTGCGTGATCTCCCGCTGGCCGCAGAACTCGCACGCGATCGATCGGCAGACCTGGATCAGGCGGCGGCCGCGGGGCTTGAGCCAGTACTCCTCGTAGAAACTCGCGGTGTCGAGCACGTCCGCGGGTGCAAGGCCGAGGAACGCCGCGATCTCCTCCATCGCCTGCGCCGGAACCCAGCCGTGCTCGTGCTGCACCATGTGCAGGCACGGCAGCATCGCCGCCTGCTTGCTCGCGTACCGCGGCAGCACGCGCTCCGTGAGATCGCGCCGCATCGCGTCCGTGAGGTACGGCTGAGCTCGGCGCTCGACCTTGGCGTTCGCGGAATCTTTGGTGATCCAGGCCATGGGGCGGATGCTAGGACGGGACATCGAGAACGGACATCCTGAACGAGCACCACGCGCCGAAAAGCGCGAGCAGTTCCGAGCCGACTGGCCCGCCGCCGCGGCCGTCATCCGCGGGCTCGAACGAATCGGCATCTTCATGCTCGATGTTCATCCGGAGAATATTCGAGCGCGGTAAGCATTACTCGACGCTTCGATTTCGGTGGGCACGATTCTCTACTTCGGCTTGCCGGACTCAGACTCTTCCGTCCCCTCCACCTGCCTCTTCGCCTTCGGCTCAGGCAACGCCTTCCACACGCCCGGGCTGAAGGGCATGTCGCCGCCAAGGTCGTACGGCAGGTCCGTGTGCGCCCGGAACGACGCGACCCGCGACAGGCTGTCGCGCTGCACACTCGACTTGCTCGTCTGCATCGCCGCATCGTCAAGCAGCGGCACGATCGCATCGAACGCGCTCCGGTCCTTCGGCTCACCCCAACTGACCCGATGTACCGCGCTCCCGTCGGGCGAAGCGAGCAGCACATGGTCCCCGCCGTTGGCGAACGCGCAGTATTGCGACGCGGCCTTCATCGTGAACACCCACGCGTTCCCGAGGCGATCGTTCCGCGCCATCGCCGCGGCTTTCTCGTCCCCCACCGGTCCAAACCAGGAGCATTGAAAACCATTGAACACGACGATCGTCTCGCCGGGTTCGATCTCGAGCACCGGGAATACGAATCGCAGTTGCCCCTTGTCCGCGGGGTTCGAGTCGGTGAGTTTGTAGCCGCGGAGTTGGATCGGCTTGTCATGCGGATTCGTGAGTTCCACGAACTCATCACCCGAGACGTGCCGCTTACCATCGCCGTTCGCGTCACCGGTGTCGCCGCCGGGGACTGCAAACAGGACTTCGACGATCATCGGGTGAGGGAAAGGCACGCCAACCTCGGTGGCAGCAGCCGCGACCGGCACGGTCGGCGCTTCCGGGACAGGCACAGCCTCCGGCACGGGCGTGCCGGGTGCTCCCGCTGGCACGGGCAGCGCGGGAGCCAGCACAGGCTGCTTATCCAGGCCAGGTGCCGTAGAGCCGACTGCAAAGTACAGGACTGTCAACGCCGCTGTGAAAAGCGTGAACATGCGAAGCGCCCTCGTGTGCGCTTCCCTGCGCGTGCCGCCCGCAGTATATCGCCCAACCCGGAAGAGCGTTCGCTCAGTCAAACGCCCGCGATAGATGTCGCCAGCCCCAGCGCGTTGTACGCGCCGTGTGCCACAATCGCGCCCACAAGAAACCTCGTCCCCGCATTCAGGTCGGGCGGCATCCCGCTGCTACGCGACGCCTCCCACGCGCGCACCAGGCCCAGCCCGGCGACCAGCGAGCACCCGGTGTGCAGCGCGGTGCAGACCGTCCACCGCCAAACCCAGACCCCCGCCGCGGCCTCCGGGAAGTACACGAAGAGATACAGCAGATTCTCGATCGTCGCAAACGCCAGCCCGCCCGCGCCGCAGCAGATCAGGATCTGCCAGCGCGTCGCGAACAGGTACGGCCGCTTCTCGACGACGTACGTCGCTCCCATGATCTTCACAACTTCTTCAATCACGGGGCCAAAGAGCACCAGCGCCAGCGCGCTGAGGCGCGATTCGCCCGCACCCCAGAACGCGCCAATCACGCCCAGTGGCCCCGCCGCCATCGCCACCAGGATCGTACACGCCCACGTCATCGATCGTGGCGTCGACTTCCGGCGCTCCTCCAGCCAGCGCGCGTACGTCACGCCGCCGAGCGGAACCGCGCCGGCCAGTTCGCTCGTGGCCAGCGCCGGCTCGTCCCATGGCGAGTACTCGACATCGTGCGGCGGCCCGCCGCACTCCGGGCAACGCGCAGCGCCGATGCCCTCGCGGCTATACCCGCACGCCGGACATCGTGGCAGGGAGCCCGCATCGGGCCGCAGGTGCGGCTCGTCAAAGACCGATGGGTCGCGCGACGGAAGCGCCACTTGCTTGCCCCATGCGATAGGCTGTCCCCGAGGCGAGCACCGACACGCTGATCACACCCCCCTGCTTCCGCAGGTGTGCCCCGCCCAGATCGAATCCCTCCAGCCGCACGTTGCAAACCGCGTCAAAGCCGAGTGCATGAGATTGCTCGAGCATTCTCAGCACCGCCTCGCGCCGGGCTCGCTGCATAAGGGACTCGTACGTCCGCAACTCGCCGCCGATGATCTTCCGAAGTTTCGCGACGAAACTCTTGAAGTAATCGCTCGAGATGCACGCGTGCCCCGTGACCAGAACGGGAACACTCCCGGCGCGCGCTCCGCCCGGGTAGGTGCGCAGGTCGGTGATGCTGAACCGCGCCCCGATCTCCCGCTCACGTTTTTCAAGAGAGGCAAAGTGGTTGCGCTCGGCGATGCGCCCCGCGCCAAGCCCGACGCCCAGAAGGGCCAGGACAAAGGCAATCTGGATCAATGCTTCCATGTGAGTTGCCCTCAGGCGCTCGGGGAGCCTGTCTCGCTCTCAACGACTGCCGCGGTCCCGTAGGCGTACATCTCCGCTGCGCCCGCGGTGACGGAACTGGTCGAGAACCGCACGTTCAACACCGCGTTGGCGCCGAGTTGGCTGGCTTGGGCAAGCATGCGAGAGACCGCCTCCCGTCTCGCCTCGGTGAGAAGTTCCGTGTACCCCTTCAACTCGCCGCCGACAATGTTCTTCAGGCCTGCCGCCAGGTCGCGCCCAAAGTGCTTCGATCGCACCGTGTTGCCCTGCACCAAGCCCTTGAGTTGGATGATCCGCATCCCAGGAATGATCTCGGTGTTGACCACAATCATGCCGCTTTCCTCACGGTCCCTCCCCTGCCCCAACACATATTACCGCGCCCCGGCTTCGCCCGCACCGGTAAGCCGTGGCGACTGAACCCTTAGCAGTCCGCCGCCGCGGGAAGGACAACAAAGATCGAGGTGCCGCGTCCCGGCTTCGATGAGACGACAAGCACTCCTCCTGCATCTTCGACCAGCCGCTTGCAAACAAGCATTCCCAGCCCGTTGCCGCGTCGATCCCCAATACTGGGGATATCAAGTTGCTTGCCGGAGATGGCCAAAGTGTGCGTGTGGGATTCGGTCAGAGCAAACAGCCGTGACATGCGATCTGCGCCCATGCCCCGCCCGGAGTCCGTCACTTCAATAACGATGTTAGTTCTGTCAAGGACGAAGAGCGGCCACTTCTGGCCGGCCCCCCCACTCCAACTGACGATGTCTGCGGTGTCGAGATTGGGAAGGTTCGTCGTGGAACGTAGGGTAAGGGTTCCGCCCCGCGGCAGCATCGCGCTTCGGGCGTTGATGACCAAGTTCAGTAGGACATGCTCGATCGCGACGCCGCGAGCCACGACAGCCGCATCGGCGGCTACATCGTTCTGAAGGTCGATCATGTCCTTGTCAAGCGGGCGCGCGAGGCACGCAAGCGCCCGGTCAATCGCCGAGCGAACTTCGCACCGTTGCCCCGCATTTTGGTTACTCCCCGTCGGGTGGTCGCGGCGAACCAGACCGAGAATCGCCCCCGCAATTTGCCCTGCGCGATCCGCACCGTCGGCCGCTTTTTGAAGCGCCTTGTGTGCCAACGCCACATCTTCTGGTGCTGCAAGCGCCATCTGTGCATAACTCATCACCGGTGTGAGAATGTTGTTGAACTCATGCGCGATCAGTCCCGCGATGGTGCCAAGAGTGGCGAGACGCTCCTGCCGCTCCAAGGTTCGTTCCAAATCGGCGATCCGGTGCTGAAGGACTTCGATCGCCCCAAGCAACTGGTCAGACGTCTGGATGACCGGCTGAAACGGCTCCGTGCGAAACGAGGGTGTTTTGGTCATGACTGGTCTTTCGATTGGTCGCGGCCGCGGCGAAGCGAGCGGCTCTGAACGCACAATCGACAAAGGCAGTCATGAACTGCGCAGCCGGTAGGTCTCCTGTCCTGCACATCTGGTGTCAGAATGGACTGGGCAAAATGGTGAAGGACCCCCCCTACGGCGCGATCTCTGAAACCCACTCCACGCCACCGTTTGCAAGCCCAGACGCGATCCAGGCTTTGACCGACATTGGCCGAATATCGAGGTCCTGCGCGGCCGCGAGATCGACCCAGCGGAACGCTATCCATGCTTCGCGCGACTTGGGCTTGACCAATGACCTCGGCCAGCGAGAGGGAGGTTCCATGAGGAACACAAGGTTGATCTCGTGATGGTCTTGCTTGGCGACAAATGACCCTTCCGACACCAAGGCGAGCCGACCGACGCCCGCTTCGACTCCAAGTTCCTCCTGAATCTCACGGGCCACCGCCGCGGCCGCCGATTCTCCAAACTCCACATGCCCACCTGGAAGGTAGTAGTATTGGTGCTTGACACTCTGACAGAGAAGCACTTGTCCATCGCGCACAAACACCCCGCGCGCGATAAACTCGATTGATCCTCCTGCCTTGCGCGCAGAACGCTTCGTGTCAGATTTTTTCAGGCCACGCTTGCTTGCCGACTTCTTCATAAGTAACCTGTTCGGATCACCGTTTTGCACAATACGGCCGATGGAATACCAATCAAAATGCAAACATCTAACAGCAAAACTCGCCGGCTGGGTCGTGGCCTGAGCGGGTTGATGAACGTCACCGTCGAGGTTCCAATCTCCCCGGAAACGGCCCGAGTGCAACAGGAGCAGGGGGGGGGCAGCGCCCCCGAAATGCCCGGCGAACGCATCATCTATATCCCGCTGCGCGAAATTGTTCCCGGACGGTATCAACCCCGAAAGCGATTCGACGAGGGGCAACTCGCCGAACTCGCGGCGTCCATCAGGACCGCGGGGCTCGTGCAGCCGATCGTCGTCCGCGCGAACCCCGGCGGCGCTCCGCCCTACGAACTCGTCGCGGGTGAGCGCCGGTGGCGTGCCGCCGCAATCGCGGGTCTCGAAAGTATCCCCGCGATCATCGCCACAGTCTCAGAGGAGCAGGCCGCGGAATGGTCGCTCATCGAGAACCTCCAGCGTGCGGACCTGAGCGTGATGGAGCGTGCCGCGGCCATCAAGGCCCTGTGCGACCGCTTCGGCCTCACGCACGCGCAGGTCGCCGAGAAACTCGGCATCGAGCGCCCGACCGTCAGCAACCTGCTCCGCCTGCTCGAACTCCCGCCGGAACTTCGCAAACTCCTCGACGATAACCGCCTCAGCGCCGGGCATGGCAAGTTGCTCGTCGGCCTGCCCGCCGAACTCCAGTTCCGCATGGCGGACCTGGCCGCGAAGTTCGAGTGGCCGGTGCGACGCCTCGAGGAAGAGATCGCGGGCGAGCTCGCGCGCGCAAACAAGACAGGTGTATGGGGCGATGGCAGTGGGGGGGTTGGCACAAACGGAACCGGCTCCGCAGACAGCGCGAGCCTGCACACCCGTGCGATCGTCGCCGACCTCGAGCGGCAACTAGGCGAGCATCTTGGCACGAAGGTCAAGATCCGCACCGACCGCGCGGGCAAGGCCGGAACGATCGAGATCCGGTTCTTCGATCTCGATCACTTCGACGGCATCGTCGCGATGACCGGCTTTGCCATGAAGTAAGGACACTTCAGACATGGGCAGCACTCCATCGCCGTCGGCGCCACTGATGCTCAGCGTCAGTGGCTGCCGCGGCATCTTCGGCCAGTCCATCACGCCCGAGGTCGCAGCGCGCTTCGCAATGACACTCGCCGCGCACCTGCGCAGCAGCGGGGGGGTTGAAGGAAGAAGCCCGCTCGTCGTCCTCGCGCGCGACGGACGCGCAGCGGGCGATGTGCTTCTCCGCGCTGCCGCGGCGGGGCTGGCTGCGGGCGGGTGCGATGTTCTCGACCTCGGCGTCGCCATGACACCTACCGTCGGCGTCATGGTTGATGCGCACGCCGCCGCGGCGGGGCTCATCATCACCGCCAGCCACAACCCGCAGGAGTGGAACGGAGTAAAGGTCGTGCTGCGCGAGCACGCCATGGAGCGTGGCATTGTCGATGCGTGCGCACCCGCGAGGGCGACCGCCGAAGCGATCATTACCAGGTTCAAGATGGCGAGCGGCCTGAGCGCGGGCAGTTTGGGGAATCAAAATAATACCCCCTTAGTCTCGCTTCGCTCGATGGTTCCCCCATCGGCGACGGGGGAGCGGGGCGTCGGCGTCAACGACATCGGCACGATTACCGAGTCGCCCCGCGGCGGGCTCGGCCTGCCCAGCGCGTCCACCACCACGCACATCGAGCGCCTGCGCTACGCCCTCAAGGAACTGGGCATCCACGACGACCGGCGCGCCATGGCGCTCAAGTGTGTGGTCGATTCCGTGAACTCCTCCGGAGTCGAGGCCGCGCGAGAACTTCTCGGCGAGCGGCTCGTGCATCACGTCGGCGCTGGTACAAGCGGCCTGTTCCCGCACGCGCCCGAACCGACACGCGAGAACCTCGTCTCGCTCTCAGACTTTGTCACCAGACGCCGCGCCGATGTCGGCTTCGCGCAGGACCCCGATGCCGACCGTCTCGCGATCATCGACGAACGCGGCGAGTACATCGGCGAGGAATACACGCTCGTGCTTGCGGCGGAAGCACTGCTCAGCGCAATCGTCGAACGCAACGGCCCCGGAGCGGCGAAGAACCAGACCCTGGTCATCAACCTCTCAACCAGCCGCATGATCGAGGATGTCGCCGCGAGGTACGGAGCCCGTGTGCTTCGCGCGGCGGTGGGGGAGGCCAACGTTGTCGAGTTGATGAAGCGCGAGCACGCCATCCTCGGCGGCGAGGGCAACGGCGGCGTGATCTGGCCCAAGGTCACCTACATCCGCGACAGCCTGACCGCCATGGCGCTGGTCATCGCGCTCCTCGCCCGCACCGGCAAGACTGTTTCGCAGCTTGTGGCCGACATCCCCGCCTACGCCATCGTGAAGCGCAAGGTGGACCTGCCCGACCTGCGCATGGCCGCGACCGCGCTCGCGGCGGTCAAGCGAACATTCTCCGGTCCCGGCGCTCGCGGCACGATCGATGAGCAGGACGGTGTCCGCATCGACTTCGGCGCGGGGCCCAGCGGCGGCTGGCTGCATGTCCGCGCCAGCAACACCGAGCCGATCATGCGCCTCATTGCAGAAGCACCGACACGCGACCAGGCCGAGGCGATGCTCGATCAGGCCGCCGCGGCGATGCCATAGGCCGCGCACTCCGCCCAGCATGAGCGGAGGAAGCCCAGCATCCGAGCCCTTGCTCCTGTACAATGCTCGCTCGCCGCACACCTTCCTTCGGAGACGGGATGTCCAAGAAGAAGCAACCCCTCCTCAGATATCTCGAGGCGCTCCAGGCCGTTCGGCGAACCCAAAAAGCCACTCCCGAGACGTCTTTCTATGGAGCGCTCCAGAACCTGCTGACCGAGATCGGCGAAGATTTCGACCCCGAGCTGTTCGCATCCCCGCAACTTAAGAACGATGGGTCGGGCGCTCCCGACTTCGGCATCTTCGACAACCACTCCACCACCCCGCGTCTGGTCGTGGAAGTAAAGCCGACCAAAGACGACATCTATGACACCGCCTCGGGCAAGCAGGTCTCGAAATACTGGGGTCGCTACGGCTTCGTGCTGGTCACCAACTTCCGCGAGTTCCTGCTGGTCGCCCGCGTGCAGGAGGGCGTCGGAGCGGAGGCCAGATGGAGCGAGCCACGCGTCGAGCTTCGCTACCGCATCAGTCCGACCTCCGAGGCCTTCTGGCGCTCAACCCCCGCCGCGCTCGCCAAGGAACACGAGCAAGGGTTGACCGATTTTCTTGAAGGCGTCTTTGCGCGGCCGTCACCCATCACCAGACCCAGGGACCTCGCGGCGGACCTGGCCCGGTACGCGCGAGAAGCCAAGCGACGGCTCGCCCGTCACAGCATCGACGACCTGAAGCCCCTTCAGGATGCGTTCGAGTCCGCGCTGGGCCTCTCGTTCGAGGATGCGAAGGGGCTGGACTTCTTCCGCTCTTCGCTCGTCCAGACCTTGTTCTACGGCCTCTTCTCCGGGTGGATGCTCTGGCGGCAGGCGTTGCCCAAGGGCAAGAAGCCGCCGGTGTTCGATTGGAAAGACGCTTCGGACTATCTCGCCCTCCCGCTCATCGGCGATCTGTTCGATGAAGTCGCCAAGCCCAAGCGGCTGGGCGAACTCGGCCTGCGCGAGCCGCTGGAGTGGGCGGCGAACTCGCTCAACCGCGTACACCACGCGGAGTTCTTCGGGAGTTTCGACGCCGACCACGCCATCACGCTCTTCTACGAGCCGTTCCTGCAGGCCTTCGACCCGGACCTGCGCAAGCAACTGGGCGTGTGGTACACCCCGCCCGAGATCGTGACATACATGGTGGAGCGGGTGGACCAGTTGCTTCGTTCCGAACTTGGCATCGAGAATGGGCTGGCGGATGAGAGCGTGTACGTGCTGGACCCGGCCACCGGCACCGGCTCGTATGTCGTCGAGGTCGCCAAGCGCATCCACAAGACGCTGGAAGAGAACGGCGCGGGCCCGCTTGCGGCGGCGGGAGTCAAGAAAGCCCTGACCACCCGAGTCTTCGGGTTCGAGATTCTCCCCGCTCCCTACGTCGTTGCGCACCTCCAACTGGGCGTGCTTTTGCGTGGCATGGGCGCGCCCCTCTCGGGGAAGGATCGTGCAGGCGTCTACCTCACCAACGCTCTGACGGGGTGGGAACCGCCGAAGGGAGCGAAGCAATCGCTCGCGTTCCCGTTCCTCCAAGACGAACAGGACAAGGCGGCCACCGTCAAGCGGGATAAGCCGATCATCGTGATCCTCGGCAACCCGCCGTACAACCGCTTCGCGGGGGTGGCGGAGGCGGAAGAGGCAGACCTGATCGACCCGTACAAGAAGGGCTTGCACTCCGAGTGGGGGATCCGCAAGCAGTTGCTCGACGACCTCTACATCCGGTTCTTCCGCTTGGGCGAGAAACGCATCGGCGAGATCGCCAAGCGCGGCATCGTCTGCTACATCAGCAACTACTCGTGGCTGGACGGCCTCTCCCACCCAGTCATGCGCGGGCGCATTCTCTCCACGTTCGACTCGGTGTACATCGACAATTGCAATGGAGACAAATATAAGACCGGCAAGCGCACGCCCGACGGCAAGCCCGACGAGTCGATGTTCACCACCGACGACCACCGTGTGGGGATTCAGGTGGGCACGGCGATCGCCACGATGGTCGCGCGCGGGACTCGCGGCGGCGCGTTAAAGAAGCATCCGACAGTCGCAGACGTTTTCTATCGGCAGTTGTGGGGGACCGGGAACGCCAAGCGGAGCGCCTTGCTCGATTCGGTATCCGGCAAGAAGGGGAAGGGGCTGCGCTACTCGCGCGTGAAGCCTTCGGCTTCGGCGCGGTGGCTCATCGCGCCGCCGAGCGGTGCGGGAGCGGCGGCGGACTATTCGGCTTGGCCAAACCTACCGGGGCTGTTCCCGGTGTACTACAGCGGCCTGAATGAGAATCGGCAGGGTGCGTTGATCTCCGTTGATCGCCAGCGGCTTGAGGATCGGATGAAGCTCTACTTCAACCGATCTGCGAAAGACGCGGAAGTGTCCGATGCCTGCCCGGAACTCATGGACGAGGCCGCGGGATACGACCCGCGAAAGGTGCGTGACAACCTTTTGGGCGCGAAGGTCCGCTATGACGCCAATGCCATTGTCCCCCTGTCGTACCGGCCCTTGGATGATTGGTTCGTCTACTGGCACGGCGAGTCGAAGCTGTTGAATCGAAGCCGTCCGGACTTCCAAGCGCAGTGCTGGAAGGGCAACATGTTCATCGCGGCATCCCAGACCGCGCGCAAGGGAGGGTCCAACGAACCGCTTGTCGTGGACAAGTTCGGTGACTTGCACCTGCAAGACCCCTGGTCCCAGTTCTTCCCGCTCCGCATCCGTCAGGAGGGGATGCTCAACGGCGATGCGCTCCAGCCCAACATCGACCATGCAGTGCTCGCCGCTGTTTGCACCGCGGCGAAGAAGCCACTCCACGGTAAAGACGGTCATGCGTTCTCACCCGATGCCTACGCGCTGGCGGAATCGGTGTTCTTCCACACGCTCGCTGTTCTGTGGTCGCCAGGATACCGCCAAGACAACGAATCAACTCTCCGCCAGGACTGGCCGCGCGTGCCGATCCCCAAAGACCCGGCCTTGCTCAATTCCTCCGCAATGCTGGGGCGCACCGTGGCCGACCTGCTCCTGCCCGACAAGCCCGTGCCCGGCGTGACCTCCGGCAAACTCCGTGCCGAACTCAAGACGCTCGCCACCCATGCCAAAGTCGGCGGGAAGCCCATCGATCCCGACAAGGACCTCGAAGTCACCGCGACCTGGGGCTTCCGCGGCCAGAACAACGCCGTCATGTCCGGCAAGGGAAAAGTCCTTCCCAATGATGCCGATCCCGACGCGGCACTCGACATCTACATCAACGGCGCCGTCTGCTGGCGCAACGTGCCGCGTGACGTGTGGGAAATGACCATCGGCGGCTACCCCGTCGTCAAGAAGTGGCTCTCCTACCGCGAGAAGCGGGTGCTGGGCCGGGCACTGAAAATGGAAGAGATGACTTACATCACCGAGGTCGTCCGCCGGTTGAAAGCATTGCTGTTGCTCGGGCCGGAACTGGATGCGAACTACCGGGCGTGCGCGAAAGAGACGATCACGCTGAGTAAGAAAGTCTGAGCGAGTATGGGACATTCCCCCATCCCTCCGGAGCGGCCCCGATGAATCATCACGCCTTCCACGGGTTCCGCGTCGGCGGGCTGCGCCGCGCCGCCGCTCCACCCGTGGCTACACCCCGCGGCCCCGCTGGGGCCAATACAACCTCACTGGCAGATCATCGACTACTACCTCTGGGCGCTCCAGCGGCTCATCGAGCGCGACGAGGACCGCTACTTTGCGGCCATCGCCAATCAGTGCAGCCTCATCATGGACTTGGACGACCAGCGGGCCAAGGCGTGTGGCCGCTGGTACAGCGCGAAAGACCCCCTCACGCTGGAAAAGAAAAAACTCTTGCGAGCTAGGCCCGACCCGGTTTCCCGGGCAGGCACACGGCCCGGGGCCGGCGTTCGCTCGTCAAGAGGCAGTAGAATCATAGATCGGGCGGCGGGGATGTGCAAGTAAACGGAAACCTGTCCTCGTTCACCGCGCCGAGCCGGGCCTGATCAATCTTCAGGTCTTGCCCGGGTGCTGCCCGCTCTATGACGCGGTCGTGTTTCTTTAGTTTTGAAGGACGAACCCGCAGTCGGTCCGCCCGCGAGGTGACAGGCGGCAGTCTGCTTTGTCTCCACGGCCTCTCCCGCACCCGCCAACCCGCAAGAACGCCCTCCCGCGGGGGGGACCGGTCGGGCTGCTTACGCCCCCAGCACCACCACATCCTCTGGCGAAGCCGACAGCATCACGCGTTCGCCGATGCGGGTGGAGGCACCGGGGTTGAGGTGCGCGACCTTGACGCGCACAGCGCCGGGGAGTTCGACCACCAACTGCTCCGTCTCGCCCAGGTAGGTGGATTCGGCGACGCGGCCGGGCATCTGGTTGCGCGCGGTGGCGGGCGCGGTGGTGCCGTGTGCATCGATGCGCCAGGCCTCGGGGCGGATGGAGGCGATGATGTTGATCGCGGCGGGCTCGATGTTCGGCGAGAGCAC
>ENA-ORBV01007778-ORBV01007778.1-microbial-mat-metagenome-genome-assembly--contig:-NODE-7778-length-18299-cov-6.102733_pt1 | contig 18299 bp, 11 predicted proteins | sample MGYA00237777_ERZ505514 | MGnify/ENA primary metagenome ERZ505514 (study PRJEB26160, sample SAMN06269048) | microbial mat metagenome | isolation source: Oligotrophic lake microbial mat | place...
ACCACCGAGATCTACACCTCTCTATTCGTCGGCAGCGTCAGATGTGTATAAGAGACAGGCATTCCAAGGGATCGTATTGATCCACGACATGCGTTGCATTGGCGGCTTCGGAAATGGGCTTGGGCTCGAACGGGTCGTCGAGTGTAGAGGCAGGTGCAAAGGCCTCGAAGAGTGACGAAAAGACGTCGTCCTTGATTTCTTCTTGGTGGCAGTGCTCCTCTTCGAGGTCCAGCTCGTCATCAAAACGTTCTGGTAGCTGCAGTGCATCCATAGGCAGCTGTGGGTAGGAACAAAAGAGCTGGGCCTGGCGCGTTGTGGCCATAGTGTTCCGCATCATCTCCTTGAGGCTGTTGTTCGTCGAAGCAATACCCGAGAAAAACCACGTTCCCTCGCAGATAGCATTGCTTCCCTTCATCATATCTTTAGAATCCGTAACGTAAGAGAAGGACTTGAGAACAGCATCAACAGAACCAGTATCCTTGACTTGTAGGGCTCTTGCTTTCTCTTGAATCTTCGAGGGAACGGAGGATCTTGTGGAACCACTAGAAGCACTGCCGCCGCTTCCCTTCGTCTTGCGTGCCCATCGGAGGCGCTGCTTGTTTTGCTTGGAGCTCTTGTACGAATCACTCAGTGCATCCCGGAGTGTTTGTGCAATGGTAAAGCGAGCAATCGTGTCGTTCACTTCTGTGCATGCTCCCGTGGCGTTCTCATAGCGAACAAAGTGAGCATCGTGCTCCGACTTGACTGCGTCAAAGATTTCTTGAATGATCACACTCTTCTTGGCCTTGGTGGGAGCATCCTGATAGCGGCCCAAAAAGGATTGAACGATGCTCATAAAGCGCACATTGCCAGGATTTTCGCGAATGGCACGGCCACGGCCAATTCGGACCATCATCAGCATACTGTTGTTCGTCGTGGAGGCGGAGGTCATCATCATGGGCATAGTTTGAGTTACCATTTTGTTTGTTTGCTTTTGTTTGTTTGTTTTTGTTTTTGTTTTTGTGAGTTGTAACTGGAGCTTCCAATTTTTTTGTGAGAGGTTTACTTTTGTGTTTTGAGAGGGAAGGAAGAGGGTAGGTTTTAGTAGTCGCGAAATTGAGAGCTTTGCTTTCGGTTCTATGGTAGTCAAGTTTAAGGCGGTAGCAGTAGTAGAAGTTGCGCAGATCTGCAAGGAGTAGTAATACTAGCTAGTAGCTAGTAGGTCTGATTGCTACAAGCTGGCAGTTCTTTTTAATGCAAGTTCCGTGATATCACGGGCTATACCGGTTTTATAGAAAGGGCCTCAGAGAAATAAAGATGAAGTATCTTCCTTGCTGAGTGTACATCCCTCTAAATCCAGTTTCTGCTGTGCATATTATCTTTGCTGGGTTAGGCTGGGTATGTATTGCCTCAAAAAGAAATATACTATTAAGATCCAGAGAAACATTTAATGGAGTTTTACTGTCTTAATGCAGTTTTTTTCTTTCGATTGAGGACAGCGAAATAGAGGTCTGGAATCTGGATGCTAAAGAATTAAGGGAAGTAGCCATCAGCCCTAAAAAACTTGAACTGACGTACTCCGAGTACGACTTCACCAGCCTACTGGGTCTATTGTGAACTCTGTAGAGTTCGACCATATCAGTTTCTACACCCTCGTGAACGCGCAGCATCAGCTAAAAAAATTCTGCAATTTATGGCAGTACTACATGTACGTTCGACACTGTTGAAACTGTTGCACAGACGGGCCCATCATTCAAAGAGTTCTCCGTGTGAAGTTTGGCACGATCTGGATCTTGGCACGTGGCCACATGTCGGTACAGTAGTTGAAAATATTAGTACTACAGTAGTTTGGACTTGTTCATTTCTGGCCACGTGGCTTCACCAGTGCACTTACTACTAGCTAGTACTAGCTAGTACCGATGTTTCTGCTACCAGCTTCCGTCTCATAATTGGCTAGATCTTCCGTTGTTGTTACGATTTACGACCGTTTTCAGGGTTTCTGAAGACCCATGATATGGCACTCTAATTCTTCGTCTTGGAACTCAAATGATGTTCCTAGAGTAGCTACTCTAGCTAGTAGTTAGCTACAGTAGATCAAGGGATACCACGTGGAACGAAAATTCCCTGGCAAAGTGGCGAAAATTTAACAGAGTACGTCGTACCAGTACGTACTCTTGGTAAGTTTCAGCAACTATCGGGCACGTGAGCCACGAACTCAAATTCAGTTACCGCTATCACCTTCTGCGTGAAGTCTCTTGCCTTTTGTCAGATACTGTTGTAGTTCCTTTCAAGTTAGACTTATGGTTCCCCAGAGTTTTCAATAGCGTACTGTAAGATCGAAAGTAGATCTTCGGGCTGTTGGGTGGTTACCATTAGGTTGTTTTATTTGGGTCGCCATTTTTACAGGTCTGACAACTTTTACAGGAGATTTGGTCTGACACCTTCAAGTTCAGGAAGCCAAGACCATTTTTTGAAGACCCAGCAGCTTCGAGACTACGGCGATTGCAGTGGCACGCAGTTCTTCCTTGGACGATAAATTCCTTCTGTTCAACAATTTAAACCGCTCGTTCACCCACTTGGCCCCGGCACACAAACCCCTTTGGATTAGCGGTATTAGCGGTTTACCCAAGCTTCCCCGGTCCAGCATTCATAAAAGTTGCAGACGCACTGATCATTCACTCGGCTACCATGAACATTTGTCGTCAGTGCCGGCTGAAGAACCCCCGTTCCCCACTGGGTTGACATAGCGAGAGATTGAGGATCATTGAAATCGAGAGCGAGATCCTTCGGTTCGTGAGGTTCATATACGAAGTACTAGTGCCGGTTCCTGCTGCCCATGGTGCCGTAACGGGATCGTGAGGTTCATTTACTGTAGTACTACCGGTAGTGCCGGTTCCTACTGCCGACGGTAATTGTACCGTAACGGGATCGTGAAGTTGATTTACTACTAGTAATACCGGTTCCCACCAAAGATAATACCGGATCGTGCGGGAAACGCAAGCACTCGGGGTATCGAAGGGATCTGAGCATTAATTCTTCCAGCATAACCAGGCGCCATCTGCTAATCCCGTCCTTTTACACGAAACTTATGCATCGCCCGGTAGTCCCAACCCATCTGGCAAGCAATACCTGACTTGGAAAAGACATCTGAATGAACACATTTGGTTTGGTGTTCAAAGATACGCCAAGATACGCTGCCAGCAAAGCAGTAGGTTTGAAAATCTGCGCTCGGGCGTACTGCAGAGCAAACGAGTCGACGCTACTTGTGATGGCAACAAACCAGCGCACTTTGGCGCGCCTGAACAACCCATCTCACACTGACAAACAATGGCTACAGTAGGTAAACTAGCCACAGTTTGCTAACAGATTCAGTACCCAGGGTGAGCACACTGGTTTCTTGTGCAGGTTTCCTTTTTCGGGCAAGCTAGACTAGTCCCTCCAGGTCGGTAACACTAGATGTAATCAACCATGGTTAGGTATGAAATCTGACGGAAGGCAGCTCCGCCAAAACAACTGAACTCTTATGAACCTCCCCCATCCAGAACCCCCCAGCCCTTGTACAGCTACTCTAGCTAACCAAGAGCCATAAAGACTGATGATTGTTTGCTAACCAGATCATTGCTATCACAGTGCAAATATAGCCGGATACTCAAGATTGGCACTACTAGACTAGCTAGCTAGAGTAGTCTATTAGGAAAGATGGTCTCTACTACAGTGCTAGAGTCGTAGACCACTTGTAGCTAGTACAGTAGCTAGTAGCTAGCGTAGTGCGTGCCCGTTTTAGCAAGAAAATGAAGGAACAAATGTGCGACTTCGTTGAGATAGGGGTAGGACTACCTTCAACACAATAAACAAAAACAGAAAAATGCCTCATCAATCCTCGTTTACCTCCATCCCAGAACTCCAGCCTTACCACGGAAGAGAGCGGAGTAAAAAGCTATTGCAGGCATACTATAATATTTATATTTCACATTCAATTCGATTCCATCCTTATGTACGACTTGACTTGACTTGACTTGACTTGTTGTCATGTCAGGTGCTAGATGTTTTCAAGTCACTGGTTGTTAGGTACTGTACCCGTTCGTTGATTCGCTCGTTCGTTCCTGTCATTCATCATCCAGCATCTCGACCCTTGTGAATGTGAATGCCACACGTGGTCAAGGTCTTTTGAACGAGCCTCCAATGCTGCAAGTCAAAATTGTCCATGCCAATCACGTCGGGACGATGTGTTTCCAGAATGAGATGGATCGTCACTCCGGATTGGGCATAGTCACACAAGACACCCGACTCTACCGCTTCTTCCAAAACGGCATATTCTCCTCCTTCAATATCCATTTTGATGAGAGCGTGGGCACCGTCTACTTTGCTCACAGTCTTTTGGAACAGAGTACTCAAGGTGATGCCCTGTACTGGAGCTCCTTTTGGTCGAGACCCCTTGGTTGTTTTGGCGGCTGATTTTAGGACATCCTTGTGACCTTGTAAAATGGAGGATCCCCAAAAGTTTTTATCATCATTGATGGTATCCAAATACAAGACGGTCGGTCCATCGACTCCGGCAAGTACGGTTTCCGTGAGAAACTGGGCCGATCGGACGGGTCGGGGTTGTGTCGCGTGTATGCGTTGTTGGAGGGCGTGCAAACGCTCGGTAAAGAGGGGATTCCCTTCCACTCCCACATAACAATATTCTTCGGGAACATGATGGACGTCGTGTAAAATGGAACGCGCCGTACGGACCAAGGGATTGTCGCGTTGTTGATGCTTATGAAACTCGGCGCCATACTGGATCGTCGTCAAGTCCAATTTGGGAGTGTGAAAGATGCCCTTGCGAGGGCATGGCTCGAGGGAAGAGTCAATAAACTTGCCCAAACTATCCCCGACGTTGGCCCCGAAATCCAAAAAGGTAAAATTACAGGGAACTAACGATTGTTGAGACGAATCCCCTTTTACTTTCTTCTCTTGCTCTACCACAAACATGGAGGACAAGGCTTCCATCATGTGATCTTGTGTGGTTTGGGCATCTTGACACTGCTCGGAGAAAAAGTGACGCCAATTTCGAATTTGTTCCATGCTCTTCAAGTGGTCCTCCCTATCGTCCTTCTCGTCCTGTTTGGGATTTACACTACTGTCTCTATTATTCGAGTGGTCTTTGTCCTCGGAAAGTTCCAACTCCTTTGACTCTTCGCTTTGCAGATCTATCATTTGACTAAGATCGGCAAAGGAGAGTCGCTCGAGTGTTGTTGATGATGTTGATGATGATAACTCTACCACGTCATGATCGTCACTCTTGGGGTTACTACTACTCTCGATAGTGAACGGATCGTCTTTTGAAAGTTCCAAAGCATTCGGCTCTTTGTTTTGGATATCTCTCACTTCACTAATATCAGCAATATAGGGCCGCTCTGTGGTCGTTGTTGTGGTTGACAACGATGACGGCAATTCTACAACAACGTCGACATTGCTTTCTTGTCGTAAATATCTCGCACTCTTTTGGCTCTCTATAATCGTATTGAGGGCTACGAATAACACCACCAGCAGGGCAGCCCATCGTCGAATGGCTTTGTGGGGAATCACCATCGTCGTTCAATCTCACTTTTTGAATGCAATAGGGACTATATAGCTTTAAGCTAGCTGTGTAGCATTGATCCTTCAAGTAAAGACAGCTTAGATAGCTCGAGTAAAAAGCTTGGAAAGGAAATGAGTAGGCCAAGCTAGGTAGTGAAAGAGGCACACTTAACGAGTTAGTACGACGTAGCTATCTTGCAGGTCGATTTGGAGTTGTAATACAACTTGCACAGAATGAATCAATGAATCACATCGCGCACCTCCCGGCGTGATCAAATGTTCAATCGTGCTTCTGTCTCATTTTTTGATGCCGACACTCGCGCACCTTTTTTGGCAATGCTTGTAATTTCTGACGATGGTAACCAGGAACTACACGTGGTGGAGTCTCTAGCTACTAGCTAGTGCCCATTCGCTATCCCAACATTAACATTTGCCATCCTGAATGAAGTGCAGGGTCTACTACTGTAGTAGCATAGCTCAGTCAGAATTAGCTCTACTAGTGGAGTAGCCATTACTAGTATAGTACATAGGTTTGCAGATTTAACAAAGCCTTCTTCGCAGTCGAATACCAGCAGCAGCCAAAGAATAGAATGTCCATTGTCGTGTTATCTCGTCGCCGATGGTATCGCAATCTGTGCTGTTTCTGGTCGGTGGCGTTTCTCATCATTCTCAAGACTAGAGATTTGCAATTTACGCTTCAACGATTCACCAGTACCAGTATATCACCTCCATCCTCCTTTTCTTATGGAATACCCGCCACCACAGTCTTGCTGTCCGATACTACGAATAATCAACATGATGGTGTTGTGAATGGCCACCAAGATACCGTGTCCTGGCCCAAGAGGGAACGATCGGGTTCCCTACCGAACAATAGAAAACACAACAACGACATAGATGTTGGTAGGGCCAAAAACCACGTAGACAAAAGCAACAACGGCTCTAACACGGTATTGGCCACAGTAAAATTAGACAACCTTCAAGACATGAAATTTTACATGCTGCCATTACCACAAGTTACAGATTGGTTATTGGGAAATTACACGGACGAGGCTTATGATTACTATGATCATGCCCTCAATGAAGATCAAGCCGAATTGTGGTTGTATCGATCCTTTCAACGCCACCCAAGTCGTACCTTGGATCCCAACGAAGCGGATGTCTTTGTCATTTGTGGATTGTTGCATTTCAATTACCATTTGCATAGAGGCGGCCGCGGGAAGAATGATTTTGACTTGAAGCACCTGGCTCAAGACGTTGTGGATCAAATTGTGGATCCGGCCAAACCACATGTGTTAGCTCTTCCCGCCACGAATCCTACGGTCAGTCGACATATTGGCATCAAGGCCATGGTCAAGGCATTTATTCGTCACAATCACTACTCCATTTTGTGGGGTTTGGGCCTTGAACGAAACAAGTATTGGCAAAGTTTGTCACCGGATCGCATCATTCCAATACCCTACGTGGTAAAGCCACCAACACGGCAGGAACAACAACAAAGTCAAAATATTCCAAGGACACCCAATTTTGTCTTTTATGCCGGCGATCGGCGGGTTCATGCCCAAGAATGGTCCGGATGTGATCGAAGCATGGTGACTCCATTGGCCAAGGAACCCAACATGGATGTACGACTGACCGATATGAGCATATATAGTCGACGCAATTCATCATCGCATACGACAAGCACAAGCCTCCTTCTGAATGCGACAAGGTTGACCCAAGAGGAATACAATCATCGCATGGAAACGAGTGACTATTGTTTGATTCTCTGTGGAGATTCTCCCACATCGCGCTCGCTGACCTCGGCCATGGTGCATGGTTGCATTCCCCTACAAGTCGGATCTCGTCTTCGTGGTCTCTGCGAACCTCCCTGCCGTAAAGGATGGGGATGGACGATTAGTGGTAGCGACAATCCACATTTGCCATATCAATGTCCATCTGACCATGATGGCTCTGATTCATCGAGCTGGGGAAGTAGTAGAAGAATGGATTGGAGCCTGTTTCCAGAAGTCAACGAAGCTGCCTTTTCCCAAAATCCGGCTCGCGTTCTCAAGGATAAAATGGCGTTGATATCACCTGGTAAGCGCAAGGAACTTCGAAGAATTATGCAGCAACACCGGGAAGGATTCATTTATGGTTGGGGTCATCCTCTCAATTCTACCGACTTTGGCCAAGCTGCTTCGTACATTTGGGAATCCATTCTACGGACAGTAACTGCTGCTTCATAATGAGGATCATCCTTAGGTTCCTCGCCTTCTGTCGCAGCGTTTACGGCGTGACAGATAAGGATGTTTGTCCACGGATGTTCTAAACGTCCGCATTTCCAACCAAAACGAACAGATTCGTCGCGTTCCAGACGACAAATCTATTTTCTTCTTGCCAAGGACGTCCTAGCAAAGATTTTTCCTGGCTGGTCACTTGGGACAACCTATGATTGGCGAGCTTACTGTTGACGGGACCCTTCAGGGCAGCTACAATGAGACGGTACGATGGGGTGTCGCTTTGATTTTTGTGTCTCACGGCATATACTGTACTACTTCTATACTAGGAAGGGGCGCCGTCCTTATATCCTACAGGGCATTTGCATAAGCAGGTATTCCCATAGAATGCTTGAAGATGTTTTCAAAGTGGCTCTGACGATCGATCGTTCTTTGAACCGAAGTCATAATTCATACAACAGCCTCATAAGTGAATAGTTACGCAAGAAAAGAGGATTGCATTGATTCTAGTACACAAAAAGTTGCTATGGTATGAATTCGTCGTATAATGGATTGGTGTGTAATACGGAATGACTAGAAATAAATAATTTAACACAGGTTTTGGGTGATGATGACAACGATCTGGAGTTTGTTTCATGTCTTCCGTGATGACTTGTACTTTTTGTTTTCCATTGATTCGAGGGCGAAAAAGAAGAAAAGGCAGGGGCCAGAGGAAACTTCTTGAGCATTTTAAAAAAAGATTTCTTTCTGGGGTTGTGATGCATCTTTTAATCTGATCGGAGAGCTTCCACTGGAAGACTAGGCCCATCTGGTTCTGCTTGTGCGTGAGCAACAGCAGCATCCACAGCCAGAAAGGATTCCGTCGAAAATAGGGCAGGTTGATTGTGGGATGATGCCATTGTCATCCTGTTGTTGGTCTTGGCTTCTTCTTCCTGCCCTGGTATTGTTGCTGTTGTGGCTGGCGTGGGTGGTTCCGACAAGAGGTCCATACCATTACCGACCGAAGCTTCATCAAACAGAAATTGTCGATACAATTCCACTTCCATCATGGTCGTACTGGTCGTGGAAGCAGGATGATGATGTTGTAGATTCATCCAAGCACGTTCGGTAGGACTGCTACAATTCGTTGCTCCTGGTTGTGGTTGTTGCCGTTCGAATTGTTCTTCAAATTCCACTTGCCGATCGGCATAGACATGACACAAATTACAAGCTTGACGTCGGACCAATTGATTGCAAGCATCCGCTACCTTGACCATGTGTTCCACCCAAGGACGATGCGGATGATGAGCATGAGCCTGTCCCGAACCATGCTGGACCATGCTATACGAAGCAGCAAATTCTTCTTGTTCTTCTGCTTCTAGAAAGTCTTGTTTGTGTTCTTGGGGTGGTGGTGGATGCTTGGATTCGTGGTGATGACGGTGGTGGTGGTGGTGGTGATTTTCAGTACCATTCTCCTTGTTTAATTCGTGAAAGGTCTTTTTGAGGGACTCGTGAGGAACTGCCGCAAAAGCAGCATGGTGCTTGTCATTGGCACTTTCCGACAAACGATGGCCGGGGAAACGAGAAGGCGAAGCAGGCTCGGACGACATTTTGTTCTACAACAATACTCTGGGAGTCCGTAATCTGTAGTACTATATAATAAGGAACGTTGGCTGCGTGCTGAAACGGAATTCAAAAAGGATTCGATTCGGGTTGACGAAATCTCGAGAGATTACTAGCAAACTAGGGTTGCCAAAGATTTTGTTGACAGAGAGATGAACAGCTTGGTCAATGCAAAGCGAGAGAGGCAAGAGCAGAGCTTGTATCTATTATAGTACAGTAATTAGAAGATGTTCAGTTGGTCTTATTGGTTGGTTTGGCGTCTGTCGTCTTGCATTGATGAAAAGAGAGGTGCGATGTATCACAATCATGTAGAATGCAATCAATCACTCATGCCTATGATGGAAGATTTTTTGGAGTCGGAAGAACGTTGGCGTAAAACAGCTTTTCTTTGTAGCTATTCTAGCTACTGGTAGCTAGCTAGCTAGATAACGACAAAAGAAAAATGCCCACACGACTGATACGCACGACGACCAGTACTTTCACTTGGCTTGCGTGCATGTCCGGCCTGCATCATCAGTTCACGAACGGTCAGTCTTGTGTTTTGGGACTAGGCTTCAATCTGATGACACCCATTTTTCTTTTTTCTTTTGTTTTACAGCATCAAAGAAATTTTGAATGGCAAGGTAGACTGCTAGTAGTCACAGCCAACTATTTTCCTGAAGGCTAACTCTCGACCACGATTGCGAAGGTGCCGTGCAGGATGGTTTTTATGAAAAAGGGGTAGGAGAAAATTGTGTTGGGGGGAGATGGCTGTGAACACCCAGCAAGATGCTCCTGTGGACATTGCAACACTGTTTGTGGCAAGATCGGCAAACAGTGTCTCATTGACAAAGATTGTTGCGATGGTTTTGGTTGTCGAGATGGAAAATGCCCCGTTTTGTAAAAACAATTGTGACTGATTTAAAAAAACATGTGTGAGAATTTGATGTTTCGCCCGTTCCACGCACTGTCTTGTGCTGCAGCAATATCCCATCCCTTTCAACCAAGGCAACTCTCTCTTCCTGTTCTGCAATTTTTCATTAGCAAGCAAGGAAGCAACAAGGTGAATCAGGGAGGAAGACAGCTCGTGCCCCGAGCTGCACTGAACGTTGAGCTGTTGGTGAGGAGCGCCTTTGATTGACCATTGGTGATAGCCGGCTTTGCATGACACGTTGTTTTTTCATGGCAGTGTCAACAGTCATGGATAGGGTGAATGACATGATGAATCACTCTCTTCACAAGCACGGCTTTACCAGTGCCAGGTGGCAGTTACCTTGGCTTTTCCTTTGAGGAAGAACGCGTTTTTTCACGGTCCTGCACTGCCAGTGCAACTTACAGCTGATGAGTTAGTGCTCCATCCCAGACATTGACTCACTCATGCAGCAGAGGAACAGTTCTCATCTGGCTAGTCTGCCTGTCCAGAGCAAAAGACCACTCCAGTTGAGTAGCCAATGCCGCACCGGACTGTGGCACGAGCATGCCACAGGAAGAAGCATGAACAAATGAGGGGTGGCATTGTGCAAGAAGGGGGCGCAGGTCATCCCAGCATGTCCCATTTCTCTCACCACAGCACGTTTCCCACAGTGAGAGAAACAGAAATGACTTTTCCCAGCACCTTGTCATTTCTCTCAGTTTTCATGGTGACAACACGGCATGATAATTCCATTTCTCCCAGCTTGCCTCTGATTCTCACAACCTGAGAAAAGTCATTTCTAATTCTCTCACTGTGGGAAAAGCACACATCAAGACTGCTGGGATGACTGATTTGCCCCCAGTTGCTTAAAGGGGATTAGGGGATTTCTGCTTCTTCCGGCTGTGCTAACTAGCTAGCTCCTAGTACCACTGTGGCTATGCTAGCTAGCTAGCTAGCTGGAGGTTGCGGGAATTCGTGATTTGGTCGCACAATGGTTGAAATGTTAATTAAATCTTTTCATGTTAATTCAACTTTGCATTTTTAAACTTAAATTAAATTCAACTAAATTAAATGAAAGTAAATTTCATTCATTCTAATCCAATCAAATTCATCTTAAATAAAAAACGTGCATGCTGTTGACACGGTTTGTGACAAACCAAATTCAACCTTTTTCAACTGTTCTAAACTATTTTTAATTCAATTCAACTTAAGTCACTTATATTCAATTCAACCTTTTCATCTTTAAAGCATTTTCAATAGATTCAACTGTAAATTCAACCATTGTGCGACCAAATAACGAATTCCCGCAACCTCCTGGCTAGCGACTGCTTTGATGTACTCGATCGCGGTACAAAAGCCGGAACGTGAGTCCCGGTACGACGTACCTTTGCTTGGTAGCCGTTGATGTAAAACCTGCGCTCACATTTTGTAAAACATGACCAGCCATCATTTGCCGATTTTCGAAGCTTTGACTCCGAGCTCCAAAACAGTAGCAGACTAAGAGTTAGACTAAGTATCTTACCTTTTAAAGTGAATGAAGTCACTACCATTGTAGCTAGCTAGCTAGTACTATATCATCCAATTGCACCACGACAACTGCTGAGCAGATTTGCAGGGAGTGTTATCCCATAGTATCCACCAATGAAAGCCAGATTACACTAGAATCATTGACGTAAACCAAGTTATACATCCAATTGATCCAAACGAAAAACAGACTCGAGTTCCCCTGTCTCTACACAGCCAAAAAGAATGACGTCGTTGAACCCTGATCTGGCAGCCATTCGAGAGGTTCCATCGGATGCAAAGTCTACCAGCAACCCTCAGTCTTCTCCAAAGAGAAAAGTACCTGCTCCTAACTCCTGCCGAGAACGATTCGAACGACGTGCGGTAGCCTTTTTCCGAGAGCAGTATCATTGGCGCTATTTGAAACTTTGCCAAGTACACTGTGTTGCTTATATTGTACTCTACACATACGGAGGATTTGATGGAGCCACTGTCCGACAGCCAGGAACAGGCCATATTGTGGATCAGAACAGCGAAGCACGCACGCAACAGGGAATTATTTTGATGAATGGAGCCGAACGATCCATTGTGGCCACCAGCACCTTTCAACTCGTTTGTCTTTCCATTGCTCGTGTCACTGCCTTTTACATGTACCCGACGTTGGTTCTGGTTTTCTTTAGCAAACTACGAGCGACCACCAACTTTATTGCCCAAACTCCATTTGGAATGTTTCTGGAAGATGATTGGCATGACATGCATGTCTACTGCGGATGGTCCATCTTGGTGAACTCCGTCCTTCACACTGTCTTTCACGTGATTCGATATGCGGACCAAGGAAATTTAGAATTGTTAGTGACCAATCGATCCGGTTTATCGGGTGTCATTGTAAGTACTATCTTTTTGTCTGTGGCAGCAAAAGTACCTGGATATCCAAATCTGCGCCAGTCTCAACCCTTCATTGTGTGTTAACATTTCCGTCCGGGAAGGTCTTTGCGGCGCTCTTTTTGGTCTGTTTACCCATGATGGTTCCTAGTCTCAAACGGTGTCTTCGATATGAAGTTCGAAAAGGCATTCACTACTTTTTTTACGTTTTTGCGATTGCCATGATATTCCATGCACCCGTGTCGGCACTCCCGAATGGAGGTTTTTGTTCCATTGTCTTTGGAGTCCTGACGACTTGGGTATCTTTGGACTACCTATATTGTACCTTGTTTATGAGCGAAAAGATTGATACAACCGTCTTTGATGTTTTACCCAGTGGAGTACAAATGACCTTGGCGGTATCCGACCGCTACAATACACACTTCACAGGCGGCTACTGCTACATTTGTTTACCTTGGGTAAACAGAACAGAGGTGAGCTGACTGTCTGCGAGTAAGAAAGGATTCAGCCGTTCCTTGTGACAATCTGTCTCTTAAGCCAGCCGTTTCCCTCCCTTAATTTTGACTCCACAGTGGCATGCATTCTCCTTATTTGAGCACCCTACCAACCCTGACGTTAAGCAAGTCTTCATGCTCAAGAATGGGGACTGGACTAACGAGGTCCACAGATACTTGGAACGAGACACTTGTCGACCTGTTTGGATTCAGGGCCCATTTCTGAGTCCCTACAATCGATCCGTGGACTACGACAACCAGGTATGGAATCTATCAATCTAGGTCAACCATGGATTGTCATTACGTTTTGCTTGCTCACTCTCGTGTCGGCTTGTCTGTAGATTATGATTGCATCTGGCATTGGCATCACGCCAGCTTTGTCCGTTCTTCGAGCTCAAAAAAATTCTCGAAGAACTAATTTAATTTGGGTAAGCAATGAACCAATGCCACTGTCAATAATGCCGCTCAAGTCTGCCATACCTTACTTGTCGTTAAATTCTTTTTTATCTCTTCTTGAATGATTAGTGTGTCCGTGATCCAGCACTTTTAGAGTTTTTTCTAGAGCGTGCCTACCTTGATCATTCAGGTAAACTACTGTATAATTCACAGCTTGTGCGGTGTTCAAGGGCTACAGTAAGAGATTGCTGACACTGCTAATAATGTTCAAACTTTGCCAGGTTGGAACTTGTTCTTTTATACTGGCAAGAGACCTCTCGTCAGCGCTCGTATTGACCAGCTCACCAGTACAAATGTGCAAGTTATTCGGGGAAGGCCAAACCTGCCAGTTGTCATACGCAACATCATTTACGGAATTGAATCGGAAGTTGGATGCCCTCAGCAATATATTGAAGATCAAAGAGATACCGTCACGAGAGCCTTACTCGGAACGTTGCAGGGATTGGATAGCCGAGGAAGCATATCCAATGCTGAAAAATTAGTAATTTTGGCCCAAACGGCAACCGATTATGGCTTTCAGTTGTCAAATGCGTTGTACGACGTGGGAGGACTCTTCGATCAACCACGTGATACTATACAGGAAGAGTTATCTGTTACCGACCGGATAGACGAGACAGAAGTAACGTATGCCAAAAGAGATAGCCCAACTAACTCACAAGCGGACTCTGAAACCTCATGGGATGAGGAAAAAGCACTGGAAAAGCTATTAAGTCTCGCTGGAGGTCGCACGGACAGAGGAGGTCTTTACATATCTCCAAGCACAGTCGGTGGTGCTCGCACCAGTACTATGAGTAGTAGATATAGCAATGCAGCAAGAATCAGCACTGCACTTAAAATCAGCACCGCTGGAAGGATCAGTACTCTTGGAAGAATTAGCAATTCAGGAAGAATTAGCAATACAGGAAGCGTTGGTGGCGCAGGAGGCGACAACAGCCTAAGGAATCGTCGTCAGCATTCCCGTCGTCTCCGGCGCCAGACGGCAATGCCCAACATGGTGGTTCCTGGAACTCCCAAACAAGGTGGCGGACTGCGGGCTTCTACAGTGGGAGGTCTCAGAGGATCAACACTCGGCGGTTTCAGAGGATCAACATTAGGAGCCGGTCCGCGACCATCAGCTCTTAATTTTGGTCGTGGTATGGATCTTTCGGGGCATTCCGAGCATAGTGCCACAGCATATGGTATGGATGGTTCGGGGCACTCCATGCGTGAAACATCGCATCGTATGGATCATTCGGCAAAGTCAAGAGATACAATGCTGGAAGAGGCTATGGAAATCGGATTTAAACCCTGGGAAGAGGGCGATGACCCCGAGCATGCGGATTATTTTGTAAAAAATCTAGACGAGAAACTACTCGCAACGTGGGGGTTGCTTTACTGTGGAGGTTCGAAGATCATTGAAGAGCAATTGAAGCTGGCGGCAGCTGAATACGGCATTGAACTGCACGCAGAGAGTTTCTCCTGGTAATTGTCATTGTGTAATCTCTTTTGCATTTGTAAATAATACTAGTACTTAGATTAAGAGGTGCACAATGATATTGTGCTGTAGAATACTTCATAACGATATTTCGCTGCTGGTAACTGGTATGGCCACAGCCATGTTTCCTGAAACCGTCGATTTTAAAAAGGCGCTTCACTGCTTGCAGCACTGTAACCTCCGGTGCCTCCCATGTAATCATCAGCTTGCTGAATCTGCATCTGCATGCCATGTGCACCATTGGCCGCATTGCCTCCAACAAGTCCATCTTCCTCCTCGTCATCCACCGTAACCCAGTCAATCTCCATCGCTTCTTCTTCGCGCGCTTCCTCCTCCATGGCCAATCGATTGTAGTCAATACAGGCGAACCGATCCCAGTCGCTTTCAAATTCATCTTCGCGCTTCTGGCGCTCAACGAAAGGATCTCGTTGCTCAAAGAGCAAGTATTTGTTCAAGTTGAAAAGAGCATCAAAGAGAGCCCCAGCGACAGGTGCACATTCCGGTTGTAAAAAGTCCTCCACCACCAGATAGTCGGTGCACGCCGGTTTGATCATATCCATCATTTGGCACAACATATCCTCAAAGGGCACAATCTCATGTCCCATGCACTGCATGCGGTGCAACTGCACTGCATAAAAACTGCGCATTTCCATGTTGTTCAATCGACCGTCGCCGTCCACATCTACACAGGAGAACCAATAGCGGACGCTCACGTCATTGGCTTTATCTTCTTCGCTCAACATGAAATAAATAAAGTCCTCATAGGACAAAAATTCTCGGTTGATCGCCGCTGCATTCTGTGCTCCATCTTCGCCCTCCGCATTGTCCGCGGTTGATGGTTGTTCGAATGGTCGGGGTGCAGCATCAAAGATTCGATCGACAATCATGTGGCTGAGGGAATGATCTCCATATTTGAGCAAATCCTCGCGCGCAATGCGGTAGTCCCTATCATGGTCGAGCTCCCAAAATCGACAATAGAGGACATAAAAGTGCTCGTAAGAAAAGTACCGTGTCACCTTGTTAATATCTTCCTCTTCGTCCACTTGCAAAAAGGCTTCCAAAAGGTCGCTGCGACGAACTTGACGACAGGTAATGCGACCGGAATGGCACTTATTTACGCAATAAAAGATACGGGTAATGACAGTCACGGCATACTTTTCTTGGAACTCTGCATGGTTGCTCAAGAATTCCAGTCCCTGCACATCCATTCAAATAAGGATACATAATTATATGCAAGGCAGCAGCCAGTGAGTCGGTGTGAGCAGTGAGATCCAGGTATGTTGGAATTCGATTCACGTGTCATTTTTAATTTTGAGAAACAATAGAATATTACGTACCGGATGATCATTCAACAGTGCCTTGATAAAGGGCAAGAAATCGTCGCGCACAATATAATTGGTATTGGGCTGCTTGCACAAACGAAAGAACCGTTCTTGCGCATCGTAGGGTTCCATTTCTTGCAACCAATACCATTCGACCATTTCGTACGTAATGGGTTCTTCTGGGGCCGGTTCACCTTCCATGGCTGCAGTGGCAGATGTTGGTATTGTTTCTTGCTTGTCATTGTGCACCTTCCAAAGATACAACAAACGCTGACAAAGTGGAACATTGAAAAAGGTGGGAAAGCGAAAGACATCCTTGGTGATGCGGACAAATTCTTGCACCGAAATGATTTTTTCTTGGACCGGGGTAGTAGTCGCATTGTCTGCTCCGCCTCGACCAATTTCGTGAAAGACAGCTTGTACTTGATCCCGTACACAGAGCATAGGACCAGTGAAAGACGGGATGGTGGCCAATTCCATAGGAAATTCATCGTTGCCACCACCGGCAGTCGTACTCGTGTTCACAGTATTCTCATTGCTATTCGCTTTGTTCTTATCCTCTGGCAATTGCTGTTCACCTTCTGGTAGAGGTTCCCATGTGTCACTCTGTGGCATGGGCAACAGTCGTCGACGACGTCGTGGACGAGTCGGATCGCCCAAATAAAATTTGGGGATGACACACCGCGGTGAATCTTGACTGTTGCCATCGTCATTGCTGTTCTTCTTGTCACTGCTGTTGCTAGCATTCACATCATCCATGGTGGTCTTGTCGCCTTCTTTATTGCTCGATTCAGCATCATTTGAGGTTTTAGTATCACCGTCCTCCTCCGCTTCGAGGTGCTGCGATTGTTGCTGTTGTTGCTGTTGTTGTTTTTGCGCAGCAAGTTTGTGTTCTTCAATTAAATTCATCACATCCTCGTACATGCTGTCAGAACCCAACCAGCTCACTAAGAGCTCGTCCATCTTGATTGCTGCCGCCATGGTATTTAATTGTTGGTGGCTGTTTGTCTATTACTTTGCGAGTTGTTATTATTATTATTATTATTATCGTCCTGTACGGTATTTGCTCCGTGTTGCTTGGTGGTTGTTGGTTAGGTTTTGAACTCAGCGCGACAACTCTCCATCAAGCGAATTTATTGGATTTGTGATTATTGTTACTATTTATGCGGTATTGCTGCGAGTTCTTCTTTCGTGTTTGAAAACGGATCAATCCCGCGTAACTGACACTATCAACGTTATAAAGAAGTTCTCGCGCAGAGCGATGCAAAAACCCAAACAAATTGGCCCTTTTGTTGTTGTTTTGCAGGAACGTTCCCTACTGTGCATCTTAACCCCCAAATCGTGTGATATTTTTATCACATGACTTTTATCACACGATTTTTTCACACGATTTTCGAAAATCGTGTGATGTTTTTATCACATGATTTTTTCGTACATAATGCACGACTGGGAACGTTCCAGGAACAAGCTAGCTGCTAGCTAGCTAGCTAGCTAGCAGGAGAGAACAGATTGATGACATGACTGTTGTCTCATGCCACACAGCAACTGTCACATCTTACTACTCTAGGCAGTGGCTAGCAGAGCTTCTAATGCACTAAAAGGCTAGACCTTCCCATTTGGGAAATGAAGCATTAAAATGTTGGCAAAAACTCAAAAGATTGTGACTTGGGAAGCAGATTTGAAGACGAATTTCATTTGGCTTTGCTGCAGCAAAACAAACACGAAATGCAATCAAAAATGTTGCGTGTGTCTGATCATTAATTTTTCAGATTAATTAGATGCCATCCAATGCTCTGCAATTGAATGTTTGACAAGGGTTGATTTTGCAATTTGCAAGCCTTGTTGAGCCTGTCTCTTATACACATCTCCGAGCCCACGAGACTAAGGCGAATCTCGTATGCCGTCTTCTGCTTGAAA
>ENA-ORBV01007780-ORBV01007780.1-microbial-mat-metagenome-genome-assembly--contig:-NODE-7780-length-18293-cov-8.415843_pt1 | contig 18293 bp, 16 predicted proteins | sample MGYA00237777_ERZ505514 | MGnify/ENA primary metagenome ERZ505514 (study PRJEB26160, sample SAMN06269048) | microbial mat metagenome | isolation source: Oligotrophic lake microbial mat | place...
GGCGAGGAGAAGGCGATCGTACCCTCGAAGCTCGGGGTGGTGGGGCTGGGGTTCTGCAGCGCACCCTGTATGCAGTAGACAGCGAGGGTCCAAGTGCCTGGAACGATCGGCAGTCCGTACTGGTCGGCCAGTGACTGGAACACAGAGGTCAGGGCCGTGAATGACTGGGTCGTGGAGAAGTTCGCCGTAGTCTTGCCGTAAATGTTGCGCCCGGCCCAGCTGGTGGCGTTGGCGGCGTCAGCAGGGTTGATCGGGGCGACGCTCACCACCCGCCCAATGTGCCGGTCGCCGACGGGGCAACCCGCACTTGTGGTCAGGGCAGCGGGGGAGATGTTGGTGCCGAACGGTCTGGTCTGGACGTTGCCATCGCGAATGGTCAAGGTGCCCACTGCGTCGGCACTGGCTGACATCGAGAACGCGATCGTGGCGGCAGTCAGCGCGATGACTGCGGCGCCGGCGACGGCTATCGACGGCCGGTAACGCTTGTGGCCGATGTTGATCTTCATGATCCTGGCTTCCCCTTAGGACTCGTTGGTACATGACGTGCCCGCTACCGACGACAGCGCTGTACCAAACCCGTCATGGGTCGGTGGCACATGTGGCAAGGCAAGGGGACCGAGGTGAACGCAGGACACAGTGCACATGAACGACAGTTGAACGAGTCCTTATCGTGCCTGATCATTTCGTCGATCTGCCGCTATGGCCGATGGGTCCCGTTGCGGGCCAGGTACGTCAGGGCGATCCCCTGACGCGCCGCGGGGTGGCAGCCCACTTGGGCAACGCTGTATGTCTGCCGACGACAGATACCACTCGGCGGGAGCAGCGGCGTGGCCTCTGTCGCGAGCCAATCGCCGGCGATCTACGGTCGGGCTAACGCGCGCCCACCCTGACGCGTCGGACCGGAGCGACGTGAACGAGGCCTGAACCTGGGTGTCGTTTCCACGGCCCACCGGTTGCTTGAGGTCAGGAGGCGGTGATGATCTCCCGCATCAACCGCGCGGTCTCCGACGGCGTCCGCCCGACACGCACCCCGACGGCCTCCATCGCCTCCTGCTTGGCGGCCGCGGTACCTGCCGAGCCGGACACGATCGCCCCGGCGTGCCCCATCGTCTTGCCCTCGGGCGCTGTGAAACCGGCGACGTAGCCGATCACCGGCTTGGTGACGGACGTCTCGATGAAGGCCGCAGCGCGCTCCTCGGCGTCGCCGCCGATCTCGCCGATCATGACGATGGCGTCGGTGTCGGGGTCGTCCTGGAAGGCCGCGAGCGCGTCGATGTGGGTGGTCCCGATGATCGGGTCGCCGCCGATGCCGATTGCCGTCGAGAACCCGAGGTCTCGCAGCTCATACATCATCTGATACGTCAATGTGCCGGACTTGGATACCAGCCCGATCCGGCCGCGCTTGGTGATGTCGGCGGGGATGATCCCGGCGTTGGCCCGCCCAGGCGAGATCAGCCCGGGGCAGTTGGGCCCGACGAGCCGGGTGGTGCCGGACTGCGAGGCGAGCGCGAAGAACTCGGCCGTGTCCTTGACCGGCACCCCTTCGGTGATCACGACCACCAGCGGCAACTTGGCCTCGATCGCCTCGACGACCGCCCCCAGGGTGAACTTCGCTGGGACGAAGATGACCGAGACGTCGGCGCCTGTCGCGGCGACCGCGTCACCGACCGAGGAGTACACCGGCACCGGCACCCGGCCGCTGTCGGGGTGCTCGAAGTCGACGGACTGCCCGCCCTTGCCAGGAGTCACCCCGCCGACGATGTGGGTGCCGGCGCGCAGCATCCGCTGGGTGTGCTTGCGCCCCTCGGACCCGGTCATGCCCTGGACGACGACCCGCGAGTGCTCGGTGAGGAAGATGGCCATGCGGAGGATGCCTTTCGTGGGGTGGTCGGTCAGGCGGTCAGCTCAGGCGGCGGTGGCGGCGAGTTGGGCCGCCCGGCGGGCCGCCCCGTCCATGGTGTCGACCTGTTCCAGACCGGGCAAGGCGGCGTCGGCGAGGATCTGCCGACCGATCTCGGCGTTGTTGCCGTCCAGGCGCACCACCAGCGGCCGGGTCACGGCCTCGCCCCGCTCGGCCAGCAGCTCGAACGCGGACACGATCCCGTTGGCCACGGCGTCGCACGCCGTGATGCCGCCGAAGACGTTGACGAACACACTGGTGACCTGCGGGTCGGACAGGATGATCTCCAACCCGTTGGCCATCACCTCCGCCGAGGCGCCGCCGCCGATGTCGAGGAAGTTGGCCGGGCTCACGCCACCGAACTCGCGCCCCGCACCCGCCACCACGTCCAGCGTCGACATCACCAGGCCCGCGCCGTTGCCGATCACGCCCACGCTGCCGTCGAGCTTGACGTAGTTGAGGTCCTTGGCCTTGGCAGCGGCCTCTAGCGGGTCCTCGGCGGCCTTGTCCACCAGGGCCTCGTGGTCGGGGTGGCGGTAGCCCGCGTTGTCGTCGAGGGTCACCTTGCCGTCCAGCGCCACCAACCGGCCGTCACCGGTGCGGACCAGCGGATTGACCTCGACGAGCGTGGCGTCCTCGGCGGCGAATGCGCCCCACAGTTTCTGCAGCAGGTCGACGATGCCGTCCCGCACCTCGGGGGCGAAGCCGGCGGCGTCGGCGATCTCGGCGGCCTTGGCGGCGTCAATGCCGGTCAGCGGGTCGACGGCCACCCGGGCCAGGGCATCGGGCCGCTCGACGGCCAGCTGCTCGATGTCCACCCCGCCCTCGCGGCTGGCGATCGCCAGCCAGGTGCGGTTGGACCGGTCGAGCAGCACGCTGACGTAGTACTCCTCGGCGATGTCCGCGCCGGGGGAGATCATCACGCGGTGCACGGTGTGGCCCTTGATGTCCATCCCGAGGATCGCCGAGGCGTGCTCGTAGGCTTCCTGGGGCGAGCGGGCGAGTTTGACGCCACCCGCCTTGCCGCGGCCACCGACCTTGACCTGCGCCTTCACCACGACGACCGGAGTGCCCAGCCGTTCGGCGGCGTCGCGCGCCGCCTGCGGCGTCTGCGCCACGTAGCCGGCCAGGACGGGCACGCCGTGCTTCTCGAACAGGTCACGGGCCTGGTACTCGTACAGATCCACGGTTGGTGAGCCTAGTCATTTCCCGCAGCCCCGGCCGCCCGGTGCGACCAGAACAGAACGACAGCGACTGTGACACTGGCAACCGGCCCCGTCCTGGCTAGGCTGGCAGCGTGGCACCGACGCCCCCCACCCGCCCTCTTCGCATCATCGTCGCCAAGGCGGGCCTGGACGGTCACGACCGCGGCGCCAAGGTGATCGCCCGTGCACTGCGCGACGCCGGGGTCGAGGTCATCTACACCGGGCTGCGGCAGACACCCGAACAGGTCGTCCGGGCGGTGCTGGACGAGGACGCCGACGCCGTCGGGCTGTCCACACTGTCCGGGGCGCATCTGACGTTGTTCCCCCGCATCATCGACCTGCTGCGTGCCAACGACGCCGCCGACGTCGTGGTCTTCGGCGGCGGGATCATTCCCGCCGCAGACATCCCGGCACTACGAGAGGCGGGGGTCGCCCAGGTCTTCGGTCCCGGGACGCCGATGCACGAGGTGGTGGCATGGGTTCACGCGAACGTCCGCCCCGAGGCGTGTCTGCCGTAGGGCGTCGGTCATCCGTACCGACTGCCTGTCCGACCGCCTCGATCAGTGCAGGAGCGCCCGGACCGCCGGCGTCGTGATCTCGGCGGCGTCCGGGTGGCAGTCGCTGAGGAATGCGACCATGCGGGTCCCCTCCCGGAACCGGAAGAACTCGACCATGAAGGTGTTGAAGTCGTGCGCACGGGCTGCGGGGACGCTGATCGCGTCGATCCCGTGCGACATGAGATGGCCGTTCATCAGATACCGCGACGTACGCTTGTTCCCGTCGAAATAGAACTGCTGCAGCGCACCGAACAGGAAGTAGATGAGCGCCTGCTCGTACGTGGTGTCAAGGCCCTCGGTAATCGCCGCCAGGCCCCGCGAGTGAATTCGGCGAAGGTTCTCCCCTCCTGGCTCCGTCGACTCAGGGAGATAGCGGCCGTGCGGTCCCAACGACACCCCCGGGGTCAGCCGCTTCTCCTCACCCTCACCCCGGAAATGCCCCGCGTCGAAGGCCTCGTCCTGGGCGATGATGGCGTGGAGGGCATCCGACGTCGCCTTGTCGAGGGTGAAGCGCTCCTCCTTGACCAGGCGCAGCAGTTCCCGGGCGGACGCCACGAGGTTGAGCACCTGACGCTCGTCGCCGAGTCGGTGGCCACCGACCGTCACGCCGTCCAAGAGGGTCTGGACATCTGGGAACGTGAACGGGTTGCCTTCGAGCACCGCGGCGTCCCATACATACTCGGGCAACGACTTGTGGAGCCGGAAGGCCGCGCGCTCGACAGAGTGGACGGGCACGTCGATGGGAACCAGGGATCGGTCCCATCGAAATCCCAGGTCGTCGAACACCCGCTGCCCGCCCACAGTCGGCGACTCTACGACGCCACACCGCGCGTCGATCTCCCCCCGCCCGCGAGCCAGGCGCCCGTCGGCGGTGACCCGTCAATCGGGTTGAGCGACGACCGCCCGGTCGACACCCGACAGTGACCACTCCCCCGCGGCCCAGGGCACGACGAGTACGTCGCCACGCGCCACGGGCATGCCTCCGGAACTCCATTCGAGCAGCCCGGCGCCCTCCAGGACGACGACCCCTGCCACCCCCGCCGCGATGGTCACCGGCGAACCACTCGCGCTGACCACCGAACCACGGAAGAACCCGGCGGCCGCCCCGAAGAGGTCGACCGCCACCCCGTCCACCGGTGCCGGATGAGTGAGCAGGGCCGAGATCTCCGCCTCGGTCAGCGGGTCGAGCCGGATGCCGTCGGCCACGTCGGCCCAGGCGACCCCCAGCCGGGCCGCCTCCTCGGGGACCGAGATGATCCCCTGCCACTCCAGCAGCAGCGACTGGTCGGTGGGCTCCTGCACCTCCACGACGAAGATGCCCGCACCGATCGCGTGCGGCACCCCGGCCGGGACCACGACGACGTCACCGGCCGCCACCGTCAACGGCCGCGACAACGACAGCAGGTCACCGCCGCCGCGGCGGGCGTGCTCAACCAGCTGTCCGGCCGTCACAGGCTGGGTGAAACCCAGGTGCACCTGGCCTCCGCCGGGTGGCGTGTCGACGATGTACCAGGCCTCGGTCTTGCCGTACGGCGCCTGCAGATGCAGTCGTGCCCACGCCCGGGACGGATGAGCGTGCACCGGCAGCCGCTGCTCCGGGTCCAGCAGCTTGACCAGCATCCCGATATCCCCGGCGCCCTGCAGCGAGTCCTGGGCCGGCCCCAGCCAGCCGTCCGGGTCCTCGCTCACGGCGTCGATCAGCAGCCGCCCGTCGGCCAGCTGGCTCAGACCGGCGTAGCGGTCTCCCGGCGGCGGCGTCCCCCACCGCGTCGTCGTCGACACCACCCACTCCTCCGGGTTGCGCCCCTCGCTGTCCGCCGCTCCCGCCTCGCCCCGCAGCGAGGTGATCCGCCCTCCCCCGGCGTACATGTGCCGGAACCGGCTGGGCACGACGCTGATCGGGACGGGAGTGACGTCGGTCATGGCCGCATCATGCCGGTTGCCACCCCAACAACCGCGCCAGTCTGGATACCGGGTGGTTGTGATACGTCCTTGCCGACATGGCGAAGCACTTGGTAGACCTCGATGAGGATCGCTTGATGGCCGCCCGGGCCCATCTCGGTACCGCCACGATCAAGGACACCGTGAACGAGGCCCTCCGATTGGCAGCCGAGCAGGACAGCGGCTGGATCGACGAAGCGTTCGATCGACTCGCGAAGGCGGATCTGGGGGATCGAGAGGACGTGTGGCGTGGTCTGATCGGACGACAGCAGATCTGCGATGTGGAGGTCGGCTACTCGGCACGCAACGCGTCCGAGTGGGACTGAGGATGAGGGAAGGGGGCTGGAGGCTACGCGACGTGACGGCCAGCGGCGTTCTGCCGGCGGGCGGTCCAGGTCATCCCGATGCCCGCGGCCAACAGACCGAACCCGGTCAGGATGAGGCCGGCTACGTCGGCACCGGTGAACGCGATCCCCCCGGTAGCCGCCCGGGTCGCGGCGGTCGTCGTGGCGGCGCCCGCCACGGCGGTGCTGCCCGATGCGGACGCCACACCGGCCGAGGACTGGCCGTCGGTCGGCCCCGTCGGGTCACCGGCACCGATGACGTCCTGGGCGCTCCCCGGGTCGTCGATCGTCGAGGCCACAGCGAGGCTGGTGGAGGTCGTCGACGTGGCGCTGCTGACCACCGGCTGCGAGGGCTGCGTGGGCTGTGATGGCTGCGTGGCCTGAGTCGTCGTCGGCACGACGTCACCCGACGGCTGGCTGATGATGCTCGCCTCGCTGACCTGACTGCCGGAGGAGGCCGTCGTCGTTGTCGGGCTGGTCGACGTCGACGTCGACGTCGAGGTGGTCGGCTCCGGGTCGCCCTGTCCGCCGCTCACGGTCGTCGACGTCGCCCCACTGGTCGAGGTTGAGGTCGACCCCGGCGTGCTGGTGGCCGTGTCGTCACTCGGCTCGTCCTCATCCTCGTCCGTCGGACCGCTGGTGCCCGAACTGGTTGGGCCGCTCGACGACGTGCTGCTGCCCGGCTCGGTCGACGTCACCGACGCCGACGCCGACGCCGAGTCGGAGGCGTTCGACGCACTGACCGATGAACTGACGGTGGTCGAGCCGCCGGAGACCGTGTTTGTGCCGGAGGACGAGGACGGCACGGATGACCCGGCCACAGTGCTTGACGGCGCCATCGTGCTGGTCGTGACCGCCGGCGCGGCCTCCACGACAACGGGCCGGCCGCACTCGACCGCCCCGGTGAAGCCGAAGTCGGCGACCCGCATCCCGGCGGCCCGGCCCCGGACCTCGAACGACCGGGCGATGACGTTGCCCTGGATCACCTTGGGGTTGCGCGTCCGCACGGTGAAGCCAGGGGCGTAGACAGTGCCGCGGATGTCCTGCTGACCGGTCAGTTGGATGGCGCCGGTGCCGAGGAAGTTCCACAGGATGTGCGGCGCGATCGCGCTGGTCATGCCGGACGGCAGGCTGATGTCCCCGCTGCCGCCCGTGATGTTGACGATCAGCTTGGTGATCGGCGACGGCGCCACGCTGAACTGCAGTGCTGTGACGGTCTGATCGATGTCGACCTCGCTGACGTTCCAGACGTTGGTGACGCCGGCCTGCAGCTGGATGACCCCCTGGTCGACCGTCACCGTGTTCTCGCACGTGCCCAGCGCGGCCGAGCTGTCGCGGTACCCCTCGAACTGTGCCGCGATGTCGACGTCGAGGTCGCTCGCCGGCACGGTCGAGGCGCTCTGGTCGAAGCCACCGCGGATCCGTGGGGTCGCGCCGACCGCAGGCAGGGGGCCCAGCACAACGTCGACCCCGCTGTCGTCGATGGCCGTCGCCGACAGCCCACCGACCGCCAGGTCACCCGAACCGTTGACCGACAGCCGCCCTGAGCTGTCCGACCAGAGCGGCGCACCGGCGACGTGCAACTGCAACGGCCGGGTGCCACCGGCACTCACCGGCACACTCATCGAGCCGCCGTTGATCGAGGAGGGGCCACGGAAGGTCAGATCGGTTCCCACCGAGACCGGGCCGGCGATGGTGCTCCGGTTCAGCGTCAGCGCCGCCTCGGTCTGCACCAGGGCGCTGTCTGCGGCGACGGGTACGACGATCTCCGCCAGCGCCATGATCGGGACCACGGCGGAGAAGGCGAGCGAGGCCACCACGAAACCGCCGAGAATGAACGGCACGGTCCGCGCGAGGGTCCGCGGCCGTACTCCAGGACCCATCGAAGGGGTCGTCGACCTGCGGGACACGGGGACCTCCGACTCACGGCGCAGGGCTGCGCAAGGAAAGTGAACCGCGATAGACACCCGCCTGGAGCAGCAACGATGCCCGACAGGGCCGAACCGTTCGAACTCCCGACGGGCCTTGATCCGAACGAAGGACCCGGTCAGGCCTTGGTCAGCGGGGCATAGCGCAGGAGAAGCCGCTTCTCTCCCAGGTCGCCGAAGTCCACCGTGGCGACTGTGCGGTCCCCTACCCCGTCGACCACGACGACCACCCCTGAACCGAACGTCTCGTGGCTGACCTTCTCGCCGACGCTGAGACTGACCACTTCCCGGTTGCCGGGTGAGCGCACACCGGGCCGGGCCGCGATCCGGGCGATCGCCGGGGCCGAGCGCCAGGCGCTCACCACTGCCCCGGTGGCGGTCGGCGGGGCTTCCCGTCGCCACGAGACGAGGGCGGCCGGGATCTCGTCGAGAAAGCGGCTCGCCGGCGCAGCCGTCGGCTGCCCCCACGCACTGCGCACCATGGCCCGCGTCAGGTAGAGCCGTTGGCGAGCCCGCGTGATGCCGACATAGGCGAGCCGGCGCTCCTCGGCGAGCTCCACCGGGTCGTCGAGCGAGCGGATGTGAGGGAAGGTGCCGTCCTCCATGCCCGCCAGGAACACCACCGGGAACTCCAGCCCTTTCGCGGTGTGCAGCGTCATCAGGGTGACCTTGCCCTCGTCGACCGCGCCATCGGGAACGTCAGGGATGTCGTCGGAATCGGCGACGAGTGCGGTGCGCTCCAGGAAGTCCGCGAGCGCACCGTCCGGATTGCCGGCGTCGAACTCCTGCGCGACCGTGACAAGTTCGGCGAGGTTCTCCAGCCGCGACTCGTCCTGCGGGTCGGTGCTGGCGCGCAACTCCTCGACGTACCCGGTCCGGTCCAGCGTCGCCTGCAGCAGGGTCGCTACCGACGCGCCGGCCTCGACCAGCGTCCGCAACTCGTCCATCAGGTCGGCGAAGCGGCGCAGCGCGCTCGCCGAGCGGCTGGCCAGAGTGTCGGCGTACTCCTCCACCCGGGCCAGCGCAGCGCCGAACGAGATCCGCTCGGCATCGGCGAATCCCGCGACGGCGGCCTCGGCCTTGTCCCCGATACCGCGTTTCGGCACGTTGATGATGCGGCGGATGTTCACGGTGTCGTCGGGGTTGGCCAGTGCCCGCAGGTAGGCCAGTGCGTCCTTGATCTCGCGGCGCTCGTAGAAGCGGGTGCCGCCGACCAGGACGTACGGCATCCCGGTGCGGAACAGCACCTCCTCCAGCGCCCGTGACTGGGCGTTGGTCCGGTAGAACACGGCGACGTCGCCGTAGGTGCAGCCGGCGCTGTCACGCAGCCGGTCGATCTCCTCCACGATGAAGGCGGCCTCGTCGTGCTCGGAGTCCGCGACGTAGCCGACGATCGGCTCGCCCGGGCCGGCGTCGGTCCACAACCGCTTCGGCTTGCGGTCGGGGTTGCGGGCGATGACGGCGTTGGCAGCGTCCAATACCGTCTGGGTGGAGCGGTAGTTCTGTTCCAGCATGACGACGTGGGCGTCGGGATAGTCGGCCTCGAACTCGGTGATGTTGCGGATGGTGGCGCCCCGAAAGGCGTAGATGGACTGGTCGGCGTCACCGACGACGGTCAGCTCGCTGGGGGCGATGGGCACCGCGTCCAGCCGGATGCCGTTGGCCATCACCGTGTCGATGTCCGGGTCGATCGCCGGGTCGAGGTCCTGATCGACACTGGGCAGTTCCAGTCCCGCCCCGCCGGAGTACCCGCCGACCAGCTCGCGGACCAGGACGTACTGCGCGTGATTGGTGTCCTGGTACTCGTCCACCAGGACGTGCCGGAACCGCCGACGGTAGTACTCCGCGGTCTCCGGGAAACCCTGGAACAAGTTGACGGTCGTCATGATCAGGTCGTCGAAGTCCATCGCATGCGCCTGCCGAAGCCGCCGGGTGTACCCGGCGTAGACCTCGGCCAGCACCTGCTCCGTCGGGGTGGCGTCGACGGCGCGGGCGGCATAGGACTCGTGGTCGACCAGCTCGTTCTTCAGGTTGGAGATCTGGGCGGCCATCGACCTGGCGGTATACCGCTTCGGGTCGAGGGCGAGGTCGCGCACCACGAGGCCGATCAGCCGCTGGCTGTCCGCCGCGTCGTAGATCGAGAACGCCGAGCGGATGCCGAGGCGGTGGGACTCGCGCCGCAGGATCCGGACGCAGGCGGCGTGGAACGTCGAGACCCACATCCGCTCGGCTGCCGGCCCGACGAGGGAGATGACGCGCTGCCGCATCTCGGCCGCGGCCTTGTTGGTGAACGTGATGGCCAACACCTGACCCGGCCGCGTGCCGCGGGCAGCCAGCGCGTAGGCGATCCGGTACGTCAGTACCCGGGTCTTGCCGGACCCGGCGCCGGCGACCACGAGCAGGGGGCTGCCGGCGTGGGCGACCGCCTCGCGCTGCGCCGGGTTGAGATCGGCCAGCAGCGCCTCGGCGCGGGCCGACGCGGCTTCCTGCGACGGGGCAGCTGCCGTCAGGCTGGGCAGCCCGAGGCTGGGCAGGTCGTCGAAAAGGGTGCCCATGGTGGGGTCAGGGTACGTCGCCGGGCGGACACATCGACGGTGAGTCACGCGGTTTAGGCTCCGCTGGTGTCCTCACCTGCCGCTGCAGCCGTGCCTCCGCAAGCCCAGCCTGCGTTCCTTCCTCCTCGATTGGACGACAGCGAGGTGGAGCGCGCGCTGGTGATCGGCGCGCACCCCGACGACATCGACTTCGGCTGCGCCGCGACCGTGGCGATGTGGGTACACGCCGGTATCGAGGTGACCTACCTGCTGGTCACGCGCGGCGACGCCGGCGGTTACGACGACACGCCCCGAGCCGACATGCCCGCGCTGCGGGAGGCCGAGCAGCGGGCCGCGGCGAAGGTGGTCGGCGTGAGCGACGTCCGCTTCCTCGACGGCTATCCGGACGGCGACGTGCAGGCCGGTCACGCGCTGGTGCGCGACATCTCGCGGGTGATCCGCCAGGTCCGGCCACAACGGGTGCTGGCGCAGTCGCCGGAGCGCAACTACGAGCGGCTGCCGGCGTCACATCCGGACCACACCGCCAGCGGTGAGGCGGCGATGCGCGCGATCTACCCGGCGGCCCGCAACCCGTTCGCCTATCCCGAGCTGCTGACCGACGGCCTCGATCCGTGGTCGGTGCCTGACATCTGGCTGATGGGTCACCCCACCCTCAACCACTACGTCGACGTCACCGAGGCCGTCGACCACAAAATCGACGCGCTGCGGGCACACGTCAGCCAGACCAGTCACATGGGTGACGGGCTCGACACCATGATCCGGGGCTGGCTGGGCGAGAACGCCCGGATCGCGGGTCTGCCGCAGGGTCGGTTGGCCGAGGCCTACTTCCGCACCTCGGTCGCCTGACCTGCGTCGGGCCGGCCACGGGATCGGGCCGCCCACCGCGGTACGACCATCAGGTCAACCCACGGGCCGCCGGACGGCCCGTAGCGCATTGCCCCACTTGCCACCGCGCCTCGCCGACGGCAAACTACTCCGAATCGGAGCCTCTCTGCTGAGGAGCTAAATGTGTCAGACGCCGTTCAGAACGACGTTCCTGTGGACGAAACCCCACCGTCCTTCACCACCGTCGTCACCCCGCGAGGCACATTCGGTGTCCGCCGCCGCGCAGACGCGGGGCCGGTGGTGGTGTGTCTGCACGGGTTCCCCGATGACGCCTCCACGAACGAACGACCTTGCCGAGTCCCTGTCAAGCGCTGGGTATCGCGTGGCAGCAGTCAATCTCAGTGGGTACTCCCCCTCACCCATGGACGGCTCGTTGAGGTTCGACGACCTGGTCGAAGACCTGTTGGCTCTGTTGGACGCCCTGTCACCCGATGATCAAGTCTTCCTCGTCGGTCACGATTACGGTGCCCAGCTCGCCTACCCGGCGCTGGCCCGCGCTCCGCATCGATTTGCTGCCGCCGCCCTGCTCGCCGGTGCCCACCCCGCCGTCCTACAACGCAACGCCCGCCGCTCGCTGCGGCAGCTGTGGATGAGTCGCTACATCGTGTTCTTCCAGCTCGGGTCCTACGCCGATCGGCGAGTCTCCCGGGACAACTTCGCCTATGTCGAAGCTCTCTGGCGGCGATGGGCACCCGGCTTCACCATTCCCGAGGACCACCGTGCCCACGTCAAGCGCACCCTCGCGGCGAGCATGCCCCGACCAGTGGCCATGTACCGCGGCGGCGGGTTCGGCCTAGCGAGTGACGCGATCGGCGTACCCACGCTGTACATCTGCGGAGCCGACGACGGATGCGCGATGCCCTTCCTCGCCGATGGGCAGGAGGCCCTTTTCACCGGCGGCTACGCAGCCGAGACGTGGGAGGGCACCGGACGCTTCCCCCACCTCGAACACCCTGCTCGCGCCGCCCAGGCGGTACTCAGCTGGTTCCGGAGCCCCGCGACCCATGGCCGCGCGACAGCGCCGGTGTCTCCCAGCGGTGACTCCAGTGACGGAAGGGCGCCGTGAATCACACCGAGCCGAAGGTCTGCACCCAGGTCCCGCCGCCGTAGCCCGGCAGCGCGCCGGGATCGAAGCCGACCCCGATCACCGTGTAGGCACAGTTGACGATGTTGGCCCGGTGACCGTCGCTGGCCATCCATGCCGTCATGACGCCGTCGGCCTCGGTGAATCCGGTGGCGATGTTCTCTGCCACGCCTCCCGGGTACCCGGCGGCCGCCCCCCTCGACGTGGGTGTGGAGCCGTCCGGTCCGGTGTGGTCGAAGTACTGCTTGGCGACCATGTCGACTGCGTGCGCGTCGGCCGAGGCGACCAACCGGGCATCCACGGTCAAGGCACCGCACCCCGCCTTGGCCCGCTCGGCATTGGTCAGGGCCACCAGCCGCTGCTCGAGGTCCGGCAGACTTCCCGTGCCGGTGGGAGCGGCAGTGGTGCTGGTGGAGGGCTCGACAGTCGGTGCGGGCGTGGACACCGTCGGGGTGGCACTGGGCAGCGTCGCCGTGGCCGTACCGGTGCCCGGTACTGCCGTCGGGTCGACAGGCGTGGCGGTCGGGGTGACTGAAGGTCCCTCGGCGGGCCTCACTACCGCTGCCGCCTCGCCGGTCCAGGTGGGCAGTGGCTCTCGCACGGCCGCGGCACGCAGCGGCTGCTGCCCTGCCGCAGCGTCGGCGACCACCGGACCGCCACGGTCGGCGGACCGTGTGACCTGCTCATCACCCCGGACTCCCAGTGGATCACCCACAGCGTCGGCGACATCGATGCCCAGGCGCTCGGCCGGGCGGAACCCCGGGATCGCGCCGCTGGCGACGGCGGAGGTGGACAAGGTCAGCACTGCGGTGACGACCAGTACCGGCACATTGATCAACCGGTGGCGACGGGCATGGCGCAGCGGCCGCTCGCTGGAGCGACCGTTGCTTCGCGTCAGATCCACTGCACCGCCAGGAAGAGGTTGGTCACGACTGACACTCCGATCGAGCCCGTCGGGTTTCACTTCTCGTCAACCGTTCGACAGAGCGACTGCCGGATCTGTCGATCACGTCGGCACCCTAGCGTGCCGAAGGCCGGAAGATCTGGCCTCGGTCACGGTGTCAGCATGTTGATGGCCTCGGTGGCGAGCCCGTTGAGCGGCAACCGACCGGCCTCGAGCAGTGCCACCCATGCCGCGGCATCCGTCGTACCGCCGGGTTGCATGACCCGCACCTCCCCCCGGGTACCGTCCGATCCCGGCTCGACGGAAGCCCGGAAGACGAGCGGCACACCGTGGAAGTCCTCGGCCACACCGCTCGGACTGGTGCCGTGGAAGCGATTCGACATCGCCGCCAGCAACCGCGACTCGCGCAGCCGGAGACCGGTCTCCTCCCACACCTCCCGGGCCAGTGCGTCTCGGATCGGCTCGCCGTGGTCGATACCGCCCCCCGGCAGCGTCCACATACCGGGCGCAGGGGTGTCGGCCGAGAGCCGGCTCAGCAGGACATGCCCCTCCTCGACGACCAGGCCGTAGACCGCCACCCGCTGCACCCTTGCCGCGGTGGGGCGTGAGATAGCAGGCTCTGGCCGCAGCGCCGCCCCGGCGGGCGCTGCGCCGGTCGGGCGGGGCGCCAGGCCAGCGAATCCGAGGGCTCGGGCCGTGAAGCCCGTCAGCGGCAGCCCTTCGATCGCGGCCGGAGCGACCACGGCGACCGCATCCGTCGAGCCGTTCGCCTCGCGCCGCAGTGATCCCCCGACGTCCTCGACGTCGTAGATGAGCCGCACGGTGTGGACCCGGCCGCCGCGGCTGGGCAGGTCGAGGACGTCGTCGAGAACGTCCACCAGGCCGAGCACCCGAACGGCCAGACCCGTCTCCTCGGCGAACTCCCGGATGACAGCCGCCTCGGGCGCCTCGCCATGGTCGAGACCGCCACCGGGCAGCAGCCAACGACCCGCCAGCTCGGTGCCGACGGCGTGCCGGACGAGGACGATGCCGCCACCGTCGCACGTGGTCCGGCACACCCCATAGGCGGCGACCCGCTGGCGGCGGTTCATGGCACTCAGGTCGCGGCGAGGGCGGCGGACTCGCCCGCGACGCGGACGTCGCGGGTCACGGCTCGCTCGGCGATGAACGACATCAGGGGCACCGTGCCGGCCAGCATGATCAGCAACGTCCGGACCAGCGACCAGCGTCGGCGGACGGCGAGGTCGAGGCAGGCGGCGAGGTAGAGCATGTAGCCGAAGCCGTGGATCGGGCTGACGGTGCGCGAGACCACGGCCGTCTGGTAGCCCAGCCAGTCGGTGTAGCGCAGCACGACGCCGACGGTGAGGACCAGGAGGAACACCCCGACGATCCAGGCGATGATCCTGTATCGGAGCAGCGCTGCAGTCATGTCCTGCCCTTCTCGTGCGTCATAGCCCGTACCGGCGGGCTCGCGGTGGCGGCGCTGTCGTTGATCGCACGCCACCATAGGGCGGCCGCGAATGCCGCGAAGACCCACCACTGCCCGGCGTAGGCGACGTTGCGCCAGTCCCGCTCCGTCCGGGCAGCCGCCACCGGGCCGGGCAGCGGCTCGGCGCCCCGGAGCAGGTTCTCGGCACCGCTCACGCCTGGCGCAGCATCGGCGATGACGAAGCCGTCGGCAACCTGCTCGGGCCAGCGGTTGATCAGGTCGGCAGCGGCCAGCAGGGACACCACCCCGGGCGGCTGGACCACGGTGACCGGGACGTCCAGGGCCTCCGAGGCCTGCACCCAGCCCTCGAGCTCGACTGCGCCGGTGGGAGCCGTCGGGGGAAGCGCCGGACCGGAGGCCGGGACCCAGCCGCGGACAACGGGCACCAGCCGGGTGCCGTCAGGGGTGCCGACCTCGATCGCGGTGACGACCCACCGGCCGTTCTCGCCCCCGTTCTCGCCCCCGTTCGCGCCCACGTTCGCGGCCCCGGGCCGGCGGCGGTCGCCGACCAGCACCTGACGATCCGGCCGCCATGTGCCGCCGACCGAGACCCGCCGCCCTTGGTCACGTGCTATCAGCCGGCCGGACTGTGGGATCACCTCGGCGATGTCGACGGTCGGCAGGCCGGCGGCGAGCACCTCCGGACGGCTGCGCTCCCACTGCCACTGACCGAGCCACAGCATCACCGTGACTGCGGCCACCGCCACGATCGTCAGGACGAGGCCGCGACCAGTGGCGATCCGGCGCAGCACGCTGCCAGCGTACGGAGCGGGCTCAGGCCGCCAGCAACAGGGAGAGCACCGCGGTGTCGGGATCCTGGCCGAGGTCCACGCCGCGGATGCTGACCAGCCGGGTCACGGTGCCGTCAGCCTCGGCCTCGACCCAGGCGGCCCGGTGGTCCAGGCCGAGGTGCGGTACTCCCGGCAGCAGGACGCAACCCGAGGCTGGGCGTTCGGCGTCAGGCGTGCGCGAGGACGTCTCCTCCGGTGGGTGCAGCAGTACGAGCGCAGCGGGCAGCCCCGGTCCGGGCTGCGGCCGGTCGGCGGGATCGGTGGAGATGACACGGCCCGCGAACTCGACCACGCCCACGATGCCGCGGATATCGGACTCATCCAGGTCGGGCCGCTCGTCGGTCGATCGGTAGACCGATGTCGTCGGCACCATCCCCGGCACGGCGGCCAGCCGGACCGCCAGGGTCAGGAACTGCACCCACTCCCGGGTGCTGTCCGGCCATCGGCCGGTGAGGATGAAGCCCGACAGGCCGCGGTCGGCGCGGTGAAGTGGCGACACTTCGACGGCGGGACGCTCGTCGGGGTTCTCGATGCCGGCCATGTCTCACCTCCCACTGACTCTTGAAGCGTGCGCGCCATGGTGCCCTGCAGACAAGCATCTCGCCATGTCGATTGCGTTACGTCGATCGTCGCGCGCCGGCGATCACTCCCACTCGATGGTGGCCGGCGGCTTGCTGGTGATGTCCAGCACCACCCTGGTGACGCCCGGGACCTCGTTGGTGATCCTGGTCGAGATCCTCGCCAGCAGGTCGTGCGGCAGCCGGGCCCAGTCCGCGGTCATCGCGTCCTCGGAGGTCACCGGTCGCAGCACGACGGGATGGCCGTAGGTCCGCCCGTCACCGGCGACGCCGACGGAGCGGACGTCGGCCAGCAGCACGACGGGCACCTGCCACAGATCACCGGCCACGCCCGCCGCCACCAGCTCTTCAGTGACGATGGCGTCGGCTTCGCGCAGCGTGGCGAGCCGCTCGGCGGTGACCTCGCCGATGATCCGGATGGCGAGGCCCGGGCCGGGGAACGGGTGACGCTCGACGATCGGCGCGGGAAGGCCGAGTTCGCGCCCGACCGCGCGCACCTCGTCCTTGAAGAGCAGCCGCAGCGGCTCGACCAGTTCGAAAGCGAGGTCGTCGGGCAGGCCGCCGACGTTGTGATGGCTCTTGATGGTCGCCGTCACGTCGCCGCCGGACTCGACCACGTCGGGGTAGAGCGTGCCCTGCACCAGAAAGGTGGCCGCGGTGCTGGCAGCTGCGCCCATAGTCGCAGCTTCGGCGGCGGCACGTTCGAACGCTCGGATGAACTCGCGTCCGATGATCTTGCGCTTGTCCTCCGGATCGCTGACGTCGGCGAGAGCGTCGAGGAAGTGCTCGGCGGCATCGGCCACGACGAGGCGGACGCCGGTGGCTGCGACGAAGTCCCGTTCCACCTGCTCGGCCTCGCCCTTGCGGAGCAGTCCGTGATCGACGAAGACACAGGTCAACCGGTCGCCGATGGCCCGCTGGACCAGGGCGGCGGCCACCGCGGAGTCGACGCCGCCGGAGAGCCCGCAGACGGCGTGGGCGTCGCCGACCTGCTCGCGGATGGCTGCGACGAGTTCGGCCACGAGGTTTCCGGGGGTCCAGTCGGGCTCGATCCCGGCGCCGTCGCGCAGGAACCGGGTGAGCATGGCCTGGCCGTGCGTGGTGTGGCTGACCTCGGGGTGCCACTGCACGCCGAACAGCCGACGGGCGCGGTCTTCGAAGGCTGCGACGCCGGCGCCGGGCGTGGTCGCGGTGACGGTGAATCCCTCCGGGGCCCGGGTCACGGCGTCGCCGTGGCTCATCCACACCGGCTGGGTGTCGGGGTCGTGGCCGAGCAGGGTGCTGGGGTCGGGGCCTGCGGTGCGGGCCGCCACGGTCTGGCCGTACTCCCCCCTGCCGGTGCGGCTGACCTCGCCACCGAGCGCCCTCGCCATCAGCTGGAACCCGTAGCAGATCCCCAGCACCGGCACACCTGTGTCGAAGACCGCCGGGTCGACGCCCGGGGCTCCGTCGGCGTAGACGCTGGCGGGGCCGCCGGAAAGGACGATGGCGGCGGGGTCGCGAGTCAGCAGATCTGCCACCGCCGTGGTGTGCGGGACGACCTCGGAGTAGACGTTGGCCTCGCGGATCCGGCGGGCGATGAGTTGGGCATACTGCGCGCCGTAGTCGATGACGAGGACGGGGCGGTGTGCGGGCAGGCTCACGCAGGCACCGTAGAGGCTGGTGTCAGATCCGGCGCAGGTAGGCGACGACGTTGGAGTCGTAGTGGCCGGTGCTGCGGTCGAAGGTGCCACCGCAGGTGATGAGGACGAGCCGCTCGGGCACGTCGTAGAGGAAGATGTCCTCGTACGGCAGTGCGGTCTTGCGGAAGACATCGACCCTCTCGGTGACGTAGCGGGCCTGCTGCCCGCCGGCCCCCGTCAATACGGCCTCCTCCCCCGGTTGCAGGGTGTCCAGCGGGCGAAGCGCGCCGGGCAGGCCCTGATAGTCGACGTGACCGGTGAGCACGATGCTGCCGGTGCGGTCGTCGGGTCGCGCGCCGTCACTCCACCGGCCGAGCTCGGCCGGGTCGTCGGGGACGCCGAGAACCCGGTCCTCGACGCCCACCTCGATCACCGGCGCGTCGACGTCGATGGCATCGAGGGTCAGCCGGGTGGGCAGGAACGCCTCGCCCCCGACCGCGGTGGGGGTGG
>ENA-ORBV01007781-ORBV01007781.1-microbial-mat-metagenome-genome-assembly--contig:-NODE-7781-length-18288-cov-8.439350_pt1 | contig 18288 bp, 18 predicted proteins | sample MGYA00237777_ERZ505514 | MGnify/ENA primary metagenome ERZ505514 (study PRJEB26160, sample SAMN06269048) | microbial mat metagenome | isolation source: Oligotrophic lake microbial mat | place...
GGGTTAGGGGCTAGGGGCTAGGAGTTCAAGACTTTAATTTCTTGGTCCCTGAGCTTCCCTAGCCCCTAGCCCCTGCTCCATCCCTAGCCCCTGGTCCCTGCTTCATCGCTAGCCCCTGCAGCGATAGCGCTGGCGCCAGCGCGCGCGTCTCTCCTCCCCTTCTCGCCCTTGGCGTCGGTTGCCGTCGTCGCGAGGTAAGTAATCACCGCGGACGAGAATGCGCAGGCAGCCAGGAAATACAAGGCCATCTCGAAACTGCCGGTGCTCTGCCGGATCCAGCCGACCAGGAACGGACCGACGTAACCGCCGAGGTTGCCGATGGAGTTGATCAGCGCTATCCCGCCGGCCGCGGCCGCGCCGGTCAGGAACAGCGACGGCATTGGCCAGAAGGAAGGCCGCGATCCGTAGATCCCGACAGCGGCAACCGACATGGCGACCAGGGCCCAGTAGGAACCCGTGAACAGGCCAATGCCGGCGAGTCCTATTGCTGCAACGGTGGAGGCAGCGATGAGATGCCAGCGCCGTTCCTTGTGCCGGTCCGAAGAGTGGCCCCACAGGATCAAGCCGATCACGCCAACCACATAGGGGATCGCGGTCAGCAGGCCGGTGACGAAGTTGGAGTGACCGTAACCCTTCACGATCTGCGGCAGGAAGAAGGTGATGCCGTAGCTGGCGATGACGCTGGTGAAGTAGATCATTGAAAGCGTCAGGACGCGTTTGTCCAGGAGCGCGCGCAGCAGGCTGAGGTGACCGGCCTTCTCGATCCGGCTGCGCTCGGCGCGCAGTTCGGTTTCCAGCCATTCCTTCTCGTCTTCCGCCAGCCAGTTGGCGACGGCGGGCCGGTCTGTCATGCGCGCGAACACGACAAACGCCAGCACGATTGCCGGGACTGCTTCGATGATGAAAAGCCATTGCCAGCCGTGCAGTCCCCAGATGCCGTCCATGCCGAGGATTGCGCCGGACACCGCGGATGCCAGTGCGTTGCCCACCGGCACGGCGATGAACAGGGTCGAGATGACGCGTGCCCGGTATTGCGCCGGAAACCAGTACGTAAAGTAGAGGATCATGCCGGGAAAGAAGCCGGCCTCGGCAACGCCAAGAAGGAAACGCAGCACCAGGAAGCTGATGGGGCCCGTGGCCACGGCCATCAGGCCGGAGATGATGCCCCAGGTGATCATGATGCGCGCAATCCAGAGCCTCGCGCCGACCTTCTCCAGGACCATGTTGCTCGGCACTTCGAACAGTGCGTAGCCGATGAAAAAGATCCCCGCTCCGAGTCCGTACATGTACGAACTGATGCCGAGATCCTCGTTCATGGTCAGCGCGGCAAAGGCGACGTTGGTGCGGTCGATGTAGGCGACCAGATACGAAGCGACCACCAGCGGCAGCAGCCGCCAGGAAATCTTCAGTATCGTGCGGCGCTGGAACTCCGGCGTGAAGCGGGCGTCCATTCGTTCTCCTCCGGGCATGTCGCAGTGCGGCAGGCTGCCCGCGACGAGTGTTGTGGCGGCATTATGCAGGAGGAACGGCGAGTGCTGAGTACTGGGTGCTGAGTGCTGAGTGCTTGGAAAAAAGCAGGACTGAGGACTGAGTAAACGCCAAGGGACAAGGGAAGTACCAAGAGCTTTAGAGACAATACGACGCTGGGCGGCTAGACTTTTTAGCCCTTCACCCTTCACCCTTCACCCTTCACCCTTCACCCTTCACGCCTCACCCATGTCCCGCCAATCCCTGCTCGACCGCCTTGCCTCACAACCCGACTGGGACGTGATCGTCATCGGCGGCGGTGCGACGGGCCTCGGCGTCGCGCTGGATGCGGCGGCGCGGCGCTATTCAGTCGCGCTGGTCGAGGCGAACGACTTCGCCAAAGGCACTTCATCGCGAACCACCAAGCTGGTGCACGGCGGCGTGCGCTATCTGGCCCAGGGGAATGTCGCGCTGGTGCGCGAAGCGTTGCGCGAACGCGCGGCGCTGCTGGCCAATGCTCCGCACCTCGCCCAGCCGCTGCCCTTCGTGATGCCGGCGTATCGCTGGTGGGAGAAGGCGTTCTACGGCGCCGGCCTTGTCCTCTACGACCTCCTCGCAGGACGAGCGGGCCTCGGCAAGACCCAATTCCTGAGCCGCGACAAAACCCTGGGGCTCTCACCGACCGCCAGGCAGACCGGCCTTCGCGGCGGCGTGAAGTATTGGGATGGCCAGTTCGACGATGCGCGGCTGGCGATCGCGCTGGCGCGAACGGCCAACGAGCGAGGCGCCTGCGTCGTCAACTACTGTAAGGCGGTCGAGCTGCTGCGCGGTGCTGGCCAGGTCTCCGGCGTGGTCGTGGAAGACGCCGAGACGTCCCGGCGCTTCGAGCTGCGCAGCCGTTGCGTGATCAACGCGACCGGGGTCTGGGTCGACCACATCCGCGAGATGGACAGCCCCGGCGGTGCGCAGATGGTGGCGCCGAGCCAGGGCGTTCATCTGGTGGTGGACCGCGAGTTTCTGCCGACCGACCATGCGCTGCTGTTGCCCGATACCGCCGACGGCAGGGTGCTCTTCGCCATTCCGTGGCTGGGCAAGACATTGCTCGGCACGACCGACACCCCGCGCCAGGATCTGGTTTACGAACCCCGGGCCTTCGAGCAGGAAATCGACTTCATCCTGCGCGAATCCGCTCGTTACCTGTCAAAGGCGCCGACCCGGAAAGATGTACGTTCGATCTGGGTTGGGTTACGCCCTTTGGTCAGGCCCGTCGAATCCCATGGCGGCAAAACCAAGGCGATCTCGCGCGAACATACGGTGGTCATTTCGAAGTCAGGCCTGGTGACCGTGACCGGTGGCAAGTGGACGACCTATCGCGCGATGGCGGAAGACGTCCTCGAGGAATGCTTCGCGCGCAAGTTCCTGCCGCGGCGCGACCCAGGCGCGACCACGCACCTGCGGCTAGCCGGCGCCCCGGAAAGCTCCGTCGTGCCTGTTTCAGCGCCGCCCGGCCTTCATCTCTATGGGTCCGACGCGTCGACGGTTGGCGCCTTGCCCGGCGCCGCCCGCGAACTTGCACCTGGTTTCACCGAAGCCATGGTCCGCTTTGCCGTGCGTTACGAATTCGCCCGCTCCGTTGAAGACGTCCTCGCCCGCCGGTCGAGGCTGCTGTTCCTTGACGCAGCGCTGGCTGCCTCGCTTGCGCCAGACGTCGCGGCAATTCTCGCGGAAGAGTTGGGAGAAAGTTTTGACGCGGCGGGATCAGTACGGGAGTTCGAGGGGCTTGCGAAGCAGTATGAGCTGCCGCAGAACTGAGAGAAGAGACAAAAGGTAAAAGAGGAAAGAGAATTACGCGCCACTTCTTGGCAGCGTGATGACGGCATGCAATCCGCTTCCGTTGAACAGGGCGATATCCCCGCCATGGGCACGGACGATGCTGCGGGCGATGGAGAGGCCGAGGCCGACGCCGCCGGTTTCGCGGTTGCGGGAGTCCTCCAGCCGGACGAAGGGTTGGAACACGCGCTCGAATTCCTGTTCTGGAATGCCTTTACCGTCGTCCTCGACCATGATCTCGATCATGTCGTTCTTCGTGGTGAGCGTCACCCGCGCCCGTTCGCCGTAGCGTACGGCGTTCTCGATCAGGTTGCGCACCGCGCGTCTCAGTGAATCTGGTCGGCAGCGGTAGGGGATCTTCTCGCCGTTCCTGAAGGTCACGTCCCAGCCCAGGTCGGCGAGGTCCGCGCACAGGCTTTCCAGAAGCGCCGACAGATCTACGTTGCGAGTTTCTTCGCGCTGCGCGTCGTCGCGGGCGAAGGCCAGCGTGGCTTCGGTCATGGCCTGCATCTCGTCCAGAGTCGCGATCATCTTTTTCTTCGTGTCTTCGTCGCCGATGAACTCGGCGCGCAATCGCATCGAGGTGATCGGCGTGCGCAGGTCATGGCCGATGGCGGCGAGCATGCGCGTGCGGTCCTCGATGAAGCGCCGCAACCGGGTCTGCATGCGGTTAAACGCTTCCGCCGTGCCGCGCACGTCGCCGGGGCCGCATTCGGGAATGGGCGCGACTTCCTCGCCGAGCCCCACCCGTTCGGCGGCGACCGCAATGTCCTTCAGCGGCCGGGCGATCCACCGGGCCATGAGGATGGCGATGAACGAGATGGCCAGCGCGGCGATGCCGAGCGAAATGAAAGTCTGGTAGGTCGAGCCCGGCACCAGAACGGGCTTGGCATAGACGGCGTTGAGCCACACCCCGTTGCTGAGTGGCACGGCGAGGCCGAAGCCGTTCCAGTCGTTGAGCTGCAGCAGCTTCGCTTCGCGGCCGAGCGGCCAGGCGCCCGCGGGCAGGACTTCCCAGGATGCGCTGCTCATCGGATGCAGTTTCGAGCCGGCGAGATAGGGGTTGGTCGCGGGTTGCGGGCTGTCGGTCAGCATAGCGGGCTGGTCGGCGCGCAACCGGGCCGGCAGCACCTGCAGGAGATGCGACAGCGCCTGGCCCTGCCACGCCTGGGATTCCACAGGGGTTGGCGCCAGCCAGTAGCGAGTGATCGCCGAGCCGCCAGCGCGCAGGATTTCGCCGTGCAGGTCGGCGGGTGTCGCATCCAGGAGGCGGGTGACCGCGGCGGTGCGGGCCAGGAACTCCTCTTTCAGGGCGCCGCGCAGCAACTGCGTGCGTTCGTCGCGGTAGATGACGAAGCCGACGACGTGCGAGAGCACCAGCGCAAGCAGCAGGAGCGCCACCATCTGGCCGGCCAGGCTGCGCGTCCAGAGTTTTTTCACGAGGCGCTTACCTGGGCGGTAAAGCAATAGCCGCCGCCCCAATGGGTTTTGATCAGCGCGGGACTCTTCGGCTCGATCTCGATTTTTTTGCGCAGGCGGCTGACCTGGTTGTCGATGCTGCGGTCGAAAGCATCGGCATTCTTGCCTGCAGTGAGATCGAGCAACTGGTCGCGGCTCAGCACGATTCCGGCATGGTCGAGGAAGGCGCACAGCAGCCGGAACTCGGCGGTGCTCAATGGCACGGCGACGCCGTCCTCGCCGACCAGCTCACGGCGGCCGACCTCGAGCACCCAGCGGTCGAACTTCATGCTCCGCGTTCGTGGCACGCCCCGTTTCGGCGGCAGGCTGTGCGCGCGCCTCAGTACGGCGCGGATGCGCGCCAGCAGTTCGCGCGGATTGAACGGCTTGGTCAGATAGTCGTCGGCGCCCATTTCGAGGCCGACGATGCGCTCGGTATCCTCGGCCAGCGCGGTCAGCAGGATGATCGGCAGGTCGGTGGTCGAGCGCAGGTACTGGCAGAGGGACAGTCCATCCTCGCCCGGCATCATGATGTCGAGCACCACCAGGTCAAAGGCGCTGCGTTCCTGGAGGCGGCGCAGGACCGCGGCATTTTCCGCAGCGCTGACGCGGTAGCCGTGCTCCATGAGGTAGCGGCCGACCAGTTCGCGGATGTCTTTGTGGTCGTCGACGACGGCGATGTGGGGGGCAGATTCCATGATTCCCTTTCGTTACGGCATGGTTACACAGTCGCGGCGGGGGCCGGTGTGGAAAATGTATCAAAGTATCCCAACTGGTCCGCTGGCGAAAATTCGCGACAAACGGGCCGCTCCGCAGACACGATTCTGATACATACGCCCGTCATGCTGCCAGCCATAGAATGGGTTTGGCTCAAGGAGGGAACGATGCAAACCACGGGTGTGCGCGATTTACACGACTGGATCACCGGATTCGGCTCGCTTCAGGTACGCATGCGGGCCAAGCTGGCGAGCCCGGCGCCGGACTACCACCTCCGCGAAGCCCGGTTGTCGAGCGCGCCGCTGGGATGGCGCGACCTCAGTCTGGAGCAGCATGAACTCGGACCCGGTGCGGGCACGCCATCTGCAGAAGCGGGGCGTCATCGCGTCGTTCTCAGCCTGGGAAGGGGCGAGATCGTCCTTTCGAGCGGCGCCGAGTCCGCGGTCAATGAGACAGGGGCCCACCACTCACGGCAAGCCCGGCATCCGGTGCAAGCCGGCAGCGTGATACTGGTTGCGGCAGGCGAGGATGCTCGATTGAGCGCCGAAGCGAGCCTGGGCGTTTGCGTGCTCTCGCTGGAGAGCCGCAGGCTGGACCAGGTCGCGGCCGACATCTACAAGACCGCGCCACGCGATTTCGAACTCGCGCCCACGATGCGGGACTACGATTTCGGCATCATCGGGCTGGCCGGCGTGCTGGCCGAGGAGGCCATGCGCGGCGTGCGCGGCAACAACCTGTACGTGAACTCCCTGGCCAGCATCCTCGCCGTGCACCTGCTGCGGCACTATGCGAAATGGCGGCGCAGGGAACCGGCCGCCGAGCGGCTCACGGCGTTCGAACGCACGCTCAATGCGCCCGAGCCGGTGCAGCGTGCAGTCGTGCACATCCGCGAGAACCATACGCGTGACATCGGCGTCCAGGAAATTGCCGCAGCGGCGGGCGTCAGTCCCTTCGTCCTCAAGCGCCTGTTCGACGAAAGCCTCGGCGCCGACCCGGGGCAGTACCTGCTGCAGTTGCGTACGCAGAGCGCCGAGTCCCTGCTCGCCGCCGGCGCCCGCTCGCTGCCTGAGATTGCTCAGGCGGTCGGATTCGGTGACCAGAGCCACCTCATCAGGGGAGAGGGGCGAGGGACGAGGGAAGAGGAAATGGATATCAGGCGAAAAAAAGTGGAGTAGGTCGGGCGGACGGGGCTATCCACACAGGCGCCTCGCCTCTGATGTTCCCTCGCCCCTCGTCCCTCATCCCTGCACTTCTTTTGTATCAATCTTTGTCAAAACAGTAGACAGGCCGCCCGGCGGGTTTATGCTAGCGCCCATCCCAGTCGGGACCAACCCGTCGGAACCAATCGCTTGTTCTGAAGTTGCCGGTACCGGCAAAACACCATCGAGGAGCCAATCGTGACTACTCTGAACGTCAACGGAAGGAACGTGAACGTAACAGTCGAGGATGAAATGCCCCTGTTGTGGGTATTGCGCGACGAACTGGGCCTGACCGGCACCAAGTATGGCTGCGGGATCGCCATGTGCGGATCCTGTACGGTGCACGTGGACGGGCAGCCGATGCGCTCCTGTGTGATGCCGGTCTCCGCGATGGCCGGCAAGAAGATCGTCACCATCGAGGGCCTGTCGAGGGACGGTTCCCATCCGGTGCAGAAAGCCTGGGTGAAGCTGCAGGTGCCGCAGTGCGGCTACTGCCAGAGCGGCATGATCATGGCTGCCGCCGCGCTGCTCAGCGAAGTGAAGAAACCCAGCGAGCAGCAAATCAAGGATGCGATGACCAATATCTGCCGCTGCGGCACTTACGCGCGCGTCAAGGATGCCATCAACCTCGCCGCGAAGAGCGCTTAAGGAGACCGCCATGAACCAACAAAACTTTCAGGCAGGCCGCCGCGATTTCCTGGTCAAGTCCGCCGCCGCTTCAGGCGGTCTCGTCATCGGTTTCCACCTGCCCGGATTCGCCCTTGCGGCGGATGCCGCGGGCGCACCGGAAGTCACCCACTGGATCGTGATCCAGCCCGACGATACGGTCATCATCCGCATCGCCCGTTCGGAACTGGGGCAGGGCACGTTCACCGGCCTGTCGCAACTCGTCGCCGAGGAACTGGAGTGCGACTGGAGCAAGGTGCGTCCCGAGTATGCGGACGTGAACATGCACATCAAGCGCAACAAGATCTTTAAGGACATGTCCACCGGCGGCAGCCGCGGCATCCGCGACTCGCAGGAGTACGTGCGCCAGGCCGGCGCCAGCGCGCGCGAGATGCTGATCGCCGCCGCAGCGCAGGAATGGGGTGTGCCCGCCGCCGAGTGCAAGGCGGAGCGCAGCGTGATCACCCATCCCTCCGGCAAGCGGACGACTTACGGCAAGGTTGCCGCGGCAGCCTCGAAGCTCGAAGTGCCGAAAGAACCGAAGCTCAAGGACAAGAAGGACTGGAAGATCATCGGCACCTCGCCGGCCCGCTTCGACATTCCCGACAAGACCACCGGCAAGCAGATCTACGCCGCCGACGTGCGCCTGCCGGGGTTGGTGCACGCCTCCATCGTCCAGGTGCCGGTGTTCGGCGGCAAGCTGAAGAGCTACGACGAGACGGACGTCAAGGACATGATCGGCGTGAAAAAAGTGGTTGCCGGCGAAGACTGGGTCGCGGTGGTTGCGAACAACTGGTGGCGTGCCAACGAAGCCATCAAGGTGATGCCTGTCGAGTGGGATGTCGGCGAAAACGGCAATGTGTCGAGCGAGTCGATCATGCAATTCCTGCGCAGCGGTATCGATGCGCCGACCGCGCCGGTGGCACGAAAGGATGGCGATGCGGATGCCGCCTTTGCCGATGCCGCAAAAGTAATCGAGGCCGAGTACTACTCCGGTTATCTCAACCACGCCACCATGGAGCCGCAGACGGCGACGGCGCTGTACACGGATGACAAGCTGGAAGTCTGGGTGGGTACGCAGAACGGCGAGGCCACCATCGCGGCAGCCGCCGAAACGGCGGGCCTCCCGCTCGACAACGTCTTCGTGCACAAGATGCACGCGGGCGGCGGTTTCGGCCGGCGCGGGCCGCACCAGGAGTACACCAAGCAAGCCGTGAAAATCGCCCAGTCCATGCCTGGCACCCCGGTTCGGCTGCAATGGTCGCGCGAGGAAGACATGCGGCAGGGGCGCTACCGCCCGGTCTCGCTGGTGAAGCTGCGTGCGGCGCTCGACAAGGACGGCAACTGGACCGCGTGGCAGGTGCGGCAGGCCGACCAGTCGATCATCGCCACCGTGCGCCCGACCATGATCAAGGACGGGGTGGACCCGATCAACACGCGCTGCTTCATCGACAATCCGTACAAGGTGGCGAATTTCACCAACGAATACGCGATGCGCCAGACCCATGTGCCGCCGGGATTCTGGCGCGCCGTGGCGCACACCAACAATCCGTTCTACCGCGAATGCTTCATCGACGAACTGGCGCTGGCGGCAGGCAAGGATCCGTACGAATTCCGCCGCCCCTTCCTGGAAGGCAAGAAGGACCTGGGCGTTCTTGACGCCGTGGCGAAAGCGGTCGGCTGGGGCACGCCTGCGCCCAAGGGAATCCACCGCGGCATCGCCGTGGTCGATTCCTATGGCAGCTTCACGGCGGCTGCGGTGGAGATTTCAGTCGAAGGCGGCAGCGTCATCGACGTGAAGCGCGTCATCGTCGCGATCGATCCGGGGCACATCGTGCATGCGGATGCGGTCAAGGCGCAGATCGAAGGCGGCGTGATCTGGGGCCTGAGCGCCATCATGCACGAGGAAATCACCATCAAGGACGGCCGGGTCGTGCAGAGCAATTTCTCCGACTATTCGGTATTGCACCTGGCGCAAACGCCAAAAATCGAGGCCATCATCATGCCGACAGGCGGGTTCTGGGGCGGCGTCGGCGAACCGCCGATCGGCGGCGTGATTCCGGCCTTGGGCAATGCGATCTTCTCCGCAACCGGGAAGCGCATCCGCTCGATGCCGTTGAAGAACCATGGGTTCAGTTATAAAACTTGAGTGGCTGGTTGCTAGTGGCTGGGAAATTTGCGGCCAGGGTATGAGCAAAAAGCGGGTGCTGTGTGCTGTGTGCTGCGTGCTGAGAAGTGAATCGATCTAGTACTTCAGACACCTGGCTACGTCGTCACGACGCGGGTCGCCGGCGCGCCTTGGGCGCGTTGGTCGCCGGCGCCTGCCTACTCGTCGTCCGGCCAGCGCAAGCAACACCGGAAGAACTTGTCGTCGCTTTGCGCGAGACCTTCGGCGACCGGAGCATCCGCAAGGGCAGGGTCAAGCTCGAGTTGCCGCGGCTGGCGGAGAACGGCAACGTCGTGCCTACAATGGTTTCCGTCGAAAGCCCGATGACGGAACAGGACTACGTCAGGGCCATCCATATCTTCTCGGAAAAGAATCCGCTGCCGCGCATCCTCGAGATGCGGCTGGGCCCGCACAATGGGCGCGCCGTTGTGTCCGCCCGGATCCGCATGGCGACGACGCAGCAGGTGCTTGCCGTTGCGGAGATGAGCGACGGCACGCTCTGGTCCGCGGCGGTGGATATCGACGTCACCGTGTCGAGCTGCACATGACCAGCCGTATCGGACCCGCGCGCGTTCGCGTGCCGGAACAGGCGAAGAAAGGCGACATCGTCGAGATCCGGACCATGGTCGAGCATCCCAACGAGTCGGGCTTCCGCCACGACAACATGGGGCGCCCGATCCCGCGGCACATCGTCACCTCATTCAGTTGCACCTATAACGGAAAAGAAGTCTTCAGCGCGACCCTGCATCCCGCCGTGTCCACCAATCCCTACATGACTTTCCATCTCCGTGCGGTTGAGACGGGCGACCTGGTGTTTACATGGAAAGACGACCAGGGTGGGATCACCACTGCTACGCAGAAGCTCGCTGTCGTTTAGGGTAGAGGGGCGAGGGGCGAATAAAGTTGCTTTCGACACATTCGAGAATTCAAGAGTTTTAAGGCGATACCAGAATTTTATTTTCGCTGTCAGTCCTTGGAATTTCCCTCGTCCCTCGCCCCTCGCCCCTCGTCCCTCCCCCCTCGCCCCTCGTCCCTCGCTAGCGCTGAAAGTGCGCATCCTTCCCGAGCAGCGCCTCACGGAAGCGATTTTTCAACTGCGCGCCATCGCGAGGGGGCAGGACTAGCGGCAGTTTGTCCGGGAGGATCTTGATCTGGGCGAACAGTGGCCCGCCAGCCTTGTGGACATCGACGCGAAGTTTTTTTACCTGGGCCAGCGTCGCCGGCATCGACGTGAAGGCAAAGCCGCACGCCTTTGCGGCAGCGGCAAGGTCGACGCCGAAGCGGGTATGCGAGGCTTGCATGCCAGTCTCTCCGTAGTGCTCGTTGTCCAACACGACGATCGACAGGTTGCGCGGACGCTGCACGCCGATGGTGGCCAGGCTGCCCAGGCCCATCAGCATTTCGCCGTCGCCGGTCAGCACCAGCACGGGACGTTTCGGTTGCGCCAACGCCAGCCCGAGTCCGATCGCCGCGGCGCCGCCCATTCCGCCCCAGAGCGGAAAATTCAGCGCATGGTCTCCCGCGTGGGTGGCATCCCAGGCGGGGGCGCCGAGACCGGCGACGACCAACAGGTCGCCGCGATCCGCGAGCAGGGTTGCGACCACCTCGCGGCGATCCATTTTTTCCGGGTCTTTGGATTTCGCGGCCATGCTCGGTCCTGGAAGCTCAGTCCTCAAATGTCTTGGCGCCAAGCAACCGCTGGCCGATGAGCACGGCAGCAGGACGCAGCGTGTTGTAGGCCATGCGCAGTGCGCCTTCGGCGAGCGGCACGATGTCCTCCTCGCGGTCGGCGCGGGTCACGAGCACGCCCATCTCTTCGAGCACGGCCTGCGAGGCGCGGCCCATCGGCACCTGCCAGGGGTTGAATTCCGCCCAGTCGCCGCGCATCGTCACCAGCATCGGCAGCGGAACCTGGCAGACGGAAAGCATGGACAGCATGTTGATGCAATTGCCGACGCCGCTGGACTGCATCAGTAGAACGCTCTTGTCGCCCCCGAGCCAGGCACCCACCGCAAGCGCCACACCTTCTTCTTCCGTGGTGAGGCGCACCGCTCGCAGGTCGCTATCCGCTTCGCAAAGGCGGATCAGCGATGCGTGGCCGGCATCGGGCACGAAGCTGACCTGACGAACTTGCTGCTGTTTGAGAAGCTGATGGAGTTCGAGGCTCCAGGCTGGGATCGCGTTCTTCGGCTTGGCCATTGTTCTTTTTTTCGGAACGCAGCGGGCGGACTATTTCTTCTGCATCGTCATGTTGCGCAGGCGCTCCGCGATGGCCTTGAGCAGCGACACGGCGAAGCCCGGCTTGTTTTTCACCAGATCCAGGAAATCGGGGCGGGTGATGGTGAGCAACTGGCAGTCGGTCGCGGCGGTCGCGCTGGCCGCGCGCGTGCCTTGGTCCACCAGCGCCATTTCCCCGAACACGCCGCCGGGACCCACGCGCTCGACGATGTTGCCCTGGATCGAGACCGTGACCTTGCCGCGGATCAGGATGTACATGTTCTTGCCGGCGTCGCCTTCCTTCATGATCATGCGGGAGGCGGGAAACGCCTGCGGGGGGCGGGAGCGGAAGGCGGCGACCAGTTCTTCCGTCATCCTCTTGTCGAATACCGTGAACTCGTCGCGATCGTCGGTGCTCGGCAGGCTGGCGGTCTGCTTCATCAGCGCCAGCGTCAGCCGCAGGCGGTGATTCACGATGTTCATCAGCATCAGCGCGAATTCGGGCGTGGCCTGGATCGCCTGCTGGAACTGTTTCGCATCGAGCACCAGCGCCTGGCAGAACTTGCGGGCCATGGCCGTGGCCGTGCGCGGCTGCTGGGTGATGACCGCCATTTCGCCGAATATTTCGCCGGGCTTGACGATGTCGAGCGTTTTCTTGTTGCGGAGCAGGCTGACCTCGCCCTCGACCAGCAGGTACATTTTCTCGCTGGACTGGCCCTCCAGGAAAAAGCTCTCCATCTCGGCCATATTCTCGGTTTTGCCGAAGGATTCGAAGCACTTGCGCGCGACCTCGGGATCGTAGGCTTCGTCCTGTGCCGCCGGCTGGGTGAAATCGAGTTCCATGCTTTTAAATTCAGGGTTTAGGGGCGCGGGGAGAGGAAGGAGGGAATCCTTCCTGCAATCTCTCCCGCAAGAGGCACCATTCTAGTCCAAGGATGCGCATGCGTGAACGCGACGATGGGCAGCTCAGGGTGTCGCGGCGAAGCGCGAAGAGTGGTGGTTGACGATCACCCAGCGATCGCCTTCCCTGCGGTAGGTGAAGGTGAACCTCATCGGAATCACGACTTCCTGGCCGTCGACCGGATTGCGCGAAGTGTAGTAGCCCGAGTTGGTCGCGATGTCGCCGTAAAGCCGCACGTGATACTCGCCGAGGAACATCCGCAGGTCAGGGCGTTTGGTCGAGGATTCCTGGAAGTACACGAGAATTTCCTCCGGCGTAGTACGGATGGTCTTGGACACCGTTCCCCAGAGGATCGCGTCGGGCGCATAGAGCGCGGAAATCCGCACCGGGTCGCGGGTGTTGAACGTGTCGATCCATTTGACGGTGGCGGCAGCGACTTCTGCGGTGGCGCCTTCGTCAGTCTTTTGCTGTGCGTACGAGACGGCGGTCAGCAGTGACAGGCTGAGCGCGAAAAGGCAGGACAGCAGGTTGCGTTTCATTTTGTTCCGATCCCTTGTGTTCATTCGTACCCCGGCGGGGCGACGAAGGCCTGCAGGTTGTTCTCCAGGAATCTTGCCGCGGCAATGGTGGAGAGGTCTCCATACTGGGGTCCAACGATCTGCACGCCAACCGGCAGGTTCTCCCCAGTGAATCCGGTCGGCGCCACCGTCGAGGGCAGATAGGCCATCCCGGGATAGCCGGCCCAGAACATCTGCGTGGTCGACGGTTGGGGTTTGCCGTTGACCATCACCATGCGCTCCCAGCGGTCGCCCTTCTGGTTGTGCGGGAAGGCGGCGGTCGCGGCGGCCGGACAAAGAAGCAGATCCCATTCCTCGAAGAACTCGGCCCACTTGACCCGGAATTGTTGGCGCTTCTCGTGCCAGCCGTGCCATTCGCGTAGTGACATGGTGCTGCCGCGCATCATCCACGCCTGATAGCTGCTGTCGTCCGCCGCCAGTTTCGCCGCGAGGCTGTGTTGCAGCGTGAACTGCTCATCGTTCAGCGCGGACGAGGTCGCCCCGCGCAGCAGGTGGACGAACACGCGATGTGCCTCGGCCAGGTCGATGTCGGGGCGGGCCTTGTCGCTGACTTTCGCCCCCTTTTTTGCAAAGGCTTCCGCGGCGGCGAGGATGCCCGCCTGCACGGAATCGTCCACTTCCGCATTCGGTGCAGTCGTCAGGACGGCGACCTTGAGCTTTCGTATTTCGGTCTTGGGTTTTTCGAGGACGATTTTTATGCCGCGCGCCGACAATCTGTCGGGTTGCGAGATAAGTTTCAGCGAGATTTCCAGGTCGTCCGCGCTGCGTGCCAGCGGTCCGATGACAAGCATGTCCTTGGTGGAACGATTCGGCGGCAGGTTATGGCCTTCGATCGGACACAATTCGAAAGTCGGTTTGTGTCCGAATACGCCGCAGTAGTGCGCGGGATTGCGGATCGAGGCGCCGATGTCGCTGCCCAGTTCCAGGCCCGTCAGGCCGGCGGCCAGGGCCGCGCCCGCACCGCCAGACGAACCGCCCGGCTGCCTCGTTACGTCCCAGGGATTGTTTGTCGTGCCATAGACCGGATTGAAGGTCTGCCAGTCCGCGAGCATGACCGGCACGTTGCTCTTGCCGAAAATCACCGCGCCGGCATCCTGCAGGTGCTGGACCGCAAGGGCATTGCGTGCGGCGATGTTGCCCTTCATGTCGGCGCGGCCCCAGGTCGTGGGCAGGCCCTCCATGTCGAAGGATTCCTTCACCGTCATCGGCACGCCGTGCAGCGGCCCCTGCCAGTTTCCCTTCGCCGCCGCCCGATCGGCCTTGCGGGCCTTTTCGCGGGCGCGCTTTTCATCCAGCACCACGATCGCGTTGACCTTCGGATTGAGCCGCGCCACGCGTTCGAGATAGAGATCGAGCAGATCGACGCTGCGCATCTTCTTGCGGCGGATCAGCGAAGCCAGTTTTTTCGCGGAAAGAAAGGGCGTATTCATTTCATTCAAGTCCGGGATGGAAGATCACAGAGCAAAGGAACCCAGTACTTCGTACTGGGAACACCGGGGCCGAGGTTCGCGGGCCGCCCGACTTCGCTGGATACCGGGCTTTGCCCATAAGGTCCGCGTAGGTGCTCGAATGCATTTACTCGGCCCTCGTACCCTGCGTGATGGACGTCAGTCCGGAATACCCGTAAGGGTGGCCCTCGGACCTGTTTTTCATGGTTTCGTTACGGCCGTATTTCCGATCTTGCTGTACGGAATCGAAATCGGGCCGAAACGCGTGTTGGCTTCGATTGAGCCGGAAACCTGGTAGGCGATCTGTTTGCCGCGCAGCAGGTTGAACAGGCTGGCGCCGGCCGTGCGTGGCGAGAAGGAGAGCGGCACGGACAGCGTTGCGGACTCTCCCGGCTGCAGGCTGGCCGCATCCGACAGCCGGCTGCTGCCGACTTCCTGGCCGCCTAGCGCGAAGCTCATGCCCAGCCTCTTCAGGTCGAGCGGAAACTGGTTGGTGTTCCGCACGCGCAGCTTGACCGTTCCGCTGGTCTGGTCGAGTCCGAGCCGGCCGATCTCGAAGCTCGACATCTCCACTTCCGGCACCGCCGGGATCGGCAGCTCGCCGCTTTTCGAAAACGGGACTTCGATCCGGCCCAGGACCGGCGCATCGACGCTGATCCGGAAGTCCGCCGTATAGGGCAACACCGTGCCCGCCTTCACGCCCTTCAGCGCTGCCATGAGCGGCGCAAAGCCGACGGTGACCGGGAGCTGGATGATCTGCTTGCCGCGGGCCGGTATCGAACCGGTCGGCTGGATGCTGCCTTCGAGAATTTTTTTGCCGTTGCTGCCGAGCGTGTAGGAAAGGTCGGCAAGTGGCAGCGCATCACCGTACGGATTCGCAACCTCGACATCGAACAGCAACAGCGCGTTCTGCAGCGACAGCCCGCGGATGCTGCTGCCGACGACCTCGGCGGTCGGCTTCGGCGCCATGCCCGCGATGTCCTGCAACGACTGACAGCCACTTAAAAGGGAAACGCAGATCAGGGAAAAAGAGGCAAGGCGGGAGTTCACAAGGGTGGCCATGGGGTGCGGGGAGACCAGAATTTCCCAATGCTATCGCAGAATGGCTGTTGCTATCGCAATGATAAAAGCGTTTACGCAGATACCCTACGTGCCGTAGGACACGTCGGAGTACCCTTTTAGGACGCCGAGAGGAGCACGAAAGGGCGCAGAGGAAACCAGGACGCGGTAACAAGCGGGCCTGCGTTGTAACTGACGGATGACGAATCCCGGCATTGCCCCGTCGGTCCTCTCTAGTCCCGAAGTGTTGCCTGGCTGCCTCTCTTCTTACCTCTGCGTCAACGCCCCTTTCTGCCGGCCATGAGACGGCCGATTCTGTCGCACGGAAGCGACAGAATCCGGGAGGCAATCCGGACTGAAGTCTCGTATAGTGGATCGACTCTTCCGGGAATATTCCACGCCATGGCGACTACGCTTCGAGAAGGCCCTTTGCGGCGCTGGATCGTGCGTTTTCTTCCCCTGCAAACGCTGAAGGATGCACAAGAGCTCGTGCGGCGATTCCGCGAAGTCGACGGCATCCGGCTGTACGTTCAGGAACGGCAGGGACCGGTGCTTGCCGCGGCCCTCGTGATCGTTTTCATCAGCATCGCCTGCGCCGTGGGGGTGGTCGTGTTCCTCGCCGACCGCCATTCTTTGCTTGCCCTGCTTGGCATCCTGCTGCTACCGGTCGCGCTCGCCGGAAGCTTTTTCGTTATGGCTTTCGTTTTTTTATCCTGGATCGAGGGCCGCGCCCTGGCGCGGGAGCTCGGGCATCGCCACCGCCCGCAGCATGCCGTCGCGGCTGCGTCGCTCTCGAGAAAAGTCGGTCTGTACATGGGCCCGGTTCCGCCAGTGCCCTGGCTCTTTGCCGTGATGTTCCTGTTTGTTCCTCTGGCATTGCTTGCGGTGGCCTGGTTGAGCGCCGCGCTGACCGTGATCCTTCTCGGAATCCTCATGCCGGTTGTCTACGCGAAATTCGACGCTTGAACATCATGCCGGGTGCTTGGCGGACATGCGGGCATTCGGCCGGCTGGTCATTTCGCAGCGATCGGCGCCCAACTCACGGTAACCGTACCAGCTTCCTTAGCGTATTGAGCCCTTTCGGTATCTCCTTCCCCGGATAGATCTGCGGCCAGGCGGTGTAGGAGACTTCACCGACATAGATGTCGCCATGCGAATCGACAGCTATTCCGTGGGGAGCGACGAACTGATCGGGGCGGTCATGGCCGGCATGCGCAGCCCCGAATCGTGACAGCAGCTTGCCTTCGTGATCGACGATGCTGATGCGCGGCCCCAGATTGGGGACCTCGCGGTTAACCGGCATGGTCGGTCCGATCTCGCCGATGTAACACAAGGGTTTGCGCTTCGATTCCATGAACATGCCGCAGGGCCGGTGCAGGTTGTGCCATTCGGTTTCGTAGTTGCCCTCGCCATCGAACACCTGCACCCGGTGGTTCTCGCGGTCGGCGACGTAAATCCAGCCGTCCGGATCGCAACAGAGGTTATGCGGAATGTTGAACTCGCCGGGGCCGGTGCCGGCTTCGCCCCAGGACTTGAGGAGCTTGCCGTCCGGCGAATACTTGTGGATGCGCGAATTGCCGTAGCCATCGGAGACGTAGATGTCACCGCGCGGGGAGAGGGCGGTGTGCGTGCAGCGATGGAAGGGCTCGCCGCTCATGTACGGCGCCGGCTTGCCGGGGATGCCGATCGTCAGCAGCACTTTGCCGTCGAGCGTGCACTTGCGCACGCTGTGATCACCGTCGTCGGTGCAATACAGCGTTTCGTCCGGGCCGATGTGCAGGCCGTGGGCGCGGTTGAAAACGCCTTCGCCCCACGAACTCAGGAAGTTGCCGTCGCGGTCGAACACGAGCATCGGGTGCTCGCCGCGATTGAAAACGTAAACGCGGTCCTTATGATCGACGGCAACAGCCGCGACATCGCGGAAAGTCCAGCCGTCGGGCAGCTTGGCCCAGTTTTCGTTGACCTGGTAACGGAAAGCGCCGGTTCCGAGAATGGTTGTCATGGGGGGTTTCCAAGAAAGCGAAAAAGGGCCGCGGGCCAAGGGCCGAGTAGAAACGGATCAAATACTCAACCGCTTTGGCACGTACTCACAAGCAGTTCCACTTCGTTTTGCGATTCGAACAGGCTCTTCCACTCGGCCCGTGTACCTCGGCCCGCGAACCTATGCGAGGCCTCTCAGCTGCGATCTGAGCGAGTCGGGAATCTCGAGCTCGAACGAGAGCACTCTGGCCGAAAGCGACTTTCCATAGTTGTCGAGACACAAACTGCGCGACACGCCGCCGCCGAGCGCGCCCTCGGCGACGAAGTTCATGGCCTGCAGTCCGTCGACTTCGTAGCGCGTCACCTTGCCCGTCACGACGCCCGCGTAGTGCGCCTTGAAGCGTTCCGCGGTGAGCTGTTCCTTCAGATAGGGATACAGCTCGGGCGCGTAGGCGATCACCGAGATGTTGGACGTGTTGCCCTTGTCGCCGGAGCGGCAGTGGGCGGCGTGTTGAAGGAGTACTTTCATTGGCGTTCTCTTTCGTTTGCGTACGGTGCCATCAGTAACAAGGGGCTAGGGACGAGGGGCGAGGGGCGAGGG